>PVMS01174598.1_pt1 | contig 18795 bp, 14 predicted proteins | sample 1853461 | NCBI WGS metagenome assembly PVMS01 (sample SAMN08582032, study PRJNA380276) | Marine sediment metagenome, whole genome shotgun sequencing project. | isolation source: ocean sediment barecode stripped | collected 2017 | reverse complement strand
GGGCTCTATTTTTTCCTCAGCGTCGACGCGAGCCTGAAAAGCGGCAAGCCGCTTGGCTGATTCGACCGGCACCGGACCATCTGTTTTTTTTTCCTTTCTGATCAAGACCTTGCGTGTACATCTCGCCTGCCCCATATCGAACACAATCCGCTGCCGCGTAATGTGTCACATTTATTTAGGCTTTTCAATGCATTCTGTATCATAACGTGCCTACCCCCCGGAGAGGATTGAGGCCCTCGTCGCCACCGATCGTCCGGAAAACACGGCAACTTCTTCGCCCTCCTGATTGGTCACCGATACGTCATATACGCCGGAGCGCCCGCCGCGGTGACGCTCCTTTGCAACTGCCAGCAGTTTGTCTCCGACATTCGCCGGCCGAAGAAAGTCGATCGACGCACCGCCTGCGAAAGTCACTTGGTCGTAGGCGTTGCAGGCAAATGCGAAAGCCGTATCGGCGAGCGTGAATATGTGTCCGCCATGACAGACGGCAAAACCGTTGATCATCGCCGGCGTAACCTCGACACGCGCTTCTGCTTGCCCGACGCCAGTCACTTCTATGCTAATACCAAGCGCTTTAGACGATGCGTCAGCCTCATACATCGCAGCGGCACATTTTTTGGCAATGTCGAGTTCCGTGCTCATTTCAATCCACCAAACCTTTTGAAAAAATCCTTCGACGGCGGTGGCAACGGACCGTTTGCCGATTCCATTGTCTCGGCCAGAAATTCGTCGGCTGGGCGATACACACTTTGATATAGCTCGCGGCACAGCTGGTAAGCACGACCGCCGTGCCATTCGTCCGGCAACATCTCAGAGGGCAAGAGCGGGTCACGCAGCAGAATTTTCCGGTATTCCTGAATCAGCAATGTACGAATCTGGAAGGCGTCTTGCCGCGGCAACGTCTCGTTCTTGCGAACCGACTTAAGCGCCGGTTCAAAGTGCGTAAGAAATTTCTCGTATCGCTCGTCGATCTGTTCGAGATCCCAGCTTTTATGAACGAGGTCCCGCATCGCGCTGTCCTGACCGTCGTCGAGGGTGCGGCCGTTCATGACGACGACCTCGTCGTGTACGTCGAGACGTAACAAGACAGCTTTCAGATCACCGAGGATTGCCGCGGGGTGGGCCATCAGGCTTGTCGATGTCGCGCCAAAGCCCAGCCACGACAACTCCTTGCGGACCGTTTCCCGCAGCGTCGCGTCCAGCCCGGACAACAGCACGAGCGTCCACTTCCCGGACCAGTCCAAACCGGGCTCACCGTATATCCGGTGCGTCGCCTGCTCGAACTTCTGCGCGCCCTCTTCTGTCAGGCTGTAGTAACTTCGGCGGCCGACCTGATTTGCGCGAAGCCAGCCATCGCGTGCCAATCGAAATACGGACGTCCTGACCAGTCTCTCGCTGATGCCGAACTCATTCATCACCCTGATCAAACTGCCGAGCCACACGGTACCGCCGCGCGGTGCGATAGCGTCGCCGAAAACGGTCGTAATCAGCGAGCCAGCACGCAGGGTTGGCCGCGAGCGAAACTCGTCGACCAGGGATTTGGCTATAGCGTTGCCTGGCATTAAATTGCGATAACTTGCTTTGAAGTGGGCCGACCGTACAATCTGATACCGAAAAATTCAAATATATAAAGATTTTGTATCTTTAACTTTCCGGATACTTCGATGAAATTACAGAATTACGCGGCTGGCGCGTGGGTAGAGGGCAGCGACGACGGTCGCGAGCTGACGAGCGCCGTCGATGGCAGGCCGATCGCAGCGATTTCCAGTAGTGGCGTCGACTTTGCGGCAATGCTCGACCATGCGCGCAAGACCGGTGGCCCGAATCTTCGCAAGTTCACATTTCACGAACGTTCGCTAATGCTCAAGGAACTCGCAATATTCCTGACCGAGCACAAGAAAGAGTTCTATGCCTTGTCGACGGAGACTGGCGCGACCAGAAGCGACAGCTGGATCGATATCGACGGCGGTATATCGACCTTGTTCGTATTCTCGAGCAAAGGCCGTCGCGAAATGCCGAATGATTTTGTCTACCTGGATGGTCCGCCCGAGCCTCTTTCCAAAAACGGCACTTTCGTCGGCCAACACATTTATACGCCGCGGCTCGGTGCCGCTGTGCATATCAACGCGTTCAATTTCCCATGCTGGGGCATGCTGGAGAAGCTGGCACCATCAATCATTGCCGGCGTCCCGGCCATCGTGAAGCCGGCCTCGAGCACGGCGTACCTTACCGAGCTTGTCGTACGCAGAATGATGGAATCGGAAATCCTTCCTGAAGGATCAGTTCAACTGATCTGTGGCGGCGTCGGCGATCTATTCGATCACCTGAATTGCCAGGACATCATCGCATTTACAGGCTCCAAAACGACGGCCGAACGCCTGCAGGCGCATCCGAGAATAATTTCCGAGACGGTGCCGTTCACTGCGGAAACCGATTCGCTGAATGCCTCGATTCTCGGACCGGACGCGACGCCGGGCACACCGGAGTTCGATCTGTTCATCAAGGAAGTGACACATGAGATGACGAGTAAGGCCGGGCAGAAGTGCACGGCCATTCGACGAATCATCGCGCCGGAATCACTCACTGCAGATGTCGTCAGGGCGCTCTCCACCGCGCTAGGTGAAATTCGAATCGGCAACCCCGGTAGCAAGGACGTCGACATGGGCGCGCTCGCGAGTCTGGGTCAGCGCGACGAAGTGCGACAGAGAGTTAGTGAGTTGTCGAAAGAGGCTGAAGTTGTGTACGGCAACCAGGATGACTTTGACGTCGTGGATGCGGTTGCTCAAAAGGGCGCGTATTTCATGCCGACACTGCTGCATTGCGAGCGGCCGCTGTCGTCTGCCGCCGTACATTCCGTCGAAGCCTTCGGCCCGGTCAGCACGGTATTGCCTTATAGGAATCTCGACGAAGCAATCGAACTCGCGCGCCTTGGCGAAGGCAGCCTTGTCGGTTCCGTTATAACGAATGACAACGACGTGGCGCGCGAACTGATCTTGGGCGCTGCCTCTTATCACGGCCGCATGCTGGTTATCAATCGCCACTGTGCTGCCGAATCGACCGGGCACGGTTCTCCGTTGCCGCACCTCGTTCATGGCGGGCCCGGCCGGGCCGGCGGTGGCGAAGAACTGGGCGGCGTCAGAGGTGTACTGCATTACATGCAGAGAACGGCGCTGCAGGGATCGCCGCAGACGCTCTCGCGAATCGGCAATCGCTGGATCCGCGGCGCCGACGAAACAGATGCAGGGGAACACCCGTTCAGAAAAACCTTCGAGAAACTCGAGATCGGATATACCGTGCATACCGATGCTCGCGAAGTAAGCAAGGAAGATATCGAACACTTCGCCGAGTTCACGGGCGACACGTTTTACGCACACATGAGTGAAGAACTGGCGCAGAAGAATCCATTTTTCGACGGCCGCGCCGCACATGGTTATTTGATCGTGTCCTTCGCCGCCGGCTTGTTCGTCGATCCCGACTTTGGACCGGTCCTGGCGAACTACGGCGTCGACGATCTCCGTTTCGCCCAGCCGGTCTATGTGGGCGATGCGCTGAAAGTACGGTTCACTTGCAAGCAAAAAACTTTGCGTGAGGGTGCCGGGTACGGCGAGGTACGCTGGGACACAGAAGTCACCAACCAGAAAGATGAGCTGGTCGCCTCTTATGATGTGCTGACGATGGTTGCAACCAGCGAAGAGTGGGCCTCGATTAACTCCTGAACGGTAAGGCGGTATCGACCTTGATTTCCTTGAGTACGATGTTGGAACGTACCTGGGACACGCCGGGCAACCTGAAAATAAAGTCGTCCAGAAATTTATTGTAGGCATCCATGTCTTTGACGACGACCCGGAGATGAAAATCCGCCTCGCCGCTGGTCGCGAAACACTCCAGCACCTCCGGGTGTCGCCCGACTTCCCTGACGAAGTTCTCCACGTTCTTTTGTTCGTGCCGCGCGAGAGAAACCAGAGTCATCGAGGACAGTAAGAAGCCGGCCTTCTTCGGGTTTACGATCACGGCGTATCGATCGATCACGCCCTCCTCCTCGAGGGCCCTAACCCGGCGCCAACAGGCCGAGCTCGACATACCCACCCTCTCTGCGAGCTCGTGCATCGTCAGCCGGCTGTCCTGCTGAATTTCGGCGAGTATCGAGCAGTCCTTATCGCTGATCACGGCTATTTCACTCAGACTGAAAATTAGATAAATCCTACCGTATTTTATTATATATTGGCATATTTTATCGATTTTTATGACCATATCGGGTCCGATTGGTATCCGTTTCCAGGCCGACTCTGCCAAACTGTTCTGCTACCCGCGTCTCGCACAACTCAGGAACTAAAGAATGGCCGCCAACCCCAGCGCCGTCAGGCGATCCAGCTATCCCCTCGACAATTACGAACTCATGGACCGCTACCGCCGCGAATCCGGCCGTGTCTTTCTCACCGGCACCCAGGCGCTGGTCAAGATACCGCTCATGCAGCGCAACATGGATCGCGCCGCCGGCCTCAACACCGCCGGATTTATCAGCGGCTATCGGGGCTCGCCACTGGCCGCTTACGATATTGAACTCTGGCGCGCCAAACAGTATTTGAAGGAAAGCAATATCGAGTTTCTTCCGGCCGTTAATGAAGAGCTCGCCGGCACTGCCATACTCGGCACGCAACAGGTAGAAGCTGATCCGAACAAAACTGTCGATGGCGTTTTTGGAATCTGGTACGGCAAAGGGCCCGGTGTCGACCGCGCCGGTGACGCGCTGAAACACGGCAATGCTTATGGCAGCTCGCCGCACGGCGGTGTACTCGTCGTCGCTGGTGATGATCACGGCTGCGTATCGTCGTCGATGCCACACCAGTCGGACGTCGCGTTCATGACCTGGCTGATGCCTAATCTCAATCCGGCAAATGTGGCCGAGTATCTCGAATACGGTCTTTATGGCATCGCGTTGTCCCGATTCTCTGGAATGTGGGTCGGCTTCAAAGCAATCTCGGAAACCGTCGAGTCGGCCATGTCCGTCGAATTGCCGCCTTATCCCGAATTCATTATTCCCGCAGACTTCGTGCCGCCACCCGACGGGCTGCATATCCGCTGGCCGGATTATCCGGGGCCACAGATTGAAGAGCGACTTGAAGCCAAGAAAGCAGCGACACTCGCTTTCGTCAAGGCGAACCCGATCGACAGGAAAATCTTTGACACGCCGAATGCGAGATTTGGCATCGTTACAACGGGCAAAGGACATCTCGACTTGATGGAGGCCCTGCGCCTACTCGGCGTCGACCATAAGGAAGCGCGGCGGATAGGGCTTGACGTTTATAAGGTCGGCATGGTCTGGCCACTCGAGCACGACGCCGCGCTGGATTTCGTTCGCGACAAACACGAAGTACTCGTCGTCGAGGAAAAGCGCGGCATTATCGAGAGTCAGTTCAAGGAATATTTCTACGACTATCCGGGTCACAAACCCAAGCGCATGGTCGGTAAGGAAGATGAAAATGGCGATCGGCTGGTTCCATGGGTCGGTGAACTGTCACCGATACAATTGGCACAAATCGTCGCCAAACGACTTGATTCGGCAGTTATGGGCCTGCGGCTGACCGAACGCGCCGACAGCCTCACCTCCAGCGGCTCCAACGTGATCTCCATTAAAGGCGCTTCACGCACACCCTACTTCTGCTCCGGTTGTCCGCACAACACATCGACGCGGCTGCCCGAGGGATCGCAGTCGCTCGCCGGCATCGGCTGCCACTTCATGGCGAACTGGATGGAGCGAGACACCGACGGCCTGATTCAGATGGGCGGCGAAGGCATCAACTGGATAACGCGGTCGATGTTCAACGGCGGCAAGCACATCTTCCAGAACCTGGGCGACGGCACTTATTATCACTCGGGCTCGCTGGCAATCCGCCAGGCGATAGCCGCCAACACGAACATCACATACAAAATCCTTTTTAACGACGCAGTCGCCATGACGGGCGGCCAGCCGGTCGACGGCCCGCTGGACGTTAAAGCGATTGCGCACTCGATGCGCGCTGAGGGTGTTGAGCGTATCGCACTCGTTTCTGACGAGCCGGAAAATTTCGAAGCCACTGATTTCCCACGCGGCACGACCATCAATCACCGACGGGATCTGGATACGGTTCAGCGCGAACTCCGGGATATACCTGGTGTGACGATACTGATCTATGCGCAAGCGTGCGCGACCGAGCTGCGCCGTCGCCGCAAGCGCGGTACCGTGGAAGACCCGAACAAATTTGTCGTCATCAACGACCTGGTCTGCGAAGGCTGTGGCGATTGCTCCGTCGAGTCGAACTGCCTGTCGGTCATCCCGAAGGAAACACCTTTCGGCAGAAAGCGACAGATCGATCAGAATAATTGCAACAAGGACTTCTCCTGTGTCAACGGTTTTTGCCCGAGCTTCGTCACGGTCGAAGGTGGAGAGAGACAGAAAAGACCAGCCGCTGCGGAGACTGTGTTTCCTGTGGACGAACTCGGCAAGCTGGATGCGCCGACCATTCCGGACATTGAAAGTGGCTACGATCTGCTGGTCACCGGCGTCGGAGGGACCGGCGTCATCACGGTAGGCGCATTGATTACCATGGCGGCACACATCGAAGGCAAAGGCGCGAGTGTCCTTGACTTCACGGGCTTCGCTCAGAAGTTCGGTCCTGTACTGAGCTACATACGGTTAGCCAGCGAACCGTCCAAACTCAATCAGGTCCGCATAGAAAAAGCACAGGCCGATGCGCTGATCGGCTGCGACCTGGTTGTAAGCTCATCGCCCAAAGCATCCAGCACTTATCGTCCCGGTAATACGCGCGCCGTATTGAATACCACGGAGATGTCGACGGCCGACTTCGTTCGTTATCGCGATGCAAGCCTGCGGGCCGACGAGCGTATCCAGTCCATCGGCCGTGTTGTCGGAGAACAGAATCTGTCCACAGTGGCTGCAAATCACATCGCGGAAGCGCTGCTCGGCAACACGATATACGCCAACGTTTTGTTGCTGGGATACGCCTGGCAGAAGGGGCTCGTGCCGGTAAGCATCGAAGCGATCGGCCGTGCCATAGAATTGAACGGCGTGGAAGTAGACCGAAACAAAGAGGCCTTCGGTTGGGGCCGCATTGCCGCCGGCAATCCTGACTTCATCAAGAAAAAGCTTGCTGGACTGGATCCGGTCGCCGAACCCGACGAGACACTGGACCAAGTCATACAACGGCGGGGGGAATTCCTGATCGACTATCAGAACCATGCCCTGGCCGAGAAATGTCACCAATTTGTGAATCGGGTGCGCACAGCCGAGGAACAACTCACAACAGCTGGTGATTTGAATCTCACAGAGGCAGCTGCAAGAGCTTACTTCAAGTTGCTCGCCTATAAAGATGAGTACGAAGTCGCGCGACTGCACACGTCAACAGGCTTTCTCGAGAAGATCAAGAGAGATTACGGCAGCAAAGCCAGAGTGAACTTCCATCTTGCACCGCCGCTGCTGACTCGTAGCGTCGATGCTCGTGGCCGGCCGCGTAAGCGCCAGTTCGGCCCCTGGATGAAGCTTGCGTTCAGGATATTGGCGAGATTTCGTGGCCTGCGCGGCACTCGCCTGGATCTGTTCGCCCTGACGGCGGACCGCAAGTTGGAGCGTGCGATGATCGGCGAGTTCGAGGAGCTGATGGAACAGATTCTTTCCGGGCTTCGCGCCGACAATCTGAATGAAGCAAGTGAAATCGTCTCGCTCATCATGGAGATACGTGGCTACGGGCCGGTCAAGGAAGAAGCGGCCGAAAAGGTACGCGGAGAAATTTCGAGCAGGCTTGGCAATTTCATGCAGGTGACGGGGAAAGCCGCGTAAAATAAGCGCATGCTCGCCCCCAAGCCAAAAGAAGAAATAAGCTACGCGTTGTCCGAGAGACCTGATAGCGGCGCCGTCATGCAAGTGGCGCCCGGGGTCAGGTGGTTGCGCATGCCACTACCGTTCGCGCTCGGCCATATCAATCTGTGGTTGCTCGAAGACGAAGACGGTTGGGTCATTGTCGATACCGGTGTCTCCACAGAAGATTCTAAAGAGGTTTGGCAACGGACGTTTGTCGACGGCATGGAGGGTCGTCCGGCTACGCGGCTAGTCGTCACTCATCTACATCCTGATCATGCCGGCTGCGCCGGCTGGCTTGCGGAAGAACTCGATATCGAGCTTCTTATGACCCGCGAAGAATACCTGCTGTGCCGAATCCTGGTGTCAGACACCGGGCGGCCTGCGCCGGAAGCCGGGACCCGCTTCTATAAAGGTGCGGGATATTCACAGAAAGAGCTGGACACTTATAAAGAGAGATTTGGTTTGTTCGGCAAGTATGTTGCTCCGCTCCCTGAGTCTTATCGGCGACTCCAGGACGGCGATACTCTACAGATCGGCGCCAATGAATGGCAAGTCATTGTCGGTCGCGGCCATTCGCCCGAACACGCCTGCCTGTATTGTGAGGAGCTAAACATACTCATATCCGGCGACCAGATTCTGCCGACGATTTCCTCGAATATCAGCGTTCATCCAACCGAGCCGGCCGCCAACCCTTTGTCAGACTGGTTGACATCGCTTCGCGACCTCAAGGATAAGCTTCCCGACGATGTGCTCGTCCTGCCCGCACACGGAAAACCTTTCCACGGTGTACAGGCACGTCTCGATCAACTCATACATGAACACGAGACATGCCTTGTCGAACTTCATGAGCTGTGCATTGAACCGAAGCGCGCAGTCGACACGTTCCCGGCACTTTTCAAGGGTAAGATCACAGGCTCAAATCTCATGTTTGCCACAGGAGAGTCCATCGCTCACTTGAATTATTTGTTGGATATCGAGCGTATGACGGTGAATACCGACAAGGCCAGTGTGCATTGGTACCAGTCACGTTCCTAGGAAGTCCATGTATGTTTCATCGCAAGACACCTCTGATAATTTTGTTCGCGGCGAGCCTGAATATTACCGCCTGCTCGCCCGAGACACCGCAGCCTCAGCCCGGAGCAGTTATCAGTCAATCCGCGCTTGCCATGCCGGACAAGTACTCGGCGCAGGTAAGCGAAGACATTCTTCGTGCCGGCGGCAATGCAGTTGATGCCGCCGTAGCCGCCGGGTTTGCACTTGCCGTCACAATTCCTGATGCGGGCAACATAGGTGGTGGCGGTTTTATGCTAATTCATATGGACGGAGAAGACGCATTCATCGATTACCGTGAAAGAGCGCCGCTTGCGGCGCACCGTGACATGTACCTCGACGAGAACGGGGAATTTATCGAACAGTCGACCCTCATCGGTGGTCAAGCTGCTGGTGTTCCGGGCACAGTCGCTGGATTTTGGGCGGCACACAAACGATTCGGGAAACTGCCGTGGGCAGATGTCATCGCACCGGCTGTCAAACTGGCGGCCGATGGATTTAATCCACACAAGATTACCGTCGATTATGTGCGCAAGGTGGACGACTGGTTCGATGACCGCGTCAATTTCAAAGAATACTTCGGTCACATGGCCGAAGGTGCGCGCTTCCGGCAGCCAGAACTGGCGGCGACATTGAAGCGCATTGCAGAACATGGACCCGATGACTTCTATCGGGGCGACACAGCCGAACTCCTGGTCGAACAGATGGGCCGAAGCAATGGCTTGATCACAATGGAAGACATGGCTGCTTATGAAGCAGTCTGGCGCCAGCCCCTGCGATCGAATTGGCGCGAATTCGAAATAGTGTCGGCGCCGCCACCGAGTTCGGGTGGCTTCGCGGTCGTGCAATTACTCAAAATGAAGGATTACCTCGCTCACCATTTCGATGGCGTCCCGCATAACTCGCCGCAATATATTCATGTGGTCGCCGAAATGGAGAAACGCGTATTTGCCGATCGCGCCGAGTACATGGGCGATCCGGACTTCGTTGAGTTGGACATGAATGCCCTGCTGGATGACGAGTACATTGCTCGCCGCGCTCAGGTAATCGATCCCGAAGCCATTGCCAGGCTGGAAGACGTGCAACCCGGTCTGGAGTCAATGGATACGACGCACATTTCGATCATGGATCAATGGGGCAATGCCATTTCGAATACCTACACAATTAACTGGGAGTTCGGCAGCGGTGTCGTCGTGGAAGGAGCTGGATTCCTGCTCAACAACGAGATGGACGATTTCAGCGTCAAGCCAGGCGTAGCCAACGTATACGGCGTGATCGGCAACACGGCAAACGAGATTCAGCCGGGCAAACGGCCGTTGTCATCGATGTCGCCGACCATGTTGTTGCGCGATGGTGAGGTAGCGATGGTAATCGGCACACCCGGCGGCTCTACGATATTCACCTCTGTTTTCCAAACGATCGTCAACATACTCGACTTCGGCATGACGCCCGAGGATGCCGTCGGCGCGACCCGATTCCACCACCAGTTACTTCCGCCCGACCTGGTTACCTACAGCCCGCTGCGGCCGCTGCCGCAGGAGACAATATCGGCGCTGGGCGACCGGGGGTACCGCGCAGAACCACATTTCTTTCCCTTCGGAGACTTGCAGATCATAATTCAGGACGGGGGCAAAATTCAGGCAGCCTCGGACCCACGCAGGCGAGGAGAGTCGCGAATCGTGACGCATTAGGGCGAAATCCTTACCCTCCTGCGGCACTATTTGCTTATGTCAAATACCCTGAATATGCGGCGGAATCAGACATTACTGGCGGCAATTATGGTCGCTGGGCTGTTTGTGCCCAATCTGGCGCCTGCCGCCACGGCCTTGTGGTGGGACACTGCATACGCCGATCGTATCGAGATCGACGTGACGACCGGCGCCAATGTGCCAGACAAGGGTTATGTCGGTTATACGGCGAGAGTCGCCGTCCTCGATACCCAGGCGCTGATCGCCGCCGGCGATATGCAGGCGGACTGCAGCGATCTGCGCATGACTTATTACAACGGCATTTCCTGGCAGGAACTGCCGAGGCATGTCATCAATTGTGACAGTCCCACTACTGATGTTCGATTTTCCATCGTCGTCGACATTCCCGCCTCCAGCAATGACGACAACTACTATCTCTATTACAACAATTCGACGCCGGCGGCATTGCCTGCCATGACGACCACCAACGTCTATCTCTGGTACGACGACGCGTCCATTGACAGGTCTGGCAGCTACATTCGCGGTCGCATCGATGCATGGCACGGCAATGGCTGGGACAACTCACTGGTCTGGAACGCTGCGGGTTACTACACCTACGACAACGGCGACAATTTCACGAGTGGCTATCGCCGCGACGTCGATGAACGGGACATATACGTCGAAGCCGAGTGGTATCACACGGGCTGTTACCAGCTTAATATTACGACTGGCGTGCTCAGCCGCGGAATAATTCAAAGCGGGACACTGGGCAGCGAACAATCGAATCACTATTACGCCAGTAATCGCGGCGAGTATCCGGGGTGCCAGGCCAGCGGCTATAGCCACGATGGCGACATCGTATCGGGCAACCGCACAGTCATCGCAATTGGTGGACCCAATCCACCGGACATCGTTGCAAACGTATGGCGTCGGCAGGGGCTGGCGGTCTGGCTGATCAATCCGACCAACGGCGCATTCTGGGATGAAGACATTTCCGGCAACTGGGCCGCATTGGGATATCCCAGCGGCGCCAATCTCCAGGCCAGCGGTAGTGACGCAAATGACGACGAAGGCCGGGGATTTGCGGCCATCATGACCGCGCAAGACCAGGCGCGAGTCAGGAATATTCTGATGCGCCGCTATATCGATCCGGAACCTGTGTTGACCATGACGTTTCAAAGCCAGCCGCCGGTTTTATTGATGCAGAAAGAGCTGCTGACGGTGTTCGACCCGGTCAGTAACATGACCAATCCGAAAGCGATTCCGGGCGGCTGGGTCGACTACACGATTACGGCTTCGAACAGCGGTACCGGCGACGTTGACAATGAGACGACGGTCATAACGGACCCGATAGCCACTAATGTGGACTTATTTGTTGGCGATTTGGGCGCTGCGGGCAGCGGCCCGGTCGAGTTCACGAACGGAGCCGGATCCGCATCCAGTGGTCTGACTTATGTATTCATCGCACTGGCCGATCTGACCGACGATGTCGAGTTCTCGACCGACGGCGTGGACTACACTTTCGTGCCAACACCTGACGCCGATGGATTCGACACGGCGGTGCGCTTTATCCGCATCAATCCCAGCGGCACCTTCCTCGGCCGCTCGACCGCGACGCCAACTACATTCGATCTGCGATTCAGGGTACGTGTCCAATAAGCAAAACCTTGATTGAGCCTGTCCTTTTTGATAAAAGATGCAGCCGCACAAATCCGGCCAGGCTACGGGTACTCCTTACATATGATCGAAATCGACAGCCTTACGAAGAACTACGGCAACCACACAGTGGTCGACAATCTGAGCTTCAGATGCGAGCCCGGCGAGGTTCTCGGCTTTCTCGGCCCGAACGGTGCCGGCAAGTCGACCACGATGAAAATGATTACCGGCTTTGTGGCTCCAAGCGCCGGGCGGGCCTCGGTCTGCGGTCACGATATCCGGGACGATGCGCTGGCGGCCAAGCGGCGCCTCGGCTACCTGCCTGAGGGTGCGCCCTGCTACCCGGAGATGACGCCCGCGACTTTCCTGAATTTCGTCGCCGATTTACGCGAACTCACTGGCTCGAAGCGCTCGGAACGTCTCGATGATGTCATCGGCAAACTGCACCTGGAACCTGTGCTGAATCAGACCATCGACACGCTATCCAAGGGTTTTAAACGACGAGTCGGGCTGGCGCAGGCCATTCTTCACGATCCCGATGTTCTGATCCTCGACGAACCAACCGACGGTCTCGATCCCAATCAGAAATACGAAGTCCGCGAACTCATCCGCTCCATGGCAAAAGACAAGCTCATCGTAATTTCGACACACATTCTCGAGGAAGTCGATGCTGTTTGCAGCCGCGCCATCATCATCGCAAAAGGCAAGATTCTGGCGGACGACAGCCCGCAACAGCTCGCGGCGGGGTCCCGGTATCACAACGCAGTCCGTATCGGCCTGGCCGATGGAAATAATTTTGATGCGGTTCGCGCGGCGGTCGGACGGCTGTCGTCAGTGGAGACGACCGAATCCGATCGCGATCACCATACAATTACGGCAATCCCCGCACGCGGCAAACAGCCCTGGCGCGACGTGTCGGATCTGGTTGCGGAGAATGACTGGACTGTCACAAGCGTTCAGCTCGAGGCCGGCCGCCTAGACGAGGTATTTCGTCAGATTACGGGGGGCGCAGAGGCATGAACCTGATTCGCGCACTCTTCAGGCGGGAGCTGCAAAGCTACTTCGCGACGCCGGTGGCTTATGTATTCATCGTGATCTATCTCGTATTGATGGGCACATTCACGTTTTATCTGGGCCAGTTTTATGAGCGGGGACAGGCGGACCTGTCATCGTTTTTCAATTTCCATCCGTGGCTGTATTTGTTTCTGGTACCCGCCATTTCGATGCGTCTTTGGGCGGAGGAAAGAAAGACCGGCAGCATCGAATTGCTGATGACGATGCCGATAACTGCCTGGCAAGCCGTGTTGGGTAAGTTTCTGGCTGCCTGGGCGTTCACCGGCATCGCCCTCGCCCTGACGTTTCCCATGTGGATTACCGTCAACTATCTTGGCAACCCGGACAACGGCGCCATCCTTGCCGGTTACGTGGGCAGCATCCTGATGGCCGGCGGTTTTCTTGCAATCGGCGCATGCCTGTCAGCAACCACCCGCAACCAGGTAATCGCGTTCGTCATTACCATTGTCGTTTGTTTCGGTTTTCTGCTGTCGGGCTTTCCGATGGTGCTGGACCTGTTCTCCGGTTGGGCGCCACAAGCGCTCGTCGATGGCATTGCCTCCTTGAGTTTCCTGACACATTTCGCGAACATCAGTAAAGGCGTTATCGATTTTCGCGATCTGGTCTATTTCGGATTATTGATTGGGAGTTTCCTGTACGCCAACACGATCGTGTTGCAATGGAGACAGGCAGACTGATGAGCACTGCATCGCAACGCAATATCAGTACGTCCAGCCTTCTGCTCCTGGCACTCGCATTTATCGCCGCCATTATCATTAGCAATCAGTTGTTTGGCGGCTGGCGCATCGACCTGACGGATAACCGGCTGTATACCCTGTCCGACGGGACCGAACAGATTCTCGAAAACCTCGAAGAACCGATTAATCTGTATTTCTATTATTCGGACAAGGCAACCGAGAATGCTCCGACGATCCGTAGTTACGCGAACCGGGTCCGCGAGATGCTGGATGAATTCAGGCTTGCTGCGAACGGAAACATTAATCTCTTCGTCATCGATCCGCTGCCTTTTTCAGAGGATGAAGATCGGGCAGCACAATTCGGCCTGCAAGGCGTCAGCCTCGCCGGATCACCGGACGCCGTATACATGGGCCTCGCAGGCACGGACAGCATCGACAACGAGGAAATCATTCCATTCTTCCAGCTGGACAAGGAGCAGTTTCTCGAATACGACATAGCGAAACTTGTCAGTACCTTGGCCAATCCGGAGCGTAAAGTCATCGGGCTGATCTCCGGCGCGCCGATGAGCGGCAGCTTCGATCCTCAGACACAGCAAATGATCCCTGCCTGGGTTATTTACGAGCAGGTGCAGCAATTGTTTGAGTTGCGCGATCTCGGCGCCGACATTGACGTCGTCGATGACGACGTCAGCATGCTCTGGATCGTGCAACCGAAAAGTCTAAGTAACTCAATGCTGTACGCGATCGATCAATTCATTCTCAAAGGCGGCTCGGCAATGATCTTCGTCGATCCGCTGGCGGAATCCGATCCGGCGGCGCCAATCCAGGGTATGCCACCAGGTATGCCGCCACAGGGGCAGAACTCGGATCTGCCGACCCTGTTCGGCGCCTGGGGCCTGCAATTTTCGCCGAACGATGTCGTCGCTGATGCGCAGCTTGCCCTGCCGGTCTCGGCGGGCCCGGCTGGCCGGCAGATGCGGCACCCGGGATTGCTTGGCATAACCGAAGCACAGCTCAACAGCGACGATGTAATTACCGCGGACCTGAATACGATAAATGTCGGCGTTGCCGGACATCTGAGTATTGCCGAGGGCAGCGCAGCCACAATGGAGCCGCTAATCAGCAGCGGCACCGCATCCGGCATTGTGGCAGCGAGCCGTTTCAGCTTTTTGCAGGACCCGTCCTCGCTGCTAGACGGCTTCATCCCGAGCGGCGAAACATACGTTATCGCTGCGAGGATAAGCGGATCATTGCCTAGCGCATTTCCGGATGGTCCGCCGGCAACTGGCGTGTCGCCTGAGGACGATTCGGAGTCAGCCGAGCCAGATACAGCCGGGCATCTCTCGCAATCGACCGACTCGGTCAACATGATCGTCGTTGCAGACGTCGATATCCTGAGTGACCGGCTGTGGGTGCAACAGCAAAACTTCCTCGGCCAACGCATTGCCAATGCCTTTGCAAGTAACGGCGCATTTGTTGTCAACGCCCTGGAGAGCCTTCTGGGCAGCGCCGAACTGATAGCCGTGCGCAGTCGCGCGACCTATTCCCGTCCATTCACGAAGGTCGAGGAACTGCGTGTAGAGGCAGAAGCCGAATATCGCGAAACGGAACAACGACTGCAGAACGAGCTCTCTGAGACAGAACGGCGGCTCGGCGAACTGCAGTCTTCGCGGGAAGACACGGGCAATATTCTAATGTCGCCGGAGCAGCAAACGGAGGTCGATCGCTTCATCGACCAACGCACTGCTATTCGCAAGGAACTGCGAGCGGTGCAACGAAATCTTGATAAGAACATCGAACAGCTCGGCACAAGGCTCAAGATCATCAATACTGCCCTGGTGCCCACTCTGTTGACTGTATTCGTTCTGTTCGCCGTCTGGCGCCGAAGTCGTCGTGAGGGCACATGAATACGCGGCAGATAAGAACACTTGCGATCATATTGCTCGTTTTGCTGGCGGGACTCCTTGCCACTACTTTGTCGAACAATAGCAGCGATACGTCTGCCGGTGGTTTGCTCCTTGCCGATCTGAAGGCGGAGATCAATGACCTTACAGAGGTTTCGATCTACAAGGCCGGCAAAACAGTCACGTTGAAGAGCGATGCCGGTCAATGGGTGATAGCCGAATATAAGAATTATCCAGTTGATACCGGCAAACTTCGGCAACTACTGTTGTCGCTCGCCGACGCCAGGAAACTCGAGGAAAAGACGTCCAAAGCGGAGTTGTACCGGCGGCTCGGCGTCGAGGACAGGTCTGCCGAAAGCCAGGGCACCGAGATTCGGCTCACCGGCCCGGATTCGTTACGCAGGATCATCATCGGCAATCTTGCGCAGAGGAAATACCGTTATGCGCGTATTTCCGGTCAGGAAAAGAGCTGGTTGATTGATCAAAATCCGACCCTGCCGGATGACCTGACGGGCTGGTTGTTGCGGGACATACTCGACATCGACTCATCGCTCATTCAGTCGGTAACCGTAACGCACAGTGATGGCGAGACGATTCGCATTCACAAAGAAGATGCAGCAGTCACCGACTACAGCGTTGCCGATATGCCGGATGGCCGCGAGCTCAATTACCCAAGCATCGTCGATGGTATGGCTGGCGTATTGAGCGGCCTGAGGCTGGAGGGTGTCACCGAAGCGTCCGAGCAAGGTGACAGTGCGGCGACAACCGTATTTACGACATTCGATGGCCTGAAGATAACCGTGAAGTCATCGATCCGCGACGAGAACACCTGGATTGCCGTAAGTGCCGATCAAACCGACGCAGCATCCGATGCAGCCATAAGGATTAACAACAGGGTCGGTGGCTGGACGTATCAGATACAGAGTTACAAGGCGGACCAGCTCAGACGCCGCTGGGATGACATACTCAAAGCCGAAGAATAAAAAAGGGAGACGGACCTGAGTCCGTCCCCCCCACACTCTCGAATTGCAGAATACTAGCGGCGGCGGTTGATCCGATCGCCGCGGCTGTCGTGGCGTCGATCGACTCTGTGACCTTTCCTGTCCAGACGACGATCAATGCGATTGCCTTTTTTGTCCAAACGGCGGTTTATGCGATCGCCTTGCTTGTCGAGCCTTTTCGACAAGCGGTCGCGGCCGGCATCCGCAGCGCGATCTGACTTTCGATCAAGCCGACGATCAATACGATCGCCTTTTTTGTCCAGGCGGTCGTTTATACGATGACCTTTTTTGTCGAGCCGGTCTTCGATGCGGTCGCCGCGATTATCCAGTCGATCTTCGATGCGATCGCCCTGATCGGCAAGAACGCTGCTGCTGAAAATTGCGGTAACAAATACGAACAATGGGATGACTGCCATGTCGCAAACTTTCCTGATTTTCATATTCGTACTCCTTGTATCCATATGATTTAACCCTTGTTACCCTTTCAACGTGGCAATCCGACGAGGGTTGACAGGGCCACGACGAGCAATTCAGGTTATTGTTAAATGAATGGGGACGGTCCCCGTATCATTGAGGGAGTGTTTGTGCAGACAGAAGCCGCGGCGGTCGGCGAGCAGGACGTCGATCGGGTCTTTCACAGACAACGCCTGCGGATCATGCTCGCGATTACGCTGGGATACGGCTTCATCTATACCTGCCGGCTTGGCCTTTCGATCGTCAAGAAGCCCTTGATCGATGGTGGCATTTTCACTGTCGAGGAGCTGGGCATGATTGGCGCCGCCTTGTTCTATGGATATGCGGCGGGCAAGTTTTTTAACGGTTTCATGTCCGACTACATCAAGCCGAGGGTATTTTTCAGCGCAAGCATATTCCTGTCGGCGCTGGTCAATCTTGCGATGGGTTCGTCGACCTTGCTCTGGGTGTCCGTCTCGCTTTGGGCGCTCAATGGCTGGTTTCAGGGCATGGCGGCACCCGCGGCCATCATTACCATTACAAACTGGTTCGGCTTTCGTGAACGCGGCCGTCGATATGGCATCTGGAGCGCGTCTCACTCAATCGGCGAAGGAATTACTTTTTACGTCATTGCAGCGATCGTCGCTGCTTACGGCTGGCGTTACGGATATGTGACGCCAGGCATCGTGTGCATCGCCGTTGCGGCGTGGGTTTACTCATTCATGCGCAATGCGCCGCCAACCATCGGATTGCCGAGAGTTAGTGATTGGCTCGGCGAGAAATCGGAGCCGCCCAAGGAAAAGAGCACCTGGCAAACCCAGAAAATAATTTTCGGCATTCGCGCCATGTGGGTTGTCGCCATATCAAGCGCACTGATGTACGTGACTCGATACGCGATCAATAGCTGGGGCGTCTTGTATTTGCAGGAGATTCGCGGCTATTCGCTGCTTGATGCGGGCTTTTACCTTGCCGTCAACACGATCGCAGGAATCGCTGGCTCTATTGCCTACGGTTATTTATCGGACAAGTGTTTCGACGCCCGCAGGCCGCCGCCAAACCTCATTTTCGCCGTAGCAGAAATCGCCGCGCTCCTTGTCATATTTTTCGGACCCGCAAACGACGTCGTATTATTTTTCGCCTTTGCTGTTTACGGAGCAGCGCTGAGCGGACTCATCGCATCGATTGGCGGACTTTTCGGTGTGGACATTGCACCGAGGGGCGCAACCGGCGCCGCGATGGGTTTCGTCGGCGTGTTCAGTTATCTCGGCGCCGCCACCCAGGAAAACGTCAGTGCCGCTTTGATTTCTCAGGGCATGACGATGGTGGACGGCGTTCGCAGCTATGACTTCGACCTGGCCATCCAGTTCTGGATCGGTACATCGGTGGTTTCCATGTTGCTGGCAGCAACGCTCTGGAATACGAAAGTCAGGGATTGAT
>PVMS01076652.1_pt1 | contig 18796 bp, 22 predicted proteins | sample 1853461 | NCBI WGS metagenome assembly PVMS01 (sample SAMN08582032, study PRJNA380276) | Marine sediment metagenome, whole genome shotgun sequencing project. | isolation source: ocean sediment barecode stripped | collected 2017 | reverse complement strand
TAGACTCAGCGGAAAGCGGACATAATACATCACCGCCAACCTGATGATTTCGGGTGATGTCTTGAAGTAGCGAAATGGACATTTTTGGTTCATTCCAATACGCTACCCCACCAACTTCAGTCTAGCAAGTGGTTTCCTCTGACAATGCCTTCCAGAGGGCAATTCTTTACGCTGTACAGCTTCCGGCAATCCACTCGAATCCGGTGACAGGTTATACAAAATCCAGTGAACCCAGATCATTTTTGGAGCTTCAGGATCTGGTGCATCGGGATCGTCGACAATTAAAGCCAGACTCTGAGTGCCTGCCGGTGCGTCACTCCACTATAATGGAGGAGAAATGTCTTTATTGTCACAGGTGTATTGTGTAGGAATTTCTTGCTCTGCATCAAATGCAGATGAGGTAATTGAAAAATTCATGTTGTTATCTCCTAGACGCCTAAAGACCAAATGGGAAAGTATCGGGCATGCCCTTCATTGTTTTCTTGGTCAATCGATCAACCGCTCGGGTTTCATCAAACCAGATATATTCATCAAACTGATTTGGCAGAGAGGCATAGAAATAATGACTTTGTAACTCGGTTTCAGGCCGGTAAATAACGCCAATGGCACGTTCCAGACGTTCTACAAGCAGCTTTTTGCGGGTTATTTCCTTGAGTGGTTTCCGCAATGGTAGCAGGAAGTTATCGGTAGCCACTTCATGGCAGACTCGCTCATAGCTGTCGATATGCGAGGGCCGTACCTGTTTTATTTCCATCGGTCCGCCCCATTCAGTCGCAGCGGCAACCGTACCATGGTCTGTACCAAAGCCGATATTATAGGCTTTATCGCCATAAGCCTGACGCGCAAGCTGACCAATGTTGAGTTCACCCCGGGCGCTCATCTCTGTTGCCCGCGCATCTCCAACATGTGAATTATGCTCCCAAATAACGGCTTTTGATTGTGAACCTCTAAACTCAAGCACTGATTGCAAGGTATCAAACATGTGTTGGTCTCGCTGATTCCATGAGTTATTTTCTGCATAATACATGGTACGGTAATAGCGTTCGGCATTGATTACCAGACGGGCATTTTGCTCGGCATTGAAGAACTGCTCTCCATCTGCCATTGAATATTCCAAGCGCTTTTGTAATAAATCCTGAAGCGCCGCGATGACATCGTCTTCACATTCTCTGTATTGCTTAGTGATCACGACCTGACCATACATGCCAGGATCATTCGCCCACGGCATCAGGCAGCCATAACGTACGCGAGCCACTTCTGCCGTTTTGGGATCAACCTTTTCCAGATAACTCAACACGGCTTCAATGGAGCTAAACAGGCTATACAGATCAAGTCCATAAAAACCAACTTGATGACCTGGGTCGCTGATTTTGTCATTATGTGCTTTGAGCCAGTGGCTAAATTCCAGTACAGAATGATTCGCCCACATCCAGGTAGGGAAGCGGCTAAATGGTTTGCTTTCAAGCAAAGGATCAGGCTCGGTGCCATGAATGAAGTGATCAATATGCGTCGCATCTGGCCAATCGGCTTCGGCAGCAACAATGGTAAAACCTTTCTTTTCGATTAACTCCTGCGTAATGCGCGCGCGCATTTCGTAAAACTCGGCGGTACCATGCGAAGCTTCACCCAGTAGTACCACGCGGCTATCACCGATACGCTCCATTAAATTATCCAGATTGACACCATCGATGCGCGCAAAATGTTCACTTGATTGATAAATCAACTCGGGCAAGCTTGCCTCGGTCTTTTTTTCTGCAGGTAGCGTTGCGGCTTCATCTTCCCACCTGCAGCACCAATCACTGATACGTCGTACGCGAAGTAATTTTTGCGTGCGTAAAGAGGAACCGACCGGAATCACCAGACGACCACCGATAGCCAATTGTTTTTTGAGTGTTTCGGGAACTTCCGGGCCACCCGCAGCAACAATAATGGCATCAAAAGGTGCGTGTTCCAGCCAGCCTAGTGTCCCATCGCCATAGAGTACCTGGATGTTTTTATAGCCTTGCTCCTCAAGTCGGATGCGTGCTGTGTCTGCGAGAATTTTATGACGCTCTATGGTATAAACCTCTTCTGCAATTTCGGCTAAAACTGCGGCGGCATAGCCAGAACCCGTACCAACTTCCAGCGCACGCTCCCCCGGTTTTAGTTCGAGCGCAGCCGTCATCAGCGCAACAATATAAGGTTGTGAAATGGTCTGACTTGCTTCAATGGGTAGTGGTGAATCACTATAGGCAAACTCAACCAGCTCCGTGGGTAAAAACTCTTCACGAGGCACAGCAGTGACAGCATGAAGTACTGCCTGGTCATGCAAACCACGTGGAGCCAGCGGGTAATCTATCATTTGTTTTCTTAAATCTTCGAATTTGCTCATTACAGACTCCTGACGATAATTATTAAATTCCTTCACTGCTGTCCGTATATGGACAGCAGTGAAATTCCTTTAGAAACCAGATTAAAACGACCGATTGAAACCGCAGCACAAAGCGGTGGTTTTGGTGCTTCTGACGAACTACTGCTCATAACCTGTTAAATTGCATCCAAAAATGACCCAGTAATTGCACTGAATATTGAACCATGTTTGTCTGGTTAACATGTTGTGAGTACAGCTAGTTCATGACAGCGAGGCGGGTCAGCTATTAAACGCAAAAACTACTCAAGGTGGATCAATCGAGCATGCAAACTAACACTGTCCGACTTGTGCTTACGGGGAACACAGCGATTTGTGCCAATTATACGTATGAATAATTCAGGGACGACTAAATGAAATTTCTCACTGGAACAATTGACTATTTTACGTTAATGCAGGTGCACTCAGTTAATTGGGAAATTTTATAAGACACGCTGCCAAGCAATAAGCTTGTTAGATTGCCAAGCCCTCGATTGCCGGTCACGATGACGTCAACGTCGTTATCTTTTGCAATCTCCAGGACAACTTCTACAGCATCGCCACTTTTGACATAGGTTTTAATATTTTTAACTCCGCTTATTCGGGCATTTTCTTCCGCTTTTTCGACTAGGTAGTTCCCAATTTTGGTTAGTATTTCGTGAGACTTGGCACCTGTTTCACCTAGTTCGGAAATTAAATATGAAGGGAAGGTGATGATCGTTGGTGCACTGGATTGTTTACCCGAATCGACAATATGCTCCACTTCGGCCATATGGCGCAAGTTTTCAGATACCTTGCCGCTTGTGACGACATAGACCACACTCAACCGGGAGTTGTAACGAGAGGCCATATCTATAGCAAAATCAACGGCTCTTCCCGCGTTCGGAGAGCCGTCTGCAGCAACTAATATGTGTGTAATCATGGTAGTTCTCCTGTAATTTTGTTTCTAGCTACAAACCTTACACCCCTACACTTTTTATATCTTTGATATAGGTCAGTTTTGCGATTATAGGTCAGTTTTGCGATGGAAACGAACTAATTTCCAAAATATCTGAACGACGGCCTTATGTATACACCAGCATTTCGCAACATTAACTCAAGGGCCGCTCTGTGCCAGAAAGCCTCCTTCTAGTAAGGCTGCTAAAATGTCCGGTATGGGCGAATGTCGGCCTTTCGTGTCGATCACCCCAACGGCAGATCAGTGTGGTTGAAGCAGTCATTTTAGATCGACTCAGAATTCTCAATTTGAATATATAATTCGTTCTCCGATAAGAGGCAGGGTTCATCAGTGGGTCCCTCAAAGCAGCTTAAAGGTGAAGATGATATATCCAATCCGTGCGTGTGGATTTTCGCCTGAAAATTAATCTTAAAATTTTAGGGGCAGACACTCTGCTAACCATTTGCTAACCAACTCGGAGAGAGCAACAGGGACTAACTAACACCAACTAACATAAGAATGCAGTAAACACGGGATTCTACGGTACTAAACGGGACTAGAAGAAACCAGCTAAAACGAGGGGCAGCGGACTTGAAAACCGTTGACTGTAACAGGCCCGGGGGTTCGAAAAATAAATTTGATTTCCGCTTGGGTGGTGTGCCAGATTATTAATCTGCCGGGCAGCTGCTGCTCTACTTTCTAACTCACAAGCACTATTATAGTTTTTAGCGAACTTCGCTATAATATCTTTAACGACTCCATCTGACTTGCCAACATTATGTATTGGGGCTATATGCGTTGCAATATTCAGTGCAAATACGATCTTATAGCGAACTTAAGTTTTAGTAACTTATAAAAAACTCTATAAAGCATTGAATACATGCGATGTATATTATATTAAGGGAACCCCATGAAAGTTTTTTTTGCCTCGATCCTGCTTCTGCTCAGTTCACAGCTGTGGGCCGCAAACATCAGTGTTGAACAAGCCTACGTTCGCCAAATGCCGCCAACGCAATCGATTACAGCTGCATTCTTGGTGATTAAGAACGCCACTGATTTCGATCGGGCTGTGGTCTCTGCTGAAAGTGATATCGCTGACAAAGTCGAGATGCATACTCACCTGCATGAAAACGGTGTAATGAAAATGCGCCAGGTAGACAAAATAGAGATACCAGCAGGAGGGCAGACAATATTAAAGCCCGGCGGCTTTCACTTGATGCTGATTGGCTTAAAGCGGCCCCTGGATTTGGGCCAAATGGTCGAGATTAATTTTAATCTTGATGATGGCGGCCGTATGCAGTTTCAGGCAGCAGTAAAAAGCATAATGGGCAGCATGAAAATGGGAGACTAATGGTATGAAAAAACTACTCTTTTTGATACTCCTGGTATCAAGCCTCGTATTCCATGCTCATGCAGCACAAGCCAATGCACATGAGGGGCAAGTTTCCACGCAAATACCTTATGTCACTGTGAATATCGGTGTAGAAATCTCTGGCCTCGGTACGGCAGCAGAAGACGCAGCAACAGGGCTTAATTTGATAGGTGAGTCATTACAGAATCTGGCTGATGACCCTGAGTTAACTGAAGAACAGCATGAGCAAATCAACCTGACCTTACGCCGTATTGATAAACTTGGTCAGAGCCTGGCTTTGGCCGTGGAGAGCATGCCTGGCACAGTGAAGAAAAGTATGGTGCCCGTGGTCGATGCCACTCATGAGCTCTCCAGTCAAATTAAGCGAATCGTTGTCACTACCGCTATCTCATTGGTGCTCATTATTCTGGCAGCCTTCGCGGCTGTATATTATTTTGTGCTGGCCCCAGGCACTCAATCCGTTGTAAAGACAGCAAGGTTGCTGGATGAACTGGCAACTGCACTTAAAACTACTGCTGAAATCGTAGAAATCTCAAGCGAGCGAAATTCACAGGTGATGGAGGAAATCCGGGCGGTGAGAGAAGAGCGTAAGTAAATGCCCGCATCACACCCTTCCGGAACGCGCCAAAAATGATGAATATCACGGGTCAGTTTTGACAAGCTGAATCATTACGTTTGTTGGGCGATTGGCTCAATGACTGTCACAGTAAGATGAAAATATATGGCGGCATCTTTGATGTGGATCAATGCAAATTTAAGTTCATTCTGATAATGTGGCAGGCATTAAGAAAGATGGGTATAGAGTTTGATGTTGCGTACATGGATTATTGCTCTACTTAGCATCGCAATATGGGCTCCCACAGTGGTAGCCAAGGCTCACTATGATTTAGCGCCCCTATCTCACCCTGGCTCAACAAGTATTAGCCTGGCGGTCGAAAAATCCGATTTTTGCTGCCACGAACCAGCGGGTGATGTATGCCATCTGTTGTCCTCGGGCAGCCTCGCTGCACTTTTAACAACAAAAAAATCGATGCTGGATTTACCTCCATTGGCCGATTTAGCGTATACTGATCTCATGCCGAACCGTCTGCTGCGCAAGGAAGGCACGGTTTGCTATTCGGACTTACCAACCGCCATTGTCACTCCTCCTGTTTACCTGGCTACGCTTCGCCTTAGATTGTAAATCCCGACACTGTACAAAATCAAAGCGCCAAGTATGTCGACAGGCGGTTTTCAGTTTTAACAGTGTAATTAATCCTCAGAGGTACAATCAATGTTAGTAAGTGAACTCGCTCAACGAGCTGGAATTTCGATACACGCCGTTCGTTACTATGCCCGAATAGGCTTACTTAAGCCCCATCGCCACCCGGAAAACAGATACAAACTATTTGACCGCGATGACATTCATCGGCTCCGTTTCATTCAGCAAGCCAAGATGCTTGGTTTTAAGCTGAACGAAATTGAAAAGTTTCTGACTCACGCATATCAGGGCCAATCCGTTTGCTCTGACGTAAGGCATACCCTCAAACAACGTATCGCACAGAACAAGGAAGAAATAGATCAACTTAAACGCAAACTGAACTATATGGAAAGCGCGTTACTGCGCTGGGAACATGTTTCGGATGTAGAGCCAAGCGCGGAAATTCTGTGTCCCCTGATTGAGTCCAGATGCCATTAATCCTGACATAGCAACGGATATACAGAGTCTAAATTAGATTCAACGCACACCTACGATTGGAGATTCAAATGAAAAATTCAAAATTTAAAAAATTCGCCATTGCCAGCGTCCTGGTCTTTGGTACAACCCTTATTGCCAACGCAAACAGCGACAAGACGGAACTTCAATTACTGCAACAAGCGGTTCTGTCGCTGCAACAGCGAGTGGAGATACTGGAAACGGTTAAGCCCACCTTTACGTCCTTCATGCCGGATTTCTCTGAACGATTTCATGTCATGCATCGCGCTGGTGAGGCAGGCGACTGGGCCGTGGCGGGGCATGAGCTGTCGGAATTGAGGCGCATGACCGCAATATCACAATACATCGACACCGACAATGGTATGCTGATGCAGGGTATGCTGGAGCCAAGTTTCGAGGCACTAAGTCATGCAATCGAAGACGCTAACCACGAAAAATTCGAAACTGCGCTGGGCGGCACGATCAGTGCCTGTAACGCCTGCCATGTCGCTAGCGAAAGTCCGTTTATCAAGGTGACACTGAATGCCGCTAATGCAATCAGCCTGCGCCATCCCCATGCGCTTACCCGTAGCCATTTAACGCAGGGGCACTCACATGGCGAGCCGATGATGATGCAGAAGAATATGCAGGGCATGACGCAGGAGAATGTGCAAGGCATGATGAAGGGTAATGCTGCCCCTGAAAAGCCTCATGATGATTCGGGAGAAGATGGTCACCATGACTAGCGGCTACTAGCGCGGTATTAGCGAATTGCTAAATGAATTTTGCACTGATTAAGCTGCTATCAATCGGTCATTTAGTTCCCGCTTAAGATCTCAATAATTGGGCATTCGGGTACGTTTCCACGTGAGCACTGCTCAGCCATATCCTCGAGGGTGACCTGTATATCCTTGAGTTTGGTTATTCTTTCCCGCACTTGCTTCAGGTGATTTACTGTCAGGGTATGGACATCAGAACAGGTCAATTTATTACTGTCATTCAGCCTCAGAAGTGAGCGAATTTCATTTAGGCTGAACCCCAGTTCACGGCTTCGTTTAATGAAATTAAGGCGCATTAGCTGGTCTTCATCATACAACCTTTGCTTGCCCGCACTGCGCCTGGGATCAGGCATAATGCCAGTACGTTCATAATACCGTATGGTCTCGATATCGACGCCGGTGCGTCTGGAGGCCTCCCCAATCAGATAGTCCTGAGATGATTTAGTTGATTTCATCTGAATAAAGTGCTTGCAGCTGTAGTTACTAAAGCTATTAGAATAAATCAATTATTCAAGTAAAGCTAGAACTTAAGCGATGAACGAACCTAAGCTACAAGCCACATTGGGTGCGGGTAATTCCCTGTTGACTAAAGGCCACGCTATCTCGAGTAAAGATAGAACCGGGCTGGCCGCCACTGGTGGCATTCTCAGCGCGATCGCCGCATCAGCATGTTGCCTGTTGCCATTGATGTTGACCGTACTGGGAGTGAGCGGTGCATGGATGTCGAACCTTCGTGCTCTGGAAGCGTACAAATCTTACTCCATCACGCTGGCGATCGTTGCGCTCGGCTATGGCTTTTATCAGGTTTACTGGAAGCCCCAAAAAGCCTGTGTCGACGGGGCAGTCTGCGCGCGGCCATTGTTCAGCCGATTAGTTAAAACCGGCCTTTGGTCTGGTGCTTTTCTTGTTATTCTGGTTCTTTTATTCCCTTATCTATTTCCTGTTATTGAACCTTATTTACCCTGATTAGTCGAAATAATACGAAGATATGACCAGACAAGCTTTAATTCATCGAGAACAGATAAATTTATGAAAACGATTAAACTAATCCTTGTGGGTACTTTTTTACTTGCCCTGTCCTCGATAGCGAACGCAGCCGAAAAAACGGTTACATTAGATGTGGACAATATGACCTGCATGTCTTGCCCTTATCAAGTCAAAAGTTCTCTAAAAAAAGTAGATGGTGTCACCTCCGTGTCTGCGTCTCTTGATACACAACAGGCTGTAGTGACCTTCGACGATGCCGTTACTACTATAGCAATATTGACCGAAGCCACTACGAATGCAGGTTATCCATCGCGTCAGGCACAGGAGGGAAGTTAGAAGCAGATAGTGTTTTCCTAATTATCACATTGAAAGAGCACTAGACGTCAGGCCGCCTGAAGAATATCAAAAAGGCCACTTGCCCAGGGTGATAAATACACTGTTTTCAGAGTTGGAAAATCGTTTGGGCGATCTTAAACCCGGTTTTATCAAAAAGGATCATTAAAGTTGATACCCGGAGACAAGCTGGTTACTATCCATTCTGAACTGATCAGGCATAATTCAATTTATAAAAATGAAACGGATATTACTAATAAAAGCGATATTGATATTTACCATCGCATTGCCGGGTTTCGCCGAAACGGGTAAAGCACCAGCCCCAGAAGCCGTTGAACGAGGTCTGGCTCTATATGAGCGCAACTGTCAGCAATGCCATCAGGCAAAAGGAGTGGGTGAGAATATTCCGCCTGCACTGCGTCATCCAGACTTTATCCCGGCCATGCCTTTAGACGAAAAATCCCATGCCTGGCATCACGGCGACGAGCAACTGGTGCAAACAATCAGGCGTGGGAACAAAAGAATGCCGCCATTCGATAAAGTTTTGTCAGAACCCCAGTTACGTGATCTGGTGGCTTATATGAAAAGTTTGTGGAGCCCGCGCATTCTGGCTTGCCAGGGGCCAAAACATATGAGTTGTATGTAGAGACTCGCCCATCAGCAAAATGAATATAAAACACGCTATACAGGACAGGCAAAAGCCAATAGCTGATAACGGGTAGGTTTTTTCATAATTATGTACCTGTTGCGTTCCTCTCCTGGCGAGCTTTTTTCATACGATTTATAAGCCCCCATAGCACCGGCAGAATAATGAGTATTCCAATGCCGAATACATATGACATCGAGGCATTCAAATTTTCGGCAGTCATTTCGCTGCCGAAATGAGCCAACAGGAAGCTTGCCGGTATTAAGCCGATAAGCGTGGCCACGGAAAAACGCCATAGCTTGATACTGGTTAAGCCCGCTGCATAGCTGATCAAATCAAAGGAAATAAATGGAACCAGTCGGGATAACAGTACCGTGATCGTCATCGAATTTTGCGAGCCAATCCAGGCGGGAACGCTGATCTTTCCGGTAAAACGACTGACCACTACCCTTCCTGCCAGTCGCGCAATAAAAAAAGCGATGATTGCGCCAACCAGGGCGCCAATAATGATATAGACAGTCCCCCATGCATGCCCATAGATAGCACCGGAAACCAGTGCGATAGGCGCGCTCGGTATAGGGTTAAATACAATCGCCATTGCCATTAAACCGACAATAATGGCAATACCTGACCAGTCTTCATTGTTGCTCTGGAGAGTTACCAATAATTGTGCCGGATCAGCCATCAACTCTACCCAACCTGCCCTGGAAGCGAAATAATACAATATCAATAGCACGAAAATAGTGGCTAACAATACGATAAAGGGGCGGAACAATGCCTGGTCAGAGCCACGCGACACCATCATCAGCCACTCAGTTCTTTCTTTCGGCGTCGAAACTCTTCCTCATCAATTTCACCGCGTGCGTAACGCTTTTCCAGTATCTCTACTGGCGTTTCGCTTTGTTCGTTTGCTCGCCGCTCATTTGCATTACTTTTACCGCTGCTGGCTTTAACGAGTAAAACAATGACAAAAATAATAAGTAACCAGAATATCCACATAAAACCGCCCCCCATTCCTGCACCGTGCCACTCCCACATAACATTCACCTCACTGTTGTTAATTGAGACCTCAGCATAACCCAGATGACGATAAAAATGATTAAAACCTCTCTGCTCAGCGTTGCAAATCTTGCGAATTGCGCCTTGATCAGGAAGAGTTTATCTCATTTTTCTTTCGCCACTGAGTTGTGCTGGGGTCACTAGTTAAGATTTTAATAAATTACTATTGTTCGAGAAGAATTAGCGCACAATATCCGTTCATATCTCTACATTCCACAGCCGAATTCTTCAGCACCGGAGAAGCTTTCAATCAGGTGACAGACATGATGACCATCCGGCGTGCCATCCGGCATTTTCTCCCAGATCTTTAGCGCGCTTTCCATCCGATTTTGCAGATCCGACATGGCGTTAATTTTCTGGCGATTCTCAACAATCCGTTGTTTAATAATATTACGCACATCCGGGCAGGGTATCTGCCCCATGTTAGCCTGGCGCGTAATCCGCCGTATTTCATTTAGCGTAAACCCCAGTTGCTTGGCTTGCCGAATAAAACATAATCGACTTACATCATCCGCCTTGAAAAGGCGATAGCCGTTGTCCCGTTGAGCAAAGGGCTCTATCAGACCAATGCGCGTGTAATAACGAACCACATGCGCGGGTGCCCCACTTTGTATCGCAAGTTCATTTACCGTAAGCATTGATCTGACCTTCAGAGCTATTTAACTACTTTTTTGCAAGTCAACAAGTTCCTGTAACAGCGATTCAATGTTCCCCAGTTTCGTTTCTAGGGTTTGCATACGCTGTTTCATTTCCGCCCGCTTCTCCTGCATCATTTTCATCTTCGGCATGCCGTAATGATCTCCACTCATCATACCCATGCCGCCTTGCTTGCCGCCCATCATGCCCATACCATAATGCCCACCCTGGCCTCCGTGCATCGACATTTTATTACCGTGTTGCTGTTGCATCATCTGCATCATCTGCATCATCATCATTTGCATCATCGGATTGGACATATTGCCCGGTGAAGAGCCCATCGCCATCTGGCCTTGCTGCCCGGGCCCTGCTGCCATATTGGTCTGGTCACCTCCCATCATCGACATATTCGATTTCTCATGATTATCAGTACTATTGGCGAAAGCGGAACCTCCAAGCACCATGCTTGAAACTATTGCGGTGCCTAAAATAACTTTTGTATATTTCATCGTATTTCTCCTGTGTAATTAGATTGATTTTGTCTTGCTACGTAGATTCTACAAGCTGTGTGTAACACACAGGTCAAGCGAATTTTTTAAATAAAATCAGTTTTGGGTGAAAAAAGCCTTTTTAGATGCACAGCTTTACTGAACAAGGCCAGCCCATCGGCGGTTTTGAAAAGCGTTAAGAATGCTTTGCGATTCTGGGCCTGCTCAGTTTCAATGACGGCTTGATTCAGCTTGAAACCATGAGCAGATAAGCGGCACCGAAAACCAGGAAGAATCGACCCGACAGCGGGGTAAGTTGCTGGCGGTCTGCGCGGTATAAATGCTTTTTGAGTTTGGGCAGCATAAGCAGGGCGGGGATCAGCCAGGCGAGGCGGGCCGGGTTGATCCAGCCGATGTAGGCATAGATTGCGGTAAATATAAGAGCCATGACGATCAATGCCCAGTAGAGGCCGCGGGCTGCAGATAGGCCTGTTCGTATGCTGAAGGTTCTAATCTGGTCGCTTAAATCGCTTTCGTAATCACGAATTTCATTACTGAGTAGGAGCAGTGATATCAGCAGGCTGATCGGTAGGGATAACCATATCACCCGACCTGAAAGCTGGCCTGTCATGGTGAAATAGCTGGCTTCAACCATGATCAGCCCCATTAGCAGGAATACCTGGATGATAGCGATGCCCCTGTGCTTAAAATTTAGCGGGCCCGCGTTGTAGCTGAGTGCCAGGAGTGCGGAGATCGCAAATATTGCGAATAGTGGCCAGCCTCTGAGACTGACCAGGTATAGTCCAATGAATGTGGCCAGAGCAAAGGCCATCCAGCCAATTTTCTTGTTTCTGCCAATACGCTGCCTGGCTTCTTCGGGGATTTTCCGAGCCTTGTTCGATGTGAGATCTTCGGTGTCGTTGATCAGGTTCATGCCAGCTTGTGCAAGCGTGCTGCCTAACAAAAGTAAAACCGCCAAAAGTATTTGAGGCTCATCCGTATTCCAACCCAGGCGAATTCCCAGCCCGCAGCTGATCAATGCGACGGCCAGGGAGAAAACGCGTAAGGCACCCCGAAAATTATACTGACTGCGAGCGGGCATAACGGCTGTACAGGAAAATGGGAAGTAGCATCATTAAACCATATACGACCGGTACGATGGACAATTCCGGACTATGAAGCACATTTTGCGTGACCACAAGTGCCATGCCGCCGTTTTGCATGCCGACTTCGATTGCAATGGTACGCGTATCTTTGCGGTTTAGCCTGGAACCACGAGCGATGAGGTTTCCCAGTATCATGCCCGTAACAATCATGCACAGGCTGGCGAGGCCGCTTTGTGCTAAAAATCCGGGAAGACGCGCCCATTGCTGAAAAACGATTCCCGCAATGACGCCCAGAAACAGGCTAGTTGCCAGACGATAAACAAGCGGTTGCCAACGATGACTGAAGCGTTCAAATCGGACGCGAACAATCATTCCAATCGCCACAGGCATTACGCTGATGACAAATAATCGCATCATGGTTAAGCCCAGAGGAATATGGACTGCGCGTGTATCGCCCATGATGTTTTGCAGGGCGAGTTCCGATAAAACAGGAATCGTGAATGGAGTAATTAGGCTGGCGATGACGGTGAGGCTAATCGAAAGCGGCACATTGGCTTTTGCCATGTGTGAGAACCAGTTTGAAGTTACGCCACCCGGGCAAAAACTGAGTATCATTAAGCCGGCTGCCAGGGCGGGAGGTAGTTTAAACAGGATAACGATACCCAGGGCAAGTATTGGAACCAGTAGCAATTGTGCGAACAAACCAATCAGGGTTGAGCGTGGCTGGGATAGTTGCCGACTGAAATCAACCCGGCTGATGGTCAGGCCCAGGCTCAGCATAATCAGGGCTAGAGAGACCGGCAGGCCGATCTGGATGAACTGGCTTAGTTCCATTGGGAAATCACATCGATCAAAATTCAGTTAATTCCAGGAGCCCCGTGCCCCTGTAGTGAAGTTCTATATTATGCGTCGTACATAACTGCTCACAACCACAAGGCGCTTGAAACTACTCAAGGTCCATCGCTATCCGAAACCCCGTATCATCGCTACGCCGTGTAGGAAAATCACGCCAGCGATTGGCTGAACGCACTTCATGCGGCGGAAAACTCCAGGCACCGCCACGAATGACGCGCTTGCCACAGCCCAGTTTTTCAATAGGAGAACCATCATCCGGCGCCTCAGAGAAGCGATCGTGGAAGCAATCAGCCACCCATTCAAATACGTTACCGGCGGTATCGTATAAACCATAGGCGTTGGGTTCAAATCGGCCGACAGGCGCGGTTTGGTCACCATCCCATATTGATCCGCAACCTTCGCAATTCGCGCGCGCTGATTCTACCTCATCTCCCCAGGCGTAGCGCGTGGTGTTGCCCGCCCGATGCGCGTATTCCCATTCCGCATCACTGGGTAGTCGATAGGGTTTCCCGGTTTTATCAGCCAGCCACGTAGCATAGGCGCTGGCCTCAACCCAGGAGACATTGATGACAGGCCTGTGCCCCCGCCCTATTCCTGATCGTCAGGGGCGCGACATTTTCTGGACTGTCGGCAAAATAGATCATATTCACTAAACGTTATTTCGTTAAGGCCAATCGCATAGGGCTGCAGCTAGTAATGAGGCCGCGAGCGGCTTTAATGGTAGCTTCATGAAAATAACACCTTTTAGTTTATGGGAATTTGGCGTGGCAGTATGTCGCAGCCAGACCCCGCTCTCATTGACTTAAATCAAGTTTGAAAAGAACAAGGGCCAGGAAACCGCAATAAATGTGTTCTTGCATACCGGAAGGCAAGCTGAGAGAATAACTCCCCTTCAAATACCTGCAGTCCTTATGGGAAACAGCACCCTGTCAAATAATAAAGCAGCGCAAGACGCTGTGCGCGAATGCGCCTTGTTCCTTCAATTTCCTGCCGGGAAAATTGATATGATACTGGGGCGATCGCGCCTGATCGATCTTGAAGCAGGTGAATTCCTGGTTCAACAGGGTGATCCGGCAAAAGAATTTTTTCTGGTCCTGGAGGGCGAGCTCAAGCTCGCAACGTCCTCCTCATCCGGGCAGGAGAAAATATTGCACATCATTCATCCGGGCCAAACCTTCGCTGAAGTATTGATGTTCCTCAATAAGCCCCAGTTCCCGGCGAGCGTAGAAGCATTGATTGAGAGTCAGGTGATCGGTTTTACCAACGATTTATATAAAAGTTTGTTGAGCGAATCTATTGACGCCTGTTTTGGTTTATTGGGCGAGTTTGCCCTGCGTAACCGACAGTTAGTGGGTGAAATTGAAGCATTGACCTTATATAACGCGACTTTTCGCGTGGTGCAATACCTGCTTAAGGAAATTCCCAGCAACCAGAACCAAGCGACTTCGGTAAAACTAAGGGCCCGCAAAAACGTCATCGCCTTACGCCTGGCGATAACGCCTGAAACCCTGTCGCGAATTCTCTCCAAATTAAAGCGCGATGGGGTTATTCAGGTTTCTGATAAGGAGGTTATCCTGCAAAATATCGACTGGATGCGCAAGTTTGTCACGGACGCCTGATTTATTATTCAAGGAATTATCACGTAAATTCCAGTTTTAGCGCCTATCGGGAAACAGAATGTTTGGTCATGGGTGATATCTCATTTCCTTCAGTGGCTGGTACCTTCTGATCGTGTTATTTTATTGTAGACGTTGTACTTGCCAACCGGTTTACTCATGGGGATGCGTTTTAGTTCTTCTAATGTATTACTGTCGTACACCACCAGTTCGCCGTCAAGTTCCCAGATGCTGAGTAAGGCTTTTGTGCCGTCGCGCGTAAATTCGATGTGCGCGGAAGTTTTTCCAGGCGCAGGCTTGAGCGTTTTTATGATCTCGAGGCTTTGTTTATCGATGACGTGCATCAGGTCTTTGTTTTCGCCAAAGAACACATCGACCCAGGCGTAGGGCGAGTTTTCGTGGCTGCGCATGAAAAATCCCGGGCCTTTTGTGGGGATGCGTTTGATCGTCTTCCAGGTTTGCATGTCGATGATGCTGACTTCGGCTTTTTTGATGTTGGGGGTGGCCAGTACCGTCGTGTTCTTATACGGCCAGGTAATGCCCGAAGAGAGATGAGGCAAGCCTTGAAGGTCCAGAGTATGAGTAACGCGCCCCAGGTCCAGGTCAAATACGCGTGTACCGCCTTCGCGTGACGAGCCGATCACGCGCACGTATTCCTGATCAAAGAAAAAGTCATCAAGGTAACCTTCGATGGAACGGCGCTTGATCGGGAAAGGCGTATTATCGGTATCGCCGGATTCCTCGCGATAATCGTGATTCCAGTTGGCGGCGAAGCCTGGTGGCGGCTCATCAGCATAATTGAGTTCCCAGAGTTCTTCCACGTCTTTTAATGCGATTATAAAGCTATTTCGGGGTGGGGCAGTGTAGACCGCGCTCACGCGTGAGCTTTCGCCATTGCTGCCCACGGCTGGAATAACTTTAATCAGACTAAGGTCCCTGGCGTCAAGCAGGACCAGTTCATGGGGTAGATAATTACCGACCAGCAAATACCGATCGTCAGCTGATACGGCTGCATTGCGTGTATTGATGCCGGCGCGTACTTCTGCAATGACTTCAAGGCGGTACATATCAAATTTTGTGATCCACCCATCGCGAGATGCAAAATATACATAGCGGCCAGTGGAGGAATATTTGGGGCCGCCGTGCAGGGCGTATCTTGATTTGAAACGGTGGATGGGTTCCAAACGGTCGCCATCCAGTACGCTGACGTGATGGGTGCCGGATTCGACCACCAGAAACAGATTTAGCGGATCAGCATCGTAGACAGGTTTTGCGTTATCGTATTCTCCCGCAATGGCTTTAGGGCTGTGAATGATGCGACTTTTGCGGATATCGTCTGCCGTCCATTCGGGTGATACTTCAGGAAGTGTAAAAATATATTGAGCGAGCTGTTTGATTTCCGCGTTGCTCAGTTTTTCGCCAAAGGCGGGCATCTGAGTAGCGGTGCGCCCGTTTTTGATAACGATCTCTGCTTTGCTTTGGCGCAGGCGTTTCAGACTATCCGGTAGCAGGGCTGGACCTATGCTGCCCAGGCGGTTTGCACCGTGGCATTCGGCACAGTGGGTTTGGTAGAGTTCAAGAGTGGCAGAAGTGGCCTGGCTTGCTAAAGGGAATAACAGGAGCGGCAGGAAGATCAACAATATGCGCGATGGCTTCCCCCTTAGGAAAAGGGAGATAGAGGGGGATATAAAGTGCATGGCATTATTCGGAACTATTTAAATCCCCCTATCCCCTTTAACAAAGGGGGAGAAATGCCGAATATAACCAGGACTGTGTGTACTATTCATGACGCCCGGCGAACTTTACGCCTCTGCAGTTGCCCGGTTTCGGGCTGGTCATGTTCGTAGTCGGCAAACGTTATGCCCAGTTCTTCATCGCTCAGATAACAGCCCGGGTCCTGCCACCATGGGTCGTCGCTAACCTGGAAGGCGCGGGTGCGCGTGTTTCCGCCACATATATTGCGATAATGACAGACCCGGCATCGGCCTTTGAGGGGGCGAGGAGTTTGTTTGAGGCCGGCCATCAGTGGGTCGGTGGTGTCCGACCATATTTCTGAAAAAGGGCGTTGTTTGACGTTGCCCAGGTTGTAGTTCCACCACATGGTATCGGGGTGGACGTTGCCCAGGTTATCAATGTTTGAAATGTTCACTCCGGATGAATTACCCCCCCATTGTATTAAGCGCTGTTGAATGTCATCGGCTTTATCTGGAAAGCGTTCGCGCACCCATTGCAGGAAGTACACCCCGTCTGCATCATTGTTGCCTGTGACGAACTCCTGCCCGGTTTGACTGAGTTCCGCTTGCCACGCCGCCTCAAATAGTTGATCCATTACCTTGCGGGTCATTTTTAGCGCAGTATCATCTTTGCGGTTTTTGTCGCCGCGGCCCGCATAATTTAAATGCGAAAGGTAAAACTTATCGATCTTTTCCTGATTGATTAGCTCCAGCATTTCGGGCAGTTCGTGGGCATTGTCCTGCGTGACGGTAAAGCGTAAACCAACTTTGATGCCCTTGTCCCGGCATAAGCGGATGCCGCGCATGGCTTTGTCAAAGGCACCTTGCTTACGGCGGAAGTAATCATGCGTTTCGCGCAGGCCATCAATGCTGATGCCCAGGTAGTCGTACTCCATTTCGGCGATTTTATCGATGTTGTTTTCATCAATGAGCGTGCCGTTGGTGGATAAGGCGGTGTAAAACCCCATGGCTTTGGCGCGCTCGGAGATTTCAAATATATCCGGGCGTAACAGAGGCTCGCCGCCGGATAGAATAAGCACGGGTACGCCATATTGCTTCAGATCATCCATTACACCAAACACCTTTTGCGTGTCTAGTTCGCCAGGGAAATCAACGTCCGCGGAAATTGAATAACAGTGCTTGCAGGTCAGGTTGCAACGGCGTATGAGGTTCCAGATCACCACTGGCCCGCTGGGTTTGCCAATGCGCATGGGGGGCGGGTTGGCCCCCAGGGCCTGCATGAAATGGGAGACTCTAAACATGATTATACCTGGTTAGGTTTAAGAAATTCTTAGGCCGGTTTTCTTTAGAATGCGTGTGCTGAACAGGATATCACGTGCGCGTACTTTATCGCCCAGAAGTAGCGAAATCTGTTCAACTTTATCCAGTACCTCCTCATGGTAGTGGCCGTGCACCATAGCAAACAGATTGTATGGCCAGTCTGGTAGGGCGCGCGGGCGTAGATAACAGTGGCTGACCATATCCAGCGCGCCAACCATTTCGCCTGCGGATTCTGCATCCACATCGTCGATGTCCCAAACGGACATGCCATTCGCGATATAACCCAGCCGGTAATGATTCGGGACTAGCCCAATGCGGCGAATACGCCCGTCTTCAAGCATCGCATTGAAACGTTGTTTGACGAACTGCGGATCAGACTCTACTTCACGGGCGACCAGATCAAACGGGCGCTCATGAACGGGCAGGCCCGATTGTGTCGCCAGAATGATTTTGCGGTCAAGCTTAGCCAGCTCACTGGCTGAACCCCGCTCGGCCGAATCAGATGCTAAGTCTGAAGTTGACATAAAATTCTCGCTGTTTGGGAAAGTTGAAAACGGTTAAGTCGGTTGCCTGCTCGATGCGCTTGATAATTTCGTCCAGTTCCACTTTGGATTTGGCGGCCAGCACGAACCACATATTAAGGCGGTGATCTCGCTCGTAGTTGTGTGCGACTTCTTGAAACTGATTAACGATATCCGCGATGTTGTCAAAATTATCTTCGGGTACCTGCAGTGCGCAAAGGCTATAGGTGCCGCCCATTTTATCCATGTTATAGAGTGGTCCGAAACGCGTTAGCAGACCATCGTCGAGCATGAAACGAATTCGTGTCATGACCTCGCTTTCAGAAATATCGAGTTGTTCCGCGAGCGCAAGAAAAGGGCGGTCAACGACTGGGAAATCACCCTGG
>PVMS01017042.1_pt1 | contig 18809 bp, 17 predicted proteins | sample 1853461 | NCBI WGS metagenome assembly PVMS01 (sample SAMN08582032, study PRJNA380276) | Marine sediment metagenome, whole genome shotgun sequencing project. | isolation source: ocean sediment barecode stripped | collected 2017 | reverse complement strand
GGTCTACTGAAAACCGAATTTAAAAATAGCATCGGTAAAGTCAGCTACCATGTTGCCTGTCATCAGCGCGTGCAGCGCATTGGCTACAAAACCCGTGACATCCTGTCGTTAATCCCGGATACCGAAATTGATACCATCGAACGCTGCTCCGGCCATGATGGTACTTATGCGATTAAAAAGGAATATCATGCGATTTCGATGAAGATTGCCAAACCTGTCGTCAATCGAATCAAAAAAGCAGAACCGGATGTTATACCAGTGACTGCCCGATGGCCGGAGCAGCGTTCAATGGTATCACTTTCGGTATCCGGGATTAACGACAGGATACCACGGGTTTTGTAGCCAATGCGCTGCACGCGCTGATGACAGGCAACATGGTAGCTGACTTTACCGATGCTATTTTTAAATTCGGTTTTCAGTAGACCGGCTTTATGGCGTAGCATCAGGTATTCAAACGGATCGTAAAACGCCTTCTGTACCCGTACTACCCTTTCATCCTCAGGGTAAATCAATGGCAGTTCCTGTTTGAACTGCAAGGTACAGGACGGTACAGGCGATATGATATCCCAACCGTCATCGACTATATTGGAGAGAATCGCCATATTTTTATGTTTCAGAGACTCGACCGAGCCGAGATCGCCCATCTCCAGTTTCGGCATGCCACAGCAAACCGTGTTCGGGATTACCATCGTTGGAATATTATTGTGCTCAAATACCGAGAGCAAATCTTCGCCCAGGTGCGGTTCATTGTATTGACCATAGCAGGTGCCAAATATAGCGACTTTTCCCTGTGTTTTATCACTCGCGACCGCTTTGCTTTGATCAACTTTATGTCGCCGCGTACGCTTACTCAGGGTCTGACTATGATAGGTGGGTAACCGAGCATCTGCAGCGACCCCGATGGCACCTTGCAGCAGCGCACGCGTCTGTTTGTTCGTGTTTACCGCATTAACTACATTGGCAACTATCGGAATACTGGCAAAACTGCCGATACGGTCGGTAGAAGTAATTATTTTGTCGCGCAATTTTGTACGACCCTGTTTAAAACCAAGCGCTTTGGCGCGTAGCATCAAATGCGGAAAGTCAACATTCCAGTCGTGCGGCGGTACATAGGGGCATTTGGTTAGATAACACAGGTCACATAGGTAGCAGTGATCCACTACCGACCAGTAATCCTGCCTGGCTACGCCATCGACCTCCATCGTAGAGGATTCATCAACCAGATCGAACAGTGTCGGAAAGGCATTGCAAAGGCTGACACAACGCCGGCATCCGTGACATATATCAAAAACACGTTCAAGCTCGTCAAACACTGATATTTCGTCGTAGAAATTTGCTTCGTTCTGACCCAGTGGATGGCGCGTGGGTGCTTGCAAACTGCCTTCCCGGAATGCAGATGACATAATTAGATCCTGGATATTTGATTTAGCTGCAAGGAAGTCTTCCTTGCAGCTATGGTATTGCGGGTATTAGGCGTCCAGATTATCGAGTGCTTTCTGGAATCGATTGGCGTGTGAGCGCTCGGCTTTCGCCAGGGTTTCGAACCAGTCGGCTATTTCATCGAATCCCTCTTCCCGGGCTGATTTCGCCATTCCGGGATACATATCGGTATATTCATGAGTTTCACCGGCAATCGAGGCTTTCAGGTTGTTTTCCGTATTACCAATGGGTAGGCCTGTCGCTGGATCGCCGACTTCCTCAAGATATTCCAGGTGCCCATGGGCGTGGCCGGTTTCGCCTTCTGCAGTTGATCGAAATACTGCCGATACGTCATTGTAACCCTCGACATCAGCCTTTGCCGCGAAGTACAGGTAACGACGGTTAGCCTGTGATTCACCTGAGAATGCGTCTTTCAGGTTCTGTTCTGTTTTTGATCCTTTCAGGGACATGATGCCTCCAGTAAGTGTTTGTAAAATTAAATAGTTGAGTGTGGTCTCGAGAGCAATATTAACAATCGTGAGAGATAAAGGAAGTTAATTTTAACAATAGAATCAATTGCTGTAAACTATGGATAATTTACCCGCCCCGTGATTCATTAAAACTAATCGGGCAATGAAAAAAGCCGCGACCAGCGCGGCTTTTATGCACTTGTGCTGCTATTAATTCAACTTCGGGGAATGCCGGAATGTTCGCTGTAATGTTCCAGCTTGTGCTCGGTCGGATCCTCCAGGTATAAATCACGGTTTTGCTCTGATTCAAAATAGATAATCAGACTATCATCTTCATCATTTTCTATCACATATGGCATGTTCATTAACTGGTCCAGTGATCTCCCGGAGATGGGATCGGTAGTTTCAATTCTATAGGCCATATTCACCTCCTACACATAAAATTCTCGGTTCTGTTGCAGTATTTATAACCCTATCAAGTTTGATTGGAAAGCATTTTCGCCAGATTGAATCATTTTATTTATCTTTTTGCCATCGAATCAAATGATTACCAACGGTACCTCCCAGGCGGGTTAAAATCTCTACGATAAGTCGCTGATTACTCTCAGAATCAACTCATGTATTATACCAACGAGACGCAATCAACTATCTTACCGGGTTAGGCCTCGAGAGTTTAATGAGTAAATACGACGTGTACGGAATTGGCAACGCGCTGGTAGACATTGAATACCATACCAGCATTGAAAAGCTGACCGAACTGGGCATTGAAAAAGGCCTGATGACACTGATTGATGAGCCTAAACAAAACAACCTTATCTCTTACATCGACGATTCGCACGAAGCCATGGCCTGCGGGGGATCTGCGGCGAATACTATCATCGCGCTGGCCCAGTTAGGCGCCAGTACCCATTTTGACTGTCGTGTAGCAAACGATATGAGCGGGCAATTCTATCTCCAGGACTTGCACAAATCGGGCGTCCACTCGAGCTTGCTTCTGGATGAAACATTTACCGGCGTCACTGGTAAATGCCTGGTTTTTGTCACCCCGGATGCAGATCGTACGATGAATACCTATCTCGGTGCGAGTGCAATGCTCGGAATTCGAGATATTGACGAAGAAGCGATTAAAAATTCAGAAACTGTATACCTTGAAGGATACCTGGTATCCGCAGATTGCACTCGAGATGCGGCCATCGAGGCCAGACGAATTGCTAAGCAAGCGGGTGTCAAAACAGCGATGACCCTGTCTGATCCGAATATGGTAATTTTGTTTCGGGATGGTTTATATGAAATGCTTGGCGAAGGGGTTGATCTCCTGTTTGCGAATCAAGACGAGGCCTGTGAACTGGCGCAGAGCAAAGACCTGAACGAGGCTATCGAGACGATTAAAACGGTCGCAAAAACATTTGCTATCACCCGCGGTTGCGCCGGGGCCATACTCTATGACGGAACCGATCTGATCGAAATTTCAGCCCACGAAGTCGAGGCCATCGACACGCTGGGAGCCGGCGATCTATTTGCCGGCGCATTTATTTATGGCCTGTCACAGGGGATGAATTTCAAACAGTCAGGTGAGCTGGCATCACTGGCGTCGTCAAAAATTGTGACCCAATACGGCCCTCGTCTCGCGGCCAGCGAAGCACAGCACCTACTCGCTGCATTTAAGTCTGGTATTTGATCGACCAATAGTTAAAAATAGCGCCTTTTGCCACCCGGCCTCAATCCCCCTACCGCAGAACAAACCTTGAACCAATGACGATGTACGATACCAAAGATTTAAGAATTACCGATGTCAAAGAGATCCTGACGCCCGAAGAATTAATGGCAGATCTGCCGTTAAGCGAGCAGGCATCTAAAACCGTACATCTCGCAAGACAGGGAGTTTACGATGTGCTCGATGGAAAGGATGATCGCCTGGTGGTGATTATCGGACCCTGTTCTATTCATGATACTGTGGCCGCAATCGAGTATGGCGAAAGACTAAAGGTATTGAAGGATGAGCTTAAAGACGACCTGCTTATCATCATGCGCGTTTATTTTGAAAAACCGCGTACCACAGTTGGTTGGAAAGGGTTGATCAATGACCCGGATCTTGACGGTAGCTTCCACATTAACAAGGGTGTTCGAAAAGCACGCGAACTGCTTCTGCAACTCTCAAACATGGGCATACCCGCGGGCCACGAGTATCTCGACCTGATAACCCCTCAGTATGTTTCCGACCTGGTTTCCTGGGGCGCGATCGGCGCACGCACCACTGAAAGCCAGGGACATCGGGAACTGGCCTCAGGATTGTCATGCCCGGTTGGATTCAAAAACGGTACCGATGGTCGTATTCAAATTGCGATCGACGCAATTCGCGCAGCGCAGAACCCACACTACTTCATGTCTTTAACACTGCAGGGACATTCAGCGATATTCTGCACCAGTGGAAATGAATACGCGCATATCATCCTGCGTGGCGGGAACCGGCCAAATTACGACCGTGAGAGCGTCAACGAGGCTGCTGAAAGCCTCGAAAACGTCGGCTTAAGCACTGGCATCATGATTGACTGTAGCCACGCCAACAGCCAGAAACAGTTTCAGAAACAGGTCGGTGTCTGTCGAGATATAGCGCATCAACTGAAGACCGGGCAGGATAATATTTTCGGTGTGATGATCGAGAGCCACCTACTTGAGGGGCGACAGGACATTGAGGCAGGAACCAGGTTAACCTATGGTCAAAGTATTACTGATGGCTGTATCGGCTGGGATGATTCAAAAATGCTGTTAGTTGAATTGGCCGAAGCAGTGAGAGATAAAAGGAAGCTATAATATCAATCTGGCAGTCTTCTGCTGTTACTGCGATAGTGCCCATTCAGGCTATGGCGAATAAATCTAAATCAAACAGGCGAAAAAAGAAGCTTCGATTTCGCAGGTTACTGGTGGGGCTGTCAGGTATCGCCCTGTTGTTTCTGGCCAGCTATCTCTACTACCTGAATTACCTGATTAACCTGCGTTTTGACGGCGATACATGGGCAATCCCGTCGCGGGTCTACGCGAGACCTCTTGAGCTCTATCCGGGTCTCAGATTGAGCGCCGATTCACTTCAATACGAGCTAGGGCTATCGACTTATAATCGCGTAAATTCGAGCCCGGAGTCAGGCCAGTATCGAATATTTGACTCCGCGATTGAATTGCACACTGATGCGTTCGCGTTTAGCGATCAAATCGAACCCGCACGCCGCATACGGATTAAATTCAATCGCGAGCAGGTAACACGAATCGTCGATCTGGCAACTTCTCGCGAGATGAACCTGTTCAGGTTACCGCCCGTCGTCATCGGCAGCTATTTTCCGCAAAATGGCGAAGATCGGGTTTTACTCTCGATCGATCAAATTCCGCAGACCTTGATTGATATCCTGCTGGCAGTGGAGGACAAAATGTTTTTTCGGCATTTTGGTGTCAGTCCAAAGTCGATCGCGCGGGCCATGATTGCGAACTTCAGGGCGGGAAAGACAGTGCAGGGGGGCAGCACCCTAACCCAACAGCTGGCCAAAAATTTATTCCTGACCCCGGAAAAATCAATCCTGCGCAAAATCAATGAAGCTTTTATGGCTTTATTGCTGGAGCTTCGTTTTAGTAAAGGAACCATTCTTACCGCCTATATCAACGAAGTTTTTTTACTGCAGCAAAAAAGAATTGCTATTCACGGATTCGCGCTCGGCAGCCAGGCATTGTTCAGGCAAAACATCGAGTATTTGACGACAGAAAAGCTCGCCTTACTGGTAGCTATGGTTAAGGGGCCCTCCCGTTATAACCCGATCAAACACCCTGCGGTGGCCCTCGAACGACGTAATCTGGTGCTGCGTGTCAGTCGCGACCATCGCATCATTGGCGAGGCTGAGTATCAACGCCTAATCAAATTACCCCTGGCAACAGTGAATCGACTGCCCGGAATAAACCGTTTTCCCGGTTATCTCGACCTGGTCAAGCGACAGCTCAACAGCAGCTATTCTGCAAGTGAATTATCAGCAAGGGGGTTGCGTATATTTACACCGTTTAACCCGTTGTTACAGCGTAACCTTGAACAGGGCTTAAAGTCAGGACTGGCCCGATTCGATCAACCCGACCTGCAGGCCGCGGTGGTCATCGCTGATTATTTGAATGGAGATATCCAGGCACTGGTCGCAGGCAAGCAGGTCGATTTTCCTGGATTCAACCGGGCCGTGCTGGCTCAGCGACCGATTGGTTCACTGATCAAACCCCTGTTGCTTTATAGCCTGATAGAAAATGGTAAAACGCTTGCCACTCTAGTCAATGATAAACCGATCCGTATTCGCCAATCCGACAACAGAATCTGGCGACCACAAAATTTTGACCGCAAGTTTCACGGACGTATGATCCTTTATCAGGCATTCGTAAAATCTTACAACCTGCCCTTTGTCCACCTAGGTGTCAATGGCGGTCTTGAGTCGCTGGTACGGAATCTGAAGCAAATAAACCTGTTAAAAAGTGATCTGATATACCCCTCGTTACTGCTAGGCACCTCTGAAATGTCTGCATTTGAAGTCACCCAAATGTTCCAGGTTATCGCCAATCGGGGATATTTCTCACCCTTGACCACAATTCGACAGGTGAGTGATCGATCCAATCACATCCTCGATCGAATACCGTTAGATTCATATAAGCTTTTTAATGAATCCTCGATGCTACAGGTACAACGCGCCATGATCGGGGTAGGCGAGGAGGGTACTGCTAATTACCTGGCACAACGATTTGGGCGCCTGACACTGGCCGGCAAAACCGGATCTACCGACGATGCCAGGGATTCCTGGTTTGCCGGGTTTACTCAACGCGAACTAACCGTGGTCTGGTTAGGCAAGGACGACAATTCACCCATTAATCTCACAGGCTCTTCCGGAGCCTTGCGCGTCTGGGCCGATATCATGCAAAATCAGGGCTTTAGTGAGTTCAAGCTTGACCGCGATGATTCACTCGAATGGAAATACATCAATCGATTTAATGGTGGCGTGACAAAACGGGGATGTGCTAATAGTGTATTGTTACCCTTTCCTAAACACCTGGTACCCGATAAAAGGTCGCGTTGTGAATAGAGTACCAACCTGTGCCAATCGGCCCAGACCATTCTTGCTGGTTCTGCTGATCGTTATCACGTCCTGCAGCGGACCTGAAATTGAACCTGAACGCTACCAGACGGCGTCTATCGCATCCGAACGCAGCAGTGGTCCGGTCGCGGAATTACATCGCAAGGCAATATCAGCTATCAACCAGAATAGCTACCCACAGGCCGTCGAATTTCTCCAACGCGCAATCAAGATAGAACCCCGCAACGCATTCAGCTGGCATTACCTGGCGCAAACTTACTGGCACAGTAGACAATACGGTCGGTGCATTGAAATGACCAATCGATCTATCAGCTATAGCACCTGGCAGGATGACCTGGACCGGGCGAATTCAACATTGTTATCACAGTGTCGAGCGAGTTAGCTTTGCCATCTCTTGCCTCTGAACTGGAAGTAGCCGCAATTCTCGGTGAGGACGGTATCATTGGTGAGCAAATCGATGATTTCAGGCCACGCCAGAGTCAACTTGGCATGGCTGAGTTGATCAACCAGGCGATAGCCAATGCCGAGAGTAAAATTATCGAAGCTAGTACCGGTATTGGAAAATCCTTCGCCTACCTGGTACCGGTATATCTCAGTGACAAAAAGGTCATCATCTCGACCGGGACCAAAAATCTCCAGGATCAATTGTATTACAAGGATATACCGCTAATCAGGAAAATCGTGATCAGCTCCAAAAAAACCGCCTTACTGAAAGGTCGCAGTAATTACTGCTGTTTGTTCCGGATTGCTAAATTCAGGACGCGAAAATACTTTCAGAGCCGGGAAATGGCACCCCTTTTTGCGTCTCTGAGCGAGTGGGCAAGTCATAGCGAGAGTGGTGATATTAGCGAATTTGCCGGTATTCCAGAAAATGATCGCCTCTGGTCATACGCAACCTCCAATGCGGACAATTGTCTGGGTAGCGAATGTCCAGACTATAATAATTGTTTTGTCGTCAAGGCACGCAAGAAAGCAATGGATGCCGATCTGGTCGTGGTTAACCATCATTTATTTTTTTCAGATCTGGCACTGAAGCATGAAGGTTTCGGTGAAATTTTACCCGATGCCGAGGTACTTATATTTGACGAAGCACACCAGCTACCCGATATAGCGAGCCAATTTTTTGGCAGTAGTCTGAGTATGCGCCAGGTCGAAACCCTGTGTAAGGATGCGCTTGATGCAGAAATATCCGAGGCGGCAGACTCGAAGCAACTAGCATTACCCTGCCAGCAGCTAGAAAAATCAGTGGCTGACTTTCGCCTCGCACTGGGACAGTTTCCACAAAAATCAGAATGGTCACGAATTCAAAATGCACCGCCGATTAATCGGGTTGTCGAGCAGCTAAGGAAGTCTATTGTCGAACTGTTGGAAGTCCTGGAGGCGCTGGCTAGCCGCGGTAAGGAACTGGCCAGTTGTTTCATGCGTCTCGAATCCCTTGCGCTTATTGTGAAACAATTCCTGGACCCTGAGGAAAACCAGGTGAGTTGGTACGAGTGGAGTGAACGCAATTTTCGCCTGATAATTTCACCGCTGGAAATATCGGACGCATTTCGGCAAAAACTGGACGCCGCGTCATTCGATTCTGTATTTTTTACCTCCGCCACGCTGAGTTCGCAGCAGTCTTTCAAATATTACAGCGAAAGGCTAGGGATCGACGATATAGCAGCAAACCAGTTTGACAGTCCGTTTGATTACGAATCACAGGCGCTGCTTTATATTCCCGAACATTTACCCGATCCATCGCACGCTGACTACGCCAATGCCTTTGGCAAATTGTGTACTGAAATGATCAGGATCACCCGGGGTCACTGCTTTATTCTGTTTACCAGTTATCGCATGCTGACCTGGACCGCGGATTATCTACGCTCAAAAATTGAATACCCGCTTTTTGTGCAAGGTGATTATCAGCGCAACGAGTTGCTACAGCAATACCTGCAAAGCAATAATCCCGTTTTACTGGGAACCAGTAGTTTTTGGGAAGGTGTCGACGTAAAAGGTGACCAGCTTCGCTGTGTCATAATAGACAAGCTGCCGTTTAAATCACCACAAGATCCTGTTTACCGCAGACGGCTCCAGTTAGCTCAGCAAAATGGTGGCAATCCATTCATTGATATACAAATACCGGAAGCAACAATCAGTTTAAGACAGGGAGTAGGACGCCTGATCAGGGATGTGGATGATCGAGGTATCGTGGTGTTATGCGACAACCGCCTCAATAGCAGGTCATATGGAGCCGGATTGATCGATAGCTTACCACCGATGAAACGCAGTAATGACTTGACCGAGGTTAAACATTTTGCGAAAGATACGCTCCAATCAGACCTATGAGAAAACGATGAAATTACTGAGCTACAACATTCAATATGGTAAAGGTAAGGACGATCAATATGACACCGAGCGCATAGTCGGCGAAATCGGTGATGCTGACCTGGTTGCACTGCAGGAAGTAGAACGCTTCTGGGCTCGATCTGGCAACATGGATCAGGTTGCCCGGATAACAGCTGCCATGCCCGATCATTATTGGGTATACGGCCCGGGTGTGGATTTGCATGCCGATCAGCAGTCCGCCAGGAACAAGGGTGCGCGTCGGCAATTTGGCAACCTGATATTGAGTCGATTCCCGATCATTTCGTCGCGCCATCATTTATTGCCCAAATACGGCAGCATCGGTCCTTTAAGTATCCAACGTTCAACTATCGAGGCATCTATTATATGTGGCAAACATCGTATACGTTTTTATTCGATACACCTGACTCATTTATCTCCAGAGACCCGTCTACCGCAGATAAATCGCTTACTCGAAATACACCGTGATGCAATACACGAAGGATTCCCGATTTCCGGCAACCTGAAGGGAATGGACTGGGAATCCGGGGTTAATGATCAGACCGTTCCGGCAGATGCAGTTATCATGGGCGATTTTAACTTTCAACCGGATTCCGAAGAGTACCTTCGCATGGTTGGCCCGATTAGCTATGATGGCAGCCATATTATCAATCCGGCGGGATTTGTTGATGCGTGGCTAGAGTCCGGCCAGGATAAAATGTCTGGCACCACGGGCCAGGTTAAAGGAGTGGCAGCACGATTGGACTATTGCTTTGTCAGCACTTCGTTAAAGCAGCAAATTATATCTTGCCGGGTCGATGAGCAAGCCACAGGATCCGATCATCAGCCGCTATGGGTGGACATAGACATCTAATCTGCGAAGCACTACTACAGGCGCTTAAGCGTCACTACAGGCTTAAGCGTCGTGTATTCTGATCCTGTTGGCTGGCTTCCCAAATTTCAATAAAGTCGTCGGTGAGCGATCTGCAATCCAGTTTATTATCGAGATCGAATCTCCCCTCGTACTGGTAGGGATTTTTAAGACGCATAAATGCGTGGTCATCGACGATCAACCAGTTCTCGTTAAACTTTCGATGGTCCGGATTCGATGTGATCCGAATTTGTGCGAAGGTAGGTAGTTTTTGTGTGAGAAGAATCAGGTAGTGGCCGTTGGTGGTAGCGACACGAGTGTCATGCGCTATCAATCGTATGTCTGATTTTTGGTTATGCGTCGCCATTCTGGTGAGATGATCATAGATGCTTCTATGGTTGTATAAACTGGCTTCAAGATCCTGTCCAATGATATATACGAGTTGCTGTGCCTGCTCGATCAGGGTATTAACGCAGTCCTGGCATTCATTGCGACCACTTAATAATTGACTCGAAGTTTCTTTCATTAGTAGCTTATTTATAAGGTGTTTAGGGATTATTAATTCAGGTTTTAAGATCTAATACCATGCGCCGATGCAGTATACCGGATTCGATAAACTCCTCGGAATCGATCCTGAAACCAAATTTTTGGTAAAAAGGAATTATGTACGACTGGGCGTTAAGCAACACCTTTTGATGCCCACTGTCCAGGGCTTGCCGAACCAGATTTTCAAGCATCATAGTACCGATATTTCGGTTTCTATACTCTGCGAGTACACACATGCGACCGATAAACCCGTTAGACAATAGTCGGCCGGTACCTATGACTACGCCATCGACTATCGCCTTGACGTGTTGGCATTCGGTGTCCTTACCATCAATCTCCAGCGCGGCCGATACTTTTTGCTCTTCGACAAAAACCCGGGTTCGTAATCGCATTAATGTGTCACTATCGTCAGCCCATAGCGCCTTAAGGACGACTGGTTTCCCCATCATTCTTCCCCGCACATCAGCAGTGTACCGGTTTTTTCAAGGTCAATTAGCATCTCGACCAGTGGTTTCTGACTTCGACAGTCATCTATGCGTGAGGCTGAAAGGTAGCGCAATTCGCATAAATTCTGAATAAACTCGATAACCGGGTCGGAATCCGGTAGTTCGTAGCTTCGACCATTACAGTAAAACCTGATACCAGAATCTCCACGATGATACATCACTCTGGATTCAGGATTTATCATCCAGCTATGCTTAAACAGGCTATGAGGACGGGCAGGGGGGTGGTCATTGCCAGCTACCAGGCTATCTGATAACAATTTGCCGATGGAATCTATCCAGAGAGACTCAGGTTGATCCATTACCGAGAGTACCATTGCCCTGAATCGATCAATCTCGTTTTGCGTTATTTCAGCGAAATGCCTGTTGGTTTCCAGATCCGGATCTGCGTAGCGTAATGGTGCCGAATTCTGCCGACCCACCTCTAGTTCAAAAGATTCCAGGATTTCGGTCGCTGTCGGTGCGCGAAATCCAATTGAGAAAGTCAGGCAGGGCTCAATAGCAACCCCGTGATGAGCAATACCGGGTGGTAAATATAGCAGGTCACCAGGCGACAGGATCGCCTCCTGATCGCTGTTAAAATCCTGCATGATGGCGAGGTCGAGATCCGCTATCAAGGCCGGGTTATCTACCCTGGTGTCGGTATATTGCCATTGACGTTTGCCCTCGGCCTGCAGCAAAAATACATCGTACTCGTCGCTATGTGGCCCAACCGATCCTCCCGGGGAAGCATAACTCACCATTAGATCATCGATTCGCCAGGCGGGGATAAATTGAAACTGGGCGAGCAGGCTCCTGCACTCCGGAATCCATTTTTCACATTCCGAGACGAGAAGCGAATAATGCGTTTCGGGAAGCGCAGTAAATACTTCTTCCGCAAAGGGTCCATACGACAGTTGCCAGGGTGTTTCCGCGTCTTTTTCGATGATCAGGCGACTGTGAACTTCATCTTCACAGGCAAGCCCCGCTAGCTCCTGCGGGCTTATCGGTGACTCAAAGCCAGGAATAGCCTGACGGATCAGGCAGGGTTTCTTTTGCCAATACTGCCGAATGAAATCAGACTTGTCGAATCCTTGCAGCTGCCATGTCATGATTTAATCGCCAGAATACAGGCTGGTCCTGGTAATCATTCTAAGTCACGTGCCTGGGCATCGGCATTGCCTGTATAGGACTCCGGCGTCATCTCGATCAACTGCTGTTTGGCATGATCCGGGATATCCAGGCTTTGCACAAATTCACGAATGATCTGCGCATCAATTTGGCGCCCACGAGTCAGCGCCTTGAGTTTTTCATAGGGATGCTCAACGCCATAGCGACGCATGACAGTTTGAACAGGCTCCGCCAACACACCCCAATTTTGGTTTAAATCCCGGCTGATCGCCGCCTGATCGATTTCAAGTTTTGAAATACCCCGCTGCAATGAATCCAGCGCGATCAGGCTATAGGCAAATCCACTACCCAGATTACGCAATACGGTGGAATCGCTAAGGTCACGCTGCCACCGGGATATCGGAAGTTTTTGAGCCAGGTGGCCGAGAACAGCATTGGCAATACCAAAATTGCCCTCCGCATTCTCAAAATCTATCGGGTTAACCTTATGCGGCATGGTGGACGACCCAACCTCGCCGGCAACTGCCCTCTGATTGAAGTAGCCAATCGAGATATAGCCCCAGATGTCCCGACTGAAGTCGATCAAAATGGTATTGCAACGACACATGGCATCAAATAATTCTGCCATATAATCATGCGGTTCGATTTGCGTGGTGTAAGGGTTTAACCGAATTCCTAGTGATTCCACAAATTGTTTGGCAAATTGCGACCAGTCCACATCCGGGTAGGCTGACAGGTGGGCATTGTAGTTTCCCACCGCACCATTGAATTTACCTAACATGTCGAGTTTATTAATTTGTGCAATCTGCCGGTCCAGGCGATATACCACATTGGCCATTTCCTTGCCCAGCGTGGTGGGGGAGGCCGGTTGCCCGTGGGTTCGGCTAATCATCGCAACGTCGGCATGTAAATGGGCCAGACTTTTGATTGAATCGACCAGGCTGGCCAGGGCAGGCATCAATACCTGGCCCTTGCCTGTATTGAGCATCAGGGCGTATGACAGGTTATTAATATCCTCAGAAGTGCAGGCGAAATGGATAAACTCACTGATCTTGCATAACTCGGGTGAATCTGCAACCTGTTCCTTGAGGAAATACTCGACCGCTTTTACATCATGATTAGTAGTTTGTTCAATTTGTTTGATCCGTTGGGCCTGATCGATACCGAAATCAGAAATAATTGACTCGAGCAAAAGATTCGATTTTTTCGAAAAAACAGGTACCTCGGAAATCGCCGGGTGAGCCGAGAGCGCCTGGAACCAACGTATTTCTACCAGTACGCGGTGACGTATGAGTCCGTATTCGCTAAATAGTGAGCGTAACGATTCGGATCTCCCAGCATAGCGACCGTCAATCGGAGAAATAGCGGTAAGGGGGCTTAATTCCATGGTCATAAAGGCAAAACCAAAACCGATATTCTACATGATATTGAATAGGCGAAAACGGCTTTTGCACCATCCTCTCAGAATTTGGAATCGTGCGTGAGGCTATCTATCTGATTGGCTATCTGATCAGGAAACCTGGTAGGATTTGTGCTTGAATATTGCTTTTTTGCCGGATTGATATTCTTTTTCCGTGATCACTTCCTCGTTTTTCAAGCGACGAAGTTCCTGTAATTCGCGCGCTAAAAACTTGGCGATTGAAAAGTTTCTTTTCGCCTTTTCTTTTTTTACCTGGTTGACGAAGCTTCTCAGAAATTTCCGAAAGGATTTTTTATCAGGATACTGGTTGAGTACCTCGATATATTTCACGCGCCCGAACTGACTTTTGAAAATTATTTTATCGTGAGTATTATTGATAAACAGCCTCAATGATACCAGCATTGCTAGAATCACGATCGCTGCCGAAATACTGTAATTTAGGGTAGGTGTAATCGTGTCAGTAACCCATCCCATCAATACCATGACGGCACCAATCAAAGCTAAAGCCACCGAGGTAACTAACCATCGCCAGGCAATTTTTCTTTGCCGAAAAGGCCGAGGATCGAGGAAAGACAGGTCAACCCGGTATTTGTATTTACCCTTGCGTTGGTTTTTTATGGTCTGGTAGCAATGATGGTTATTAAAAATGGTAATTTTACGGTAATTATCACGTATTTTACTGGACTGTTCGAATTCCAGATTAATTTTTTCGATCTTTACCTCTTCATCATCACTAAACCAGGTGGTTTCCGCAGTTGTTTCAAGCTCTATCTCGATTTCTTCCGTTAATTGGTTTGCCATCGGTACTTTATCGTTAAAATTAATTCTAGTGAGACTTTAAAACTAGCATAAATTTGCTTTAAATCTAGTAATTACACGAGATTGTTAGCAGGTTTGATTAGTATCGTGTAGTCGAAGAGGGCCAAATGAATGCCTTTGCCGGTTAATACCAGCCATTACCTGAACCATTGCCTGGACCGCTCATACTAGTTACTTTACATAATATACATTATACGCAGTTACTATGGTTTAAAAATCCAGCTTTATTCGATCAATGTTTAAATAACATCAATTATTAACCCGTCTCACATTACAACCACAGTTAATTGATTTACCATATCGGCTAACGCTTTACACCTCTCTAATTAACACCGAGATGAATCGATGGCAGCAAAAAAGGAAAAATATGCCCGCCCTGTTTATTTGATCGATGGTAGTCGTACACCATTTTTAAAAGCTCGCGGCAAACCGGGTCCATTTAAACACGCGGAACTGGGTATTTATGCGGCGCGGCCCCTGATTCAGCGTATGCCATTCTCGGCTGAAGATTTTGACGAGGTAATCATGGGTTCGACGATGCCTGGCCCAGATGAAGCCAATATCGCGCGCGTTGTCGCGCTCAGACTGGGCTGTGGAGACGATGTACCGGCCTATACCGTGCACAGAAACTGTGCATCGGGTATGCAGGCACTGGATTCGGCAGCGATGTCGATCGCCAGTGGTCGCTCAGATCTGATACTGGCCGGAGGCATCGAGGCTATGAGCCAGGCACCCCTACTGCTTCACCCGAAAATGGTAAGTTGGCTTGCATCCTGGTGGGGCGCAAAATCCTTTACAGCTAAAATGAAGGCCCTTTCCAGGTTTAGACCTGGACTATTAACCCCTGTCATAGCCCTGTTAAAGGGTTTAACCGATCCGGTAGTTGGTATGAATATGGGTCAAACCGCAGAGCAAATTGCCTACCGCTTTAATATCAGCCGCGAAATGATGGACCAGTTTGCCCTCGATAGTCATCTGAAACTACACGCTGCGCAACAGAATCGGGATCTCACCGAGGTAGAACCTATTTATGACGCCAATGGCAAGGTATACGAGCTCGATGATGGTGTTCGTGCTGACTCTACACTCGAGAAACTGGCCGGGTTACGCCCTGCTTTCGACAAACCCTATGGGCTCGTAACGCCGGGAAACAGCGCACAGATTACCGATGGCGCCGCGGCACTGGTAGTTGCCAGTGAAAACGCCGTTAAAAAGTACAAGTTGCCGGTAATGGCACGAATCGTCAGCACGGAATGGGCCGCCCTAAGCCCGTCTGAAATGGGACTGGGACCGGCCCATTCGATTGCGCCATTGTTAAAATCACAGGGCCTGAAGCCTGATTCGATTGATTATTGGGAAATTAACGAGGCCTTTGCGGCCCAGGTTCTCGCGGTAATAGCAGCACTTAGGGATAAGGACTACTGTAAAAATCTGCTTGGCGTCGGATCCGCGGTGGGTGAAATACCGCTCGATCGACTCAATATTCATGGCGGCGGGGTCAGTCTAGGACACCCGGTTGGCGCCAGCGGCGCCAGAATTGTTTTACACCTGGCCAAAATACTTGAGGCTCGCGGCGCTAAACGCGGCGTCGCGTCATTGTGTATCGGAGGGGGTCAAGGAGGTGCCATGTTAATCGAACGCCAGACCAGTAGGACTAAAACTGGCAGCCCTAAAAAGAGCAGTTCTAAAAAGAGCAGCCCTAAAAAAAGGAGTCCTAGTAAATGAGCGAAGCAATCAAAGACTGGATATCAGAAACCGATAATCAGGGTATCCAGTGGTTGACACTGGATATGCAGGATAGTGCAACTAACCTGCTCTCTACTTCGATTCTCGAGCAACTGGACACACTGCTCGATCAAATTAGCGCAGACAGACCATCCGGCGTCATTATTCAGTCGGGTAAATCCTCAGGGTTTATCGCCGGCGCAGATGTTAAGGAATTCCTGCAGGTGACCAGCATGCAGGAAGCCCTGATTATGATCAAACGAGGGCAAAATGTGTTCAGCCGGATCGAATCGCTGTCCTGTCCAACGGTTGTCATGATCGAAGGATTTTGCATGGGTGGTGGCACCGAGCTCGCGCTGGCCTGTGACTACCGGGTCGCCCTCGATGACAGCTCTACTAAAATCGGTCTGCCCGAAATAAAACTGGGGATACATCCCGCCTTTGGTGGCGTTGTGCGCTCGACTGCTATCATCAGCCCACTAAAATCACTGGAAATGATGTTAACGGGTCGGGCGCTATCAGCTCGACAGGCAAAATCGATCGGCCTGGTCGATCTGGTTCAGCCAAAACGTCAGATCAAACGCGCGGCGCAACAATTAGCACTATTCCCTCCAGCGAAACGACGCATGCCCGTTTCCGGCAAAATACTGTCACTCCCCGGGATTCGCAACCTGCTTGCCGGATATATGAAAAAACAGGTGGCAAATAAGGCGCCCCGGCAACACTACCCTGCTCCCTATGCGCTGCTTGATCTATGGTGCAAATATTACGGCAGAAAAAAACGCATGATGGCGGAAGAGGCGATTTCGGTGGCACGCCTGATCCAGGGAAATACGGTGCGCAACCTGATCAGGGTATTTTTCCTACAAACCCGGCTCAAGGGCCTGGGTAGCAAAAAAGACCTGTCACTCAAACATGTACATGTCATCGGTGCCGGTATCATGGGAGGCGATATAGCCGCCTGGTGTGCATTGCGCGGCTATCAGGTAACACTGCAGGATCGAGAACCGAAGCATCTCGAGAACGCGATGAAACGGGCCAACCAGCTGTTCCACAAAAAACTTAGAACCCCCCACGAGCGCAACGCCGCACTGGATCGTCTGATACCCGATTGCAATGGTTACGGAGTCGAAAAAGCGGATGTAGTGATCGAGGCAATATTTGAAGATAAGGCGGCTAAACAGGCAGTCTACAAAAATATTGAACCCCGAATGAAACCCGAGGCCATATTGGCGACCAATACTTCCAGTATTCCCCTGCAAACCCTGGCTAAAGGACTCACGGACCCAAAAAGACTGATTGGAATCCATTTTTTCAATCCGGTCGCAATGATGCCACTGGTAGAAATAGTCAAAACCAGTAAAACCTCCGAACAGACGATCCAGCAGGCAGTCGCATTTACTCTGCATATAGGTAAATTACCTTTACCGGTAAAAAGTGCACCCGGTTTCCTGGTTAATCGTATTCTCATGCCTTACCTGGTTGAAGCGGTCACTTTATTTGACGAGGGTGTATCGCCGGAGGCCATCGACAAGGCGGCGCTCGATTTTGGTATGCCCATGGGGCCTGTAGAGTTGGCTGACACCGTCGGCCTGGATATCTGTCACTCGGTCGCTGAAAACCTGGCAAGCGCCTACGGTACCAACGTGCCTGCTGTTTTAGGGCAGTATGTCGAGGCCAACAGGCTGGGGAAAAAAACCGGACGTGGGTTTTATCAATACAAAAAGGGTAAACCGGTTAAAAATAATGACGCCGACCTGGGTGACCAAAAAACGATACAAAATCGGTTAGTTTATCGATTGCTCAACGAATCGGCGGCCTGTATCGACGAAAAAATTATCGATGACAGAAATCTTCTCGATGCCGGCATCATATTCGGTACCGGATTTGCACCCTTTCGGGGCGGACCGATAAATTACAGTTTAGATGAAGGCCTGGATGCAATCACCGAGTCTATGAAACAATATGCTTCGAAGTACGGCGAGCGCTTTAATCCGGTAAAGGGCTGGAAATTAATCAAGCAGTAACTGTCCGGTTTACAGGTGCCTACTAAGGATCAAAGGAATCAAAATACATAAAAAGGCTATCTTTAGAGCGGCCTTTTACATGGTGTGGGTGGGTCTATCGGCTTGCAGGGCGCCAGCCAGGTAGCCCTCGATCTTGTTCCGAGTCAGTCCGTTGTCCTGATCACTAAACTGGACGCCAATACCTGCCGCCTTGTTGCCCTGCGCTCCGCTCGGTGTTACCCAGATAATTTTGCCGGCAACCGGCAGGCGCTCCTTGTCCTCCATCAGGCTCAACAGCATGAATACCTCGTCCCCGAGCGAATAATGTTTATTGGTTGGAATAAACAGACCCCCATTTTTTACATACGGCATGTATGCCGCATAGAGGGCGCTTTTATCTTTGATATTGAGAGACAGTATGCCTTGACTGGGTGCCGCCATCAGTCCTTGCTCCTTTTAATGATTTGTTTCAATGATATTAGCAGATCTT
>PVMS01017233.1_pt1 | contig 18813 bp, 18 predicted proteins | sample 1853461 | NCBI WGS metagenome assembly PVMS01 (sample SAMN08582032, study PRJNA380276) | Marine sediment metagenome, whole genome shotgun sequencing project. | isolation source: ocean sediment barecode stripped | collected 2017 | reverse complement strand
TCAGCCAACTGGTTTTTGATTGAATTGGAAAAGCTCATCATAACCGCGGCGGTGACGGGAGGGGAGTACGTGTCGAAGGCAACCACGCCCTACGTCCCCAGCACCGTGGACGAGATAGTGGCTGAGGTCGTTGCTTGTGTGGAAGCGGGCGCGAGCGTGGTCCACCTCCACGCCAAGGACCCGGTGACTGGCGAGGCTTACAGCGGGGACCCAAACCCGTTGATGACCGAGTACGTCGAGAGGATCAGGGAGGAGGTGGATGTGGTCATCAACCTCACCACTGGAGGAGGCAGGGTGGGTAACCCGACTGATGCCTGGGACAGGCTCGTTGAGGCCCGGTGCCAGCTTGGGTCTGAGATGATGAGCCTCAACATGGGCACTATGAACAGGTGGGCAGAACACCCCACTGGCGAGATTTTCCTGAACACGGTGAGGATGCTGGAGCGGTGGTGCGGGTACATGGTGAAACAGGGCGTCAAACCCGAGCACGAGGTTTACGACACCGGCATGATAAACATCTGCAAGCAGATCGCCGCCAAGGGCATAGTGCCTGAGCCGCTGCACGTCCAGTTCGTCATGGTGGGGCGCACGGGTTTCCTGCCGACCCCTCGAATGCTCCAGTACTGCGTTGATCTGTTGCCCGAGGACTGGACTTGGAGCGTCTGCGCGCTGGGCAGGCACCAGATACCCATGGCGGCCATAGCAACGGTCATGGGCGGTCACGTCAGGGTCGGTTTCGAGGACAACGTGTTCCTCAGGAAGGGGGAGCTGGCAAAGAGCAACGCCGACCTCGTGAAAAAGGCAGCCAACATAGCGAGGGAGCTGGAACGTCCCATCGCGTCCCCGGACGAGGCACGGTTGATCCTCGGGTTAAAGTAACCCATGATTTAATCAACCCGTCCCACTGCCTTGATTATATGGTTATTTCCAAGGTTTGTGTCGTGGGCTCGGGGTACCTCGGCACCCAGATCGGCGTACTCAGCGCGAGGCACGGCCACACGGTGTCCATGCAGGACCTCTCCGATGAGGCGTTGAAGGGGTCAGAGAAGGCGGTTGAGGGCTACATCAGGGAGTGGGTAGCAGATGGGGAGATCAGTGGACCCGAGGGGGATGAGATCAAGGGGAGGATGTCGTACACGGTTGACCTGGACGACGCCGTACAGGGGAAGGATTTGGTGATCGAGGCCGTCATCGAGCGGCTTGAGGTGAAGCGAGAGGTCTTCAAGAAGCTGGACGGGCTGTGCGGCCCAGACGTGGTGATAGCCACCAACAGCAGCAGCATCAAGGTATCAAAGATCGAGGGGGAGATCAGACACCCAGGGCGGGTATTGAACATGCATTTCTACTCGCACCCATGGAGGCGCAGTGTTCTGGAGCTCATGAGGGGGACAAGCACCACCGACGAGGCCATGGAGGCGGCCAAGGCGTTCAGCTACAGCATAGGAGTCAAGCCGCTGGTCGTGCTCAAGGAGAGCACCGGGTTCATCTTCAACAGGGTCTGGCGGGCCATCAAGAAGGAATGCCTCACGGTCCTGGACGAGGGCGTGGCCTCTTTTCAGGATGTTGACAGGGCGTGGATGAGCCTCTACGGAACCGAGATGGGGCCGTTCGGGTTGATGGACCGGGTCGGGCTGGACGTGGTGCGGGACATCGAGATGGTCTATTACGGCGAATCAGGAGACCAGAGGGACATGCCACCGGGGGTGCTGCTTGACAGGATCAGCAGGGGCGAGCTTGGGATAAAGACGGGGAAAGGCTTCTACAAGTACCCGGACCCCGAGTACAGGGAACAGGGGTGGCTCCTCAGGGAAGAATAACTCAACCTGCACGCGCCTACGTTAAATATCCAAAATACAGCAATAGCCCATGAAGAAAGACAGCTTTGAGGGAATCCTATGCCTCCCAGTCACCCCGTTTAACAGGAAAGACGAGGTTGACGAGGCATCCCTCCGCCAGATCATCGAGAAACTAATCACGGACGGGGTCAGCGCGCTTGTCCCCACTGGTGCAACGGGCGAGTTCCCACACCTGCTCCACGAGGAGAGGAAGCATATCTGGGAGATCGTGCTCGACCAGGCAAACGGAAGGGTCCCCATCCTAGCAGGAACCGGTGCAATCAGCACCAAAGAGTCCCTGATGTTCACGCAGCAGGCGCTGGACGTCGGCTGTGACGGCGTAATGCTCAGCCACCCGCTTCTCTTCAACACCACGGACGAGGAGACGTACGGCTACTTCGCAAAGCTCGCGACGAAGGTGGACATCCCGATCCTGATGTACAACAACCCAGGGCTCGGCAAAACCATGTCCCCGGGTGTCATTGAAAGGCTGGCGGACAACTTTGAGAACATCGTCTCGTACAAGGAGGACGACTTTGACAACGACAGGTTCGCCAAGATCATCTACAGGTGCAGGAAGAAGATCTCCATATTCATCGGGAACCCGGCGGTCTACCTTTCATTCCTCAGCCACGGGGCCCACGGGGCGCTCATCGCACAGTACCAATCTTTCCCACACCTGATACACGGGCTCAAGGACTCATTCGAGAAGGGCGACACCGAGAAGACCATGCACTATCACGAGATGATCATGAAGATGTTCGAGATCATCAACAGGAACTTTGTGGGCACCAGTTTCGCGGGCTACCACAAGGCAATCTGGAAGATCAGGGGGGCGGACCTGGACCTCAGGGTAAGGGGACCGCAGACACCTGCCAAGCCAGAAATGTTAGAGAAGGCAAGGTCCGAGTTCATGGAACTGGACATCCCGGACAACTGGTACGTCGATTGATAGGGTTTTATCAAACCCTTTTTTCATCATACACGATCAGACGGTCTTGTTGAACCCGATGACGCATGTCCCGATATCTGGGTGCGTCTCGCCCCAGTTCATCATCTCCTTTAGCAGCGTGTCGCCCTCCGTGGACGGCGTGCCGAATACGGCTTCATCTATGCATTGAACCGGGTCCAGCTGGACGACCTCCATGGGCTTGTACACCATCCTGAGGCGCTCCTTCGCCCCTTTTTCCCTCGGGAGAAGCGGCGTGTAGATAACGAATTCATCCCACAGGAAGAAGTTCTTCCTGTCCTTCCTCAACTCCTCTTGTTTAGCCGGGTCCTTGACCTGTTCACCGACGACGATGTCGTCGTATATCATGACCATGTACGGGTGGTGGGGGTACTCGTAGGTCGAGGAGTCGATGAGTAACACGGCCGTGAAATCCCTCCTCAGCGCCTCCCTGAGCCCCTTGTTTGATGTCTTGCACATGCCGTATGCTATCTTGTCCTCGTCTGCCTCCTCAACAGAAAGGAGACGGGCTTTCTCCTCGGGTTTCAGGAACCGGATGTCCTTGACCCCGACACAACCTTTCAGGACATCAACCGCTTCATCTAAACAGGCATCAACGTTATCCAACGGCACGCACCATAGGTCTTAAAGTAATGAAAAACGGGTATATTTCATCTCTTACTGGTGCTTAAATGGAGAACGGGTTCAACCTAGAGGATTTCGAGGAAATCGCCATCAAGAAAGGCGCGGCGGACGCCAAGTTGATCAAGGTAGACCAGGTCAAGGTGGAAGACTGGGTCTACTGGAAATGCAGGTACGGCTGCGTCAGCTACGGGAAGACACTGACGTGCCCACCACACAGCCCGTCCCCGGATCAGACCCGCAAGCTTCTGGAAGGCTACGAGCACGCTTTGCTTGTGAAATATGACTCAACCAAGGATTACCCCCGGCTACTGGCAGAGCTGGAGAAGGAGGCGTTCCTCAAGGGGATATACTCGGCATGGGGAATGTCTTCGGGGAGGTGCCGGCTATGCGAGGAGTGTACCAGTGACCCGTCGGAGTGCAGGTTCCCCGGTATAGCCCGCCCCGCCATGGAGGCGTGCGGGATAAATGTCTTCGCCACCGCGCTGGAGGCTGGCTGGGACCTGAGGGTGATAACATCAACGGATGAATCATTCCACAGGATCTGCATGGTCCTGCTGGCCTGATCAGAACTTGAACTCGATGCCCATATCCACGAGCTCGTTTTTCACCTTGGAATATAACTCGACGTACTTTGGCCTGGGCTCCAACGTGTCCAGGTCATATATCTCGTTGAACGTGTGCCCCCACGGCCCCCCGTCCTTCGTGATCCTGTCCCTGTACTTCTCGACTATCTGCTTAACCAGCTCGTTAGCGTCGCCCCGCTTGATCCCGGTGGCAGAGTGCCCCAGCTCGGCGTGGAACCTGTTCTCCAGTGCGCTGCCAAGCATCGGCCTTACCTTGTACCTCCTGATACCCCCGCCGCAGAACATGTCACGCCCCGATGCCAGGCTGGCTATGGTGAGTGCCGCTATCTCCCAGAGCTGCATCTCAGTGCCGGGCCCCGCTGCCGTGAGGAAGAAACGCCCGTTCACGCCCCTGTAGTTTCTGGCGATGGCCTGGCCCGTCAGCTCCGTCCCCCACATCCCCGGGTTGAAACTTGAGGTAGGGACCGTTCCCTGATTCCTTGTAAGTCCGTGGTCACCGTAAACCGGCCCCACATTGTGCTGGTACACCATGACGGCGCCCAGGAAATCCGCGATCGAGACGACGGCGGCTCCCTCGGGTCCACCCGCCCAGCCACCGATAACGGATCCGCCGTGGGTGGCCCTGATACAGCCGTAGTCGAGGGCGTATGCCACCTTCCCCAGCGCCTCGTAATCGGTCTTCAGCTCGGCTATTACTGAGACCATTAACCCGTCAGTCTGCCTTACGCCGTGCTCCGGGCTACACGCGGCGATGTCCGCGATAGCGGATGGGCACGCCGAGGCGAAGTGAAGGCCCGGTCGCCCTGCTCTCCGGATGGCTTCTCGGACCCATTCAGCCATCTTTCGCCCCGAGTGCACCTCAAGGGGGGTTCCCTTCCTGAGCATGTGTCCCTCGGATGTGTGTACGGGGGGGACCGACGTAGAGCCCGTCGATGAGGGGTTCCTGTGCGATGCTCTGGTAGAGTTTGATGAAATTCTCCCCCTCGGTGATGTCGCTCTCGATGACGCCGCCTATTATGATGGGGGGCTTGTCACCCTCAATCCCCCGCCTCGTGGCAACACGCCTCTCCTTTCCGGCCCCCAGCTCCACCTTGTCGTCGACCTGGGAAAGGGCTGATTTCACCTCGGAGTCGTCGAACATTATCACCCTTCGCGAGTCCATGCAGTACATTCCCATCGAGAGGAACAGCTCAAGGCCGGCCTTCCACACGTCGTCGGCCAGGCTGTCGTCGTCCGGCACATAGACACCTGGGTCATACTTGATGTCGTACTCCTTGACCAGCCTTGATGTCTCAGTGAAAATCTTCATATCGAATTCCCTTACGTTGGTCGGAACGCCGGTGTTTATTCCCCTGTTGAGAACTTCCCAGAAGTTTGGAGCAGACATGTGTATCACCCTGACCACTCGGTCAGGTAGGTATGATACTCACCCGAGGCCATTTAATTTTTTACAAACACTTTGAAATTGGGAAAGTCTGTGCTAGATGTCCAAGCCCAGGTCCCGTAGGTCAGCTTTGGCCTCCTCGTACACCGCTAGGAACTTTTTCCTCGGCTGCAGGGTCTTGAGGTCGTATATCTCGTCAAAGGTGTGGCCTGGAGGTCCACCGTCCGAGTCCCTGGTGATCCTGTGCTCGTACTTTTTGAGCATCTCCTCGGCGATGTGGTTCGCGAAATCCCTCTTAACGCCCGCCATGGCGTGCCCGATCTCACCCCAGAACCTGTTCTCCAGCCCGCTCCCCAGCAGCGGCCTAACCTTGAACCGACGTGCCCCTTGGGAAAGGCCCTCCCTGCCACATGGCAGGGCAGCCGCTATGGCCGAGGATATCTCCTGGAACTGCATCTTTGTGCCGGGACCCGAATTTGTCATGGCGACAACCGTGTTGATGATCTTGGTGTTGCGTGAGAGCGCCTGGCCACCCAACGATGAGCCCCATACGCATGGACGGGTGACGAAAGCGCTGTAGTTGGGCGTTGATGCCCTCAGGTAACCCAGTGCATGGTATGACGCCCCGATCCCTATCTTGTAGACCATGGTGGCCATGATGGCGTTGGCTATCGCCACCACAAGGGCCCCCTCGGGGCCACCGCCCCATCCTCCTATCATGCCCCCGTTGTAGACGTGCTTGACACAGCCATAGTCGTGTGCCTGGACAATCTTGTTGAGGTTCTCATAGTCCGTCTTCATCTCGGGCATTATCGTTGCCACGATACCGTCTGATCGCCTTAGACCGGTGTTCGGGTTACACGCGGCTACATTCGCAATTGCCGCTGAGCAAGCCGAGATAAAGTGAAGGCCGGGTCTGCCCGCCCTCCTCGTGGCCTCACGGACCCACGAGACCATCGAGTGGCCGAGGTGGGTCTCAAACGGAGTTCCCGTTCTGACGGTTCTCCCCTCAGAGGTCTGCAGCGGTGGCCCCACGTAGAAGCCATCGATGAGGGGCTCCTGAGCGATGGACTGGTACAGCTTGACAAATAGTTCGCCCTCTGGCATGTTGCTCTCGATGACTCCCCCGCATATGATGGACGGGGGCGCGTTGTCATCTATTCCTCTGAGCTTCAGCGTCCTCCTCTCGGAGCCCTCGCCTATCACGGCCTCGCCCCGTATCTCCCTGAGCCCGGCCTTTATCTCGGACTCGTCGAACATGATCCTGCGGCTTGAGTTCAGGCAGTAAGAGCCAACCTCGGTGAAGAGGTCAAGCCCCGCGTTCCAGACATCTTGGACCAGGCCATCATCGCTGGGGACAGGCGTCTCGGGGTCATACTTGATATCGTACTCCTTCACGAGCCTGCTTGTCGTGTGGAAGATGTTCATGTCAAAGTCTTTCGCGGCCATCACGGGGCCCGTGTTACAGGCGCGGTCTAGTACTTCCCAGAGACTCGGGGCAGCCATGTCATCACGCCCCTAGCTCATCATTTCCACGGCTTTTCTCACGGCCTCTGCCGCGTCCCTGCCGTACGCGTCAGCGCCGATGACCTCTGACCAGTTTTCCGATACTGGGCCACCGCCGATGAGGACCTTGAACCTGTCACGTAAGCCAGCGGCCTCAAGTGCCTCTATCAGGTCTTTCATGAAAGGCATGGTCGTGGTCATGAGGGAGGAGACCGCGATGATATCAGCGTCAACCTCCTTGGCTTTCTCGATGAAGGCATGGCTCGTGGTGTCGCACCCGAGGTCATAGACCTTGAAACCGTTTGCGCCAAGCATCGAGGCCACGATCCTCAACCCGAGGTCGTGGATATCCCCCTCCACGGTCCCGATCACAACGATCCCTGTCCTCGTTGACTCAAGATCAGCAATAGGCATGTGGCTCTCAAGAACCTTGATTGCCGCCTCAAGTGCCTCGGCCCCGAGCACCAGGTGTGGAAGCCAGAGTTCCCCGCTCTCAAACAGCTCACCGATCTCCCTCAGGCCCAACGCCAGGCCCTTCTCGATCGCAACAACCGGGTTAATGCCCATCTCAATCGCAGTTTCCGCCGCCTTTACAGCCGCATCGGTGTCATAGGCTAAAACCGCGTCGTAGAGACTCTTTAAAACGTCCTTCTCAGAAGCCAAATCAACTCACTGGAGTAGATTATGTGTAAATTACTATGTATAGTTAATCATTGAACCCAAAGGTAGGCAGACGGTCCGGAGTAAGGTGGGGAAAAAGGTATATGACCACTTGGACCCATCCATCTGAGGCAAATTAGACTCGCTAAAGGGAGAAACCCCAGGGTCTGTCTAAGATCGGCCACGGTATAGTCCGCGCCTATGCCTCAAAGTGTAGTGGTGTATTGAACATGATTAGCCTCGTCGAAATTGCTGACCGGATGAGAAGCGGGCCCAAGATGGCCTCAAAGGACTGGGATATGGCGCTTTTCAGGAACATATCGGAACTCGTCAAAAAGTATGATATAAAATGCCCAACAGAGCCGTCCAACTGGATCAATACTGATGACAGCCTGGCGGATGCGGCATGGCAGGCCGCCGTTGAGTTTGTGGTCGAGTACGGGTGCCTGTGCCTTGACAGGGAAAGGGTGGTTAAATTCACCGAGGAGGAGGTGAAACACTCGATCCACGCCATGGAGAAAGAGGTCATCATGGGCGAGGGAAAGGACGCGCGGGTCTGGAAACAGCACAAGATTGAGGGAACCGAGCCACTCAACATCGCGCCGGGGCACCACGCGCCCTTCACCGAGGACCTGGCGAACTCGGTAGTGCAGAACTTTGCGTGCATACCAAGGATGGATTTCCTGGAGGGGTTCAACTTCCCCAAGATCGACGGATACGACATATACGGTGCGCCGCTGGAGGCATACGCCTCGAAGCGCCAGGTCGCCTGGCTCAGGGAGGGCGTGCGTAAGGCAGGTAGACCGGGGGCTGCCATTGTTTTGTACCCCATCACGACGAGGGCATCATCGTTTTTAGCGGCCATAGACCCCGTCGCGGGGCTGAGGCCTACAGACGGTGTCCTGTTATCGGTGCTGCCAGACGTCAAGGTCCAGTATGATTTAATCACGGCAGCGCTGACGTTGCAGAGCCACGGTTATTTCGGCATCAGCGGAAGCTTCGGGATTGCTGGGGGCTTCGCGGGTGGACCGGAGGGGGCCATCATCGAGAGCCTGGTTAAAACCATCATTGCGTGGATGGTCTACAGGGACAACCTCTACTACAACGGGGTGGAGCATTTCGCACATGTAAGCGGTGGAAAGCGCATGATGTTCCCCATCAACTTCGCCCGCTCCGTCGTCTACCAGGCAACCATAAGGAACAGCAACGCGATCCCGATGCACTGGCCCATCCCAGTTTCAGGCCTCTGTACCGAGAGCCACCTGCAGGAACTAATCCTGAGGAGCATCGAGTCAACGGTGAACGGTGCAAACCTGTACGTACCAAGGGTCAGCAGGAGCAGGATGAACGGAGGCCAGACCCCCGCGGACGCCGAGGTGATGATCGAGGCATCGGACGCCACCCTCAACACCAAGATCAAGCGGGACGAGGTCTACGAGATGTTCAAGTCGGTGATTGAGGACCTCATGAACAACCCTACACCGGTGGAGGGAAAGTTGATCTCGGAGTGCTACGACCTACTCCGCCACAGGCCCAGCGCCGAGTACCGTGACCTGATCCAGAAGGTCAAGGACCAGTTCAGGGATTGCGGGCTCCAGTGGCTCTGACAAAGTCTACCCGAGCGAGTGCAAGTGGCACAAGTGGTCGAAAAAGTCCAACGATTTGGATACCAGATTTTGATCTAATTAGGGTATAATCTTGAAAAACGGTTTATAACCAATTTTCATCAGCCTAGGGTAGAGGGCGATGAGCGTGGCTGAAAGTCTGGACGTGATCAGTGACACCAATATAATCGTGGAGAACATCACTATATTCAAGAAAGCAGTAGAGGAGGGAGCCCCCGTTCAGATGGTGGCCTCCAAGGAGTCCGTCAAGTGGAGGAAGCTTGGATTGCTGTATTACTCGCGAAGTAAACAAAAATATTACACAACACAGTACTCTGAGCGCCTCGTGAGGAACATGCTCACAAAAAGAGGGCCCATCTAGATGAGTATATTTTCCGCGTCTTCCCTGCTGAGGTAGTTCATGACCAGTGGCTGGGACTGGTCATCCTGTGACTGCTGCCAGGTCGCGTAGAACCCTTCCCTTGTCTCCAGGACATTAACGTACCTGCTGCAACCGGTCCCCATTGGGGAAGTGAAGATAGGCTCTTTTATGGAGATCCTGTCAATGGCTCTAACCCCGGACTCATCGGCGACTGCCAGCCCCCCAAGTTCCTCACAGGAGTAACCACGCGGTCTCTTCAGCGCCTTCTTATGCTCATCCAGGTCGCGCATCGATTCGGCTCCATCGTAGAAGATCAGGGTCTTGGGATTTTCCGCGAACTCGCCAACCCGGGGCACGTTGAGCCATGCAGTGGCTCTGCTTACCGCCACGTCCCACGTGTATCCCCTCTGGAAGAAATTGAAGACTGGTGGGCCGAAAACTGACCCTTTCGGTTTGATGAGGTGGGCGGTGTTTGAGCTCGTCCAGTTGAAAGGATGGGTCACGATCCCAAGCAGCGTATCTCCGTTTGCCAGCCTATGGAGTGTCGGATCTTTGACGTGGAGCCATCGAGGGTCATGGGACCTGAGAATTGTCTTCAACGTGCAGTCAGGTATCGACTCGATGTCCTTGGCCTTGCCATACTCGATGGTCCAGATACCGGTGCCCGGTTTCTGGTAATCTCGGATATCGTCAGGGTAAGGTAGGTTCTTCTCTGAGGAGACATAGAGCTCCACTCCATCAGGCGTCACGTTCAGGGCCGAGCCCTCGATGGAGTTCACGGTCTTCCCCTCCTCATCCATCTGCGTCAAATCGGTTTTTGATAGGGAGAACATCTCATCGAACGTGTCACCGGCGTCATTCGAGCTTAAAAAAGCAAGTGAGAGACCCCTCTCACCCATGCCCAGTCCGGTCCGTGAGTCACCGGCGTTCCTGTAGCGACCCACTAGGTAGAGTAGATCCTCGTTATGAACCATATTTCCTCCTCCGAACCAGTAACCGGATGCCCTCTGGTTGGGTTCAACTATGATCCTTGCTTCCTCTTGGTTGACAAGTGCATGCCCTAATCGGGTTAACTTCTCAAGGTTCATTGATCTGACACTGGTACAAACAGGGTATCTAATCTGATAATGCCTTTCATTAGTAAAGAAAAGGGGTTAACCGAGGACTTTTTCCATGTTTTCCCAGAGAATAGCAGATTTCTCCGCCTCATCGAGTACGGCAGAGTTCTTTATCACGTTCACTGGGTCAACCACCGCCATGGGTGCAGGCCAATCAGTGCCGAGGACAACCCGTTCAGCCCCCACCATGTCAACTAGGAAACGCAAGTTCCTGTCAGTGAAAGTGGTCGTGTCATAGTAGAACCTGTCAAGATATGTGCTCGGGGGCTTCTCCGCCTCCCCCCTGTACTTTGGGAACATCTCCCAGCCCTTGTCCATCCTGTCAACCGCGAACGGCACGTAGCCACCTGCGTGCCCCAGACAAATCTTGAGGTCAGGGTGCCTGTCCATAACTCCACCACCTACGAGACACCCGTAGGTCAGGGTCCTGTCCACCAGGTTGCCAACGGTATTGTGCAGGAAATATTTCCTTGTTCTTGTCTCTGTTACAGTTGGCCCGTACTGGTGTATCAGGATGAAGGCTCCAAGTTTCTCGGCTAGAGCCCAGAAAGGCTCGAATGCTGGGTCATCGTATGTCAACCCGTTGACATGGTCATCGATCATGAAGCCCTTCAATCCGAGTTTCTTCATTCCCCTCTCCATCTCGGTTAAAGCAAGGGGGATATCCTGCATGGGGAGCGTCCCGAGACCCATGAATCGGTCAGGATGGTCCCGTGATAGCTCTGATATCTCCTGGTTGCACTCCGACGCGATCTTGGCGGTGACCGCGGGTTCCTGGTTGTACTGGTAGAACACGTCTGTGGGTGAGACCATCTGGGTGTCCAGCCCGATCCTGTCCATCTCCTCTATCCTACGTTCGGTGGTCCAGAGGTTCTTTGGGTTATCCAGCTCCCCGTCCTCGGGCGTCATCCCGTACCAGTCCTTCCCGGTTAACGCGACCGCACTGAACCTGTGTGGGGTCAGGTGTATGTGTACGTCAATTATTTTTCCCATATTTTTCACTTCGTCAAATACTCGTACGCTGATAGGAGGTGCACCTTCACGATGTGGATGAACTCCTCCACCTCGACGTACTCGTCAACGGTACCCATCCCGTGGTTCATCGGTCCGTAGTAGTAGGAGGGGATACCTTTACTCCTCCAGAACTTGAGGTCAGATCCGCCCAGACTCACGATTGGTACCGGGTCAATCCCCAGCAGCCTTGAGTTCCCCCGCATGATTGACGCCATCTCGGAGTCAGGCGGGCTCCATAGCGGGCCGTCGTACCGCGTGACCTCCACCGATGCGCCGGGGTACTTTGAAACGATCTCCTCAACGCGGGGCATAACGTCCTCCTTGCCCAGACCAGGTGGCAAACGGAGGTCAACCTCGAAACTGCACTCCCTCGGGATCACGTTGACCTTGAGTCCGCCCTCGATGGTGCCGATGTTGACGCTGAGCCTGCTCATGACCTCGGCACCGCCCTCGCCAAGGGCCTTCTCGGCCGCGTCGTGGCCCTCGTTGATGGCCTTCATCAGGTTTTCAGGGTACGGGACCGGGATATCGTTCAGCGTCTCCAGCTCCGTGATGAGCTTTGATGCCTCCTTGATGGGGTTGACGCTCAGGTGGGGGTACGCGCCGTGTCCCCCCTTTGACTTGACCCGCATCTTGAGCCAAAGTATGCCCTTCTCGCCGAACCTGATGGTGTACGGGCTGCTGGGCTCGCCGTTGATGCAGCAATCGCCCAGCGTCTCAGGGACGTTCTCGATGAGCCAGCCGGCTCCAAGCCTGCCACCGGTCTCCTCGTCGCTTACGGCGGTCAGCGTGACGCTTCCCTTGAGCTGTTCCCTGAGCTCGTGGAGCACAAGGTAGGTGTAAATTGACGCCGTGGTGCCCGCCTTCATGTCGCATGCCCCGCGACCGTAGACTTTACCGTCCACTAGCTCGCCGCCCCACGGGTCCTGGCTCCAGCCCTCGCTGTCACCGACGGGGAAGACATCAATGTGCCCGTTCAAGATCAGCCTCTTTCCCTCGGCAGGTGAATCGAAGCTGCTGACGACGTTTGGCTTCTCTGGGTCAGGCCCAACTACATCAAACGTGACCCCTTTCGCCTCAAGGAAATCCGTGATGTACCTCGTGGCCTCCCTGGTGTCCCCCGGCGGGTTGGGGCTCCTCGCCCTCAGGAATCCCCTGAGGAAACCCACGAGCATGTCCCTGTCCGCCTCGACCCTGTCAATTAGAATCCGCTTCGCCGCACTTGGCTCCATACCGTATAGACAATGGGACGCCGTTAAGAGATTTTGTTGGTCATAGAAGGAATGATAGCATGGGGAGGTAAACGGGATTTAACTCCAATCGGGATAGAGGGCCCGCCCACTGAATCAAGATAATAATAAAAGTAGTAAAAATATGAAAAGTAATAAGATTATTTTTTCATGGCTTCAAGGGTCTTGCTGTTGACCTCTTCCATCCAGGAGTCGAACTCCGCCCGCCTCACCTTCCCGCCCGTCTGCCTCGTGATGGACTTGAAGATGGGGATGAAGTTGTGGCGAATCGCCTCGACGAACTCGTCGCTGAGGTCCTCCGCCCAGAGGCCGTTCCTCACCATGATGTCCTTGAAGGCGGCGAGGGCGTGTGGGTTGTCAACAAGGTTGTAGCAGTAGCTCTCCCCGGTGAGTGGGGTGAACACGACCTGGTTTGAGTTCATGGTCACTCCCGCGCTTAGGCGAATATCGGCTGATGACGCGCCCACCTTTATCTTGTAGACCCCGCTGTCAACCACCCATTCGTTGTGGTAATCATCATAGTACGCGAAATCCCGAGGGCCCAGCGTGAACTCAACCACCGTTGACTCACCTGGCTCAAGATGTACCTTGGCGAACTCCTTGAGTTCCTTCACCGGCCGCTTGAGCCGTGAACCATTGGGCTTCACGTACAGCTGGACTGCCTCCTTCCCGGCGCGGTCACCTGTGTTTGTCACAGTGAAGCTCACCTTCAGGGACCCCTCGTTGGTCATGGCTTCATTGTCAAGCCTGATATCGCTGTACTGGAACGTGGTGTAGCTGAGACCGTAACCGAAGGGGAAGGTTGTCTTGATGTCCTTCTTCTCGTAGTACCTGTACCCCACGAAAATCCCCTCTGAGTAGACGTGTTTCCCGTTCTCTCCGGGGAAGTTCAGATAACCGGGGATGTCCTCGATCCTCTCGGGGAACGAGACAGCAAGTTTTCCTGACGGGTTCACGTCCCCGAACAGGATGTTGGCAATGGCCCCTGCCCCCGCCTCGCCTCCCAGCCAAGCCTCCAGTATCCCGGCTACACTGCCCATCCAGGGGCCCACGGCGACTGCCGAGCCGTTCTGCAGGACAACGACGGTGTTGGGGTTCGCCTCTGATACCGCCTCGATCAGCCTGATGTGTGACTCAGGGATGTTGTAGTCGCTCCTGTCATGGGTCTCGGTCTCCACCTCCTCGGGCAGCCCAGCGAACAGGACGACGGCGTCAGCCTTACCCGCTGCCTCACGTGCCTCATTGAGCATCTCCTCGCTTGTCCCGTGGTCGTAATCATACCCCGCTGCGTATGTGACCTGCTTGGCGTGCCTCTGTATCTCTTCCAGCGGCACAAGCAGCTCCCTCGGGTTGACTATCGAGCACCCCACACCCTGGTACCGGGGCTTTTCGGCGAAAGAGCCGATGACCGCGACACTGATATCTTTATTCAGGGGCAACGCCCCGTCGTTCTTCAGGAGGACGATGGACTCCTCTGCGGCCCTGATTGCCGTCCTGTGGTGCTCATCCTTGTCCGCCTTGGTTTTAGCTAGTGCCCCATATCTTTGAGCGATCTTCAGTATCCTCCTGCACGAGTCATCGAGCAGCTCAGCAGGGATGGTCCCGTCTTTCGCGGCCTCCAGCATCAACTCGTCGTTGATGGGGTTCTGGGGCATCTCCAGATCCAGCCCCGCCTTGAAGGACTCGACCCTGTCGTTGATGGCCCACCAGTCACTGATGACGGGGCCACCGTAGCCCCACTCCTCCTTCAGGATATCAGTGAGGAGCAGCTTGTTCTCGGCGGTGCTGATTCCGTTGACCTTGTTGTAGCTCTGCATCACCATTGCGGGGTCCGCCTTCTTGACGATCCTCTCGAAGGGGGCTAGGTATATCTCCCTGAGCGCCCGCTCCTCCACCACAGAGTCCATGCTCAGCCGCTCGTACTCGGCGTTGTTACACACGTAGTGCTTCAGTGTGGCCCCGACGCCGGTGCTCTGGACGCCCTTGATGTACGAGGCACCCAGCTCGCCGGCCACCACAGGGTCCTCGCTGAGGTACTCGTACGCCCTGCCACAGAGGGGGTGTCTCACGATGTTGACGCCGGGGGCCAGCAGCAGCCCGATGCCCAACTCCAGGCCCTCCTCGCCGATTGATTTACCCACCTCGTACATGATATCCCGGTTCCAGCTTGACCCAAGGGTTGCCAGGGACGGGAAGTTGGTCACGGGGTGGAGCAGGTCAAGATAACCTGATTTCGTGGTGAATGATGCAAGGCTGCTCATGTCCCACGTGGATCGCTGAGTGTAGCTCTGTGTCTTCATCCACCTGGGCCCGTGGGGCCCGTCGCTCATGAAGACGGGCTCGATGCCCAGCCTCTCGATCTTCTTTGTGCTCCAGGGGCCGAAACCTGAGCATAATGAGACCTTCTCTTCGATGGACAGCTGTTCAAGGATGGATTCAACATCGCTCATGGGTGAAATCATTACTGCATAGCCATCCTATTTGATAAAACCCTCCACACTCGATAGAATTTTCAATCAGCGGGGGTACATATGCGGCATGTACGAGAAGGACGGAAAGCGGTTCAACTGCAGCGAGAGCGTAATAATGTTCGTCAACGACGAGATCCCACTTGAGGGGTTCGGAAAAGGAGTAATGAGGGCCAACTCAAACCTCGGCGGAGGGGGAGCGGGCTGGGGGAGCCTGTGCGGCGCGGTCAACGGCGGATGCCAGGTCTATGGGCTGCTAATGGGCACCAACGGCGACGAGTCACCTGAAGAGTACACGGCTATACGCGAAGTGATGAGGACAAAGACCCACGTCTACCTCAAGGCTTTCGAGGAGAAATGGGGCCACATCAACTGCTTTGACCTGCTCGGATGTGACACGAGGACACCTGAGGGCAAAGCGAAGCACGAAGAGAACAAGGCAAAGGGCATCTACTACTGCGAGGATTTCGTAAAATGGTCCGCAGCAAAGATAATTGAGCTAGTCAGGGCTGACCCTGACATCAAGCTCCCCTAACCGCACCACTCCATGATTATTCTAGCGGTAACCTTGATGGCCCTGATATAGTCATCCAGGTCAACCCACTCGTCCTTTCCGCCGGTGGTGGCAAGGTCACCCGCGAGGGGGCCATAACCGACGTTGGGTATGTCTGCGATCAGCATTGGGGTTCTGACATCGCTCTTGGAGTACAGGGGGTTGCTGAACGGCCTCTCACCTGTCACAGCCTCGATGGCGTCCATTGATGTGACCACGATAGGGTGGTCCAGCGGCACCTCGATGCCCTGTGTGCCCTGTATCCACTCAAGCACCAGGGGGTTGTCCCTGAGCCACGGGTCCGAGTCTGATATCCTCTTGACCTCGGCCTCCACCTCCTTGACGATCTCGTCTATGTCCTCCGGCGGCGGGAAGGTCAGCCCGAACCCGATGGTGCAGTCCGGTGGCATATCAGTGAGGATGTCCTTCTTCCCTGACTCGATGTATGTGACCAGCATCTGGGTGCCCCTGCCGATGTAATCGTTCAGCGGCGGGTAGGTTATCCTCTCCCTGCGCGCCTCGTCGAACTTTTTCATCTCGCCGATGACGTACATGGCCTTGTCGATGGGGCTCACACCCAGGTGGTGGAACGTGACCTGGACGAACTCGGTCTTGGGCGGCCTCATGCCCTTGACCTTGATCCTGAACTTTAGCAGCCCAGATGTCAGTGTCTTGACCTCCTTCATGCCCAGCTCGGACTCGCCGGGGTGCAGGTAGAGGGCCGCGTCAGCCCTGTAGCCGTCCATGAGAAGGGCCGCGATGCCCCAGGCGTTCCTCTTGGCCGTAGCGCTCATGAGGTAGACATCTCCCTTGGGCCGGTGGCCTGCCTTGATGAGCGCATCAACGGCCTCGGTCATCATACCGATACCGGCGCTGTCGTCGGCCACTGCCCAGCCGTACATCTTGTTGCCTATGACCTGGCCGGTGTGGGGCTCCTTCTCCCATGCATCAGTCTTTATGGGGTCGCCGTCCGGGTGAGTGATGAGCATGAGGCTCCTGCCGCCGCCTGTGCCCCTGTAGACGCCGATGACGTGGGTCCTATCAGTCATATCAATGGCCTCCTCGACGGCGAACTCCTTCTTCAGCTGCACATCCACCGGCAGCAGCTTCTTTACGTGGACCTCGCAGCCCAGCTCGACAAGCCTGTCGGCTATCATCTGCTGGAACGCTTCCTCCCCGTCCGGGTAATGCCTGACAAGTTCACCGAGCCAGTTGATGTAGCCCTCCCTGTTCTCGTCAATTATCCTGTTAACATCCGCCATCATTTTGGTCACTGTATTGATGAGACACCGGCCTAGCCGGATAAAAGAAGTTTGAAAAACGCCTGATCTATGGCAGGCTGAACCTGCCCCGGAACTCGGAAGAGAGGTATTTTTCCTCGTTCTTGGCCAGCTTCGATGCGATGGCCGCGGGGAGATCTATGCCCAGGTCATTGCTCAGGAACATGAGGTAGATGAGGACATCGGCCACCTCCTCGCGTATCCTCTCCATCCTCTTGGGGTCGGCCTTCACCTCATCATGGGTCTCGTGGGCCCTCCACAGGAACAGCTCAAGGAGCTCCCCGGCCTCGATGCTCAGGGCAGTGGCAAGCTCCTTGGGCAGGTGGAACTGCTCCCACTCCCGTTCACGCCTGAACTCCAGCAGCCTAGGCAGCATGGACTCGACTGAATCATAGCTCATGGTTAGGGAATGATGTTCACGACCTTATAACACGGCTCAAGACACGTGGAAAAGTGATCAATCAAACAGATCGGTAGACGCAAAACTGAATCCGTGCAGATGTTTGAAGAAAAGGGCTATGGGCCCGTTGACTGGCCCGGTTTAGGGTAGTAAACAACCGAGGCGGGGACGCTGAAGACCCTTGCCCCCATCTCCCTGTCAATCATAAGCACGGCCTGGGCCTGATCCCCGGCTATCTCAAGCTGAAGAACACCCTCGCTGGTGTTGGCCTCCTCCTCCACCTGCTCCTCCACGAACCACTGGAGCATGTTGTACGTGGCGTTATCGTTGAGGTCACGGGCCACCTTCACCATGTGGTCGATCCTGCCGCTGATGTACACCTCGTGCTCGTAGGCGGTCCTGAACACCGTGAGGGGACTCTCCCAGCTCGACGGCGGCTTCTGGATTGCCTCAAGCTCCACCCTCTCGCCCCTCTCAAGGATATAGTTGAGGAAAATATCGGCGTGTATCTTCTCCTCACGTGCCTGCACCTGCATCCACGTGGCCATCCCCTTGTAGCCCTTGACCTCAAGGTCGGCGGCCATGGAGAGGTAGATATAGCCGCTGTAGGTCTCTTCCTGTATCTGCTGGTTAAGCTCGCTCAGCATTATTGGGTCCATAACAATCAAAAAATGGTAGGAAACCGCGGTTATTAACGATTTTATAGGCGGTTAGAATCCCTCTCCGAAGCATAGGGACTAGCTCACAGGTGAATCTTAGTATGGAACTTCATCAGGCGCACCATTTAGTCCAAGTGAGTTCTATCTGTCTCAAAAAACTAGAAGGAGATAATGGCTCAAAACGCATAAACACTGAGCTTTGAGGGCCCCCTTCATTGGAGTTGTTACCTGTATCTACTTTTCAAGGGCTTTCAGGAGCCACGAAGTGGGCTTGGTTTTACTTCTTGCCCAGTAATAATCAAATAGATCTGAGCACCAACGATGAAATTTAGGGTCTGAGGAAGTGAACCCAAACATGTCCACCTCTCCGTCAATCTTTGGAAAGGCTAGTAATGAAACTTCTTTCTCAGACATGTAGACCTTGAGGTCTATCTCATCAAGATACCTGTACTCCAAGTTTCCTTTTACCCAGTGGGCCTTCATGTCTTCTAGGTCCTTTTTGGGGGTTAGCGCCAGGGACTT
>PVMS01060741.1_pt1 | contig 18829 bp, 15 predicted proteins | sample 1853461 | NCBI WGS metagenome assembly PVMS01 (sample SAMN08582032, study PRJNA380276) | Marine sediment metagenome, whole genome shotgun sequencing project. | isolation source: ocean sediment barecode stripped | collected 2017 | reverse complement strand
GAAGTGCAACATCGAGAATGAATCATGGTTGAAATTTACGACGCTCACGAACAGGGCGAAGTGGTCAAAAAATGGCTGGTTGCAAACGGCAGCGCCATAGTGATGGGTCTGGTCATTGCCTTTGGCGGCCTGTTTGGTTTTAAACAATGGCAGGGCTGGCAGGAAAATACCAGCCATTTTTTGACCACTTCGCCCTGTTCGTGAGCGTCGTAAATTTCAACCATGATTCATTCTCGATGTTGCACTTCAGTAAAGGCCGCATATTCTAAAACATTGTTCGCGGGCTGGCAGAGAAATTTCCGCACAATGCATTCATTGTTTGTTTCAGACTTGCACCCGGGAACGCAGGTAGTCTTCAAGATCGCCCAGAGAAATCTGTTGTTGCCCGGAGTCGTCCCGAAGAGCTTTGATGGTGACCTGCCCGCTGCTGAGTTCGTTTTCGGCCAGAACCATGGCCAGGGGAGCCCCGCAGCGGTCGGCCCGTTTGAACTGGGACTTGAAACTTCCTCCTCCCAGGTTGCTTTGCACGCGCAGGCCGGGAATCGCTGTTCTGAGTTGTTCAGCCAGTTTCATGCCGGACTGGATAGCGCCCTCGCCGGCCATGACCAGGTAAACGTGTGGTGCCGATACGGCCGTTTCGGATTTGATCCGCATTAATTCGACCAGCCTCTCCTGGCCCATCGCCCAACCAATACCCGGCCAGGGTTTACCACCCTGAATCTCCACCAGTCCGTCGTAACGCCCACCGGCGCAAACCGTGCCCTGTGCGCCAAGCTCATCCGTAATCCACTCGAAAACGGTGTGGCTGTAATAATCCAGTCCGCGAACCAGCCGTGGGTTGACGGTGTAGGGAACATCCAGTGTTTCCAGCAGACATTTGAATTCCGTGAAATGTTCTGTGGATTCCTGCCCCAGGTATTCATTCAGGTCCGGCGCCTCCTGCAAAAGCTCCTGTATGGCGGGATTCTTGCTGTCCATGATGCGCAGAGGGTTGCGCTCCAGCCGGCGCAGACTATCCGCATCCAAATGCTCTCTTCGCGCCGAGAGAAAGCGGTGCAGCTCAGTGCGAAAACTGGCGCGCTCGGGTGCTGTTCCAAGTGTATTCACTTCGAGCCTCAGGGCAGGCAAGCCCAGTGAATGCCAGATCCGCTGGCACATGGCCAGCAATTCAGCATCGATGTCGGGTCCGCTGGCGCCGAATACCTCCGCACCGAACTGGTGGAATTGCCGGGTGCGTCCCTTTTGCGGGCGTTCACGCCGGAACATGGGGCCGTGGTACCACAGACGTATCGGTGCACCGTACAGGAGTCCGTATTGCAACACGGCACGGACCACGCCGGCAGTGCCTTCGGGGCGCAGACTGAGCAAGTCGCCACCGCGATCCTCGAATGTGTACATCTCTTTTTCCACGACATCGGTCGCCCCGCCGATGGCGCGTGCAAACAACTCGGTCTTTTCTACTACCGGCACACGGATTTCGTCGTAGCCGTAACTTGAAAAGATGTCCTTGATGGTTCGTTCCGCACGCTGCCAATCCGCCAGGCCGGCAGGAAGAATGTCATGCATACCACGTATTGAATTGATGCTTGAACTCACGATTCTGGTCTCTGGCCAGTTCCTGGCCCGCTTGCTGCGTAAAGGATCGGGGACTTTCAGCGATTGTCTGTTTCGGCCGGCTGCCCGGCCGCGGCCGCTAACTGCCCGCCCAGTGACATGCGCGCGACATTCCCGCGGGTATGAGGAGCCAGGTCCACAAGCTGGTCATCCAGCCGGACTTCGACCGCAGAGGCCCGCCCCAAAAGGATCCGAAAAGGGGATTTTCCACTGTAATTGCGGCTCTCGCCTGCCCGGATCAGGTCCATTTCAATCTGCTGGCCATCGGCATCCTGAATCTCGACCCAGGTGTCGGCCGAAGTGCTGACTTGCAGAATCTGAAAGCCGCCACTCAGCCCGCGAGAAGGCTCTTCATTGCCATCGATGGCCGCCCAGGCCTGTTCAGCAGTGGATTTAGCGCCGTTTTCATTCTGTTGCTTCAATACTTCGATCGACGCGATAGACGCATTTAAATGTCGTTTTGAAGGCCGTCCGGATGTGGATGACGGCGCATCGTCCCGTACCGCTGAATCCGCAGTCGGCGAATTCAATCGTGAGTCGCCCTGCGAAAACCTCACCGCCTCGTGGGTAAATTGCCAGGCCAGAGTAGCGATCAAAGCCGAAGCAGCGAAATAGCTACTTGCCTTGAGCCAGCGATCTGAGTCTTTGCGCTTGGTATTGACATCAAAAACCGAACGGACATCCGGTTCAGAGCCCTTGACATGCTCCATATGCCGGTCGAGGTTCTTGGCCTCCAGCCCCAGAAAACTTGCGTAATTCCGGATATACCCTCGCAGGTAGACCGACGGAATTTTTCCGGTTTCGCCACTCTCGATGGCGCTCAGTACGGGCAGCTTTATTTTCGATTGTTCGGCTACTCTTTCGAGCGTGAGTCCTTTCTTTTCCCTCTCATACCTGAGTATGTCCCCAGGTAATAAGGGGATCAGTTCTTTCTGACTGGTCATCCTTAGTCCCTGCCGGCCGCCTGGCCTGCTTTACTCGAGCCCGGAAGGCGTTCGAGAAGTTCTGTGCGATAGCGGTTTGCGGATTTGCTGTCTCCGAGTTCAGACTCGATCCGGTAACCCAGCAGCAGGCTCTCCTCGTTCAATGTCCCAACAGCTTCGTAGCGCTGCAAAAACGCACGAGCGCGTAGATAGCTACCCTGGCGGAAACTGAGATCGGCCATGGGTAACAGCGCGGCTGCGTAATTGCCATCATATTCAAGCGATTGTCTCAAAAAAGCCTCGGCCTTGTCCAGATCACCGCGATCAAGCGAACAGTTCCCGGCGTTTGCGTAGGCCACCTGGGGCGTGTCGTAAAAGGGATCTTTAACGGCTTTCATGAAATACGGCTCGGCCTGTTCAGTTTTTCCCACCCGGCACAGTAACGTGCCGTAATTGTTGTTCACGTCACCATCATCCGGATCGTACTTGACTGCCTCCCGGTACTCCTTCTCCGCCAATTCCGTTTCACCCAGCCTTTCGTACAACACGGCCAGCAAAGTGTGTGCCGGTGCATAGGTTTTATCGTGAGCGACTGCACGTTTGAGCTTTTCCAGCGCAATCTCGTACTGCCCCCTGCCCATGTACGCCTGGCCCAGGGAGGTGTTGGTTTCGGCGGCCTTGCGGTCGCTTGACTCTTCTGTGCTGCCGCCGGACGATGAGCAAGCGACCACTGAAATAAGCAGTAAAAGGGCTAACAGTCTCATGATTTATGCGTTTCCCATCTGTGCGCGAATACGTTCGCTGCGGCGGGTACGGTCAAGCACCTTTCCCACCAGTTGTCCACATGCGGCATCTATGTCGTCACCCCGCGTCTTCCTGACCGTTGCGATCAGGCCTCCCTGCATCACGATTTCCTGAAACGCCCTGATTTTTCCCTCCGGCGAGCAACGGTACCGGGTGCCGGGAAATGGGTTGAAAGGAATCAGGTTGAGCTTGCTGGGAAGGCGTCGTAATATTTTGACCAGTTTTCTGGCATGTTCGGGATGGTCATTCACTCCGTCTATGAGCGTATATTCGAAGGTGACCGTGCGCTTGTGTTTTTCAGAAACATAATCGGCGCAACTCTGCATGAGTTCCCGAATCGGGTACTTGCGATTGAGTGGCACCAGTGTCTCTCGCAGTTCGTCTTCCGGCGCGTGCAGGGAAACCGCAAGCGCAACATCGATGGTGTCACGCAGACGGTAAATACCTGGCACCAGGCCGGCTGTTGAAAGCGTTACGCGCCTGGCGGCCAGGCCGAACCCCAAATCATCACGCAGTAACGACAGTGCCGGAACCACCGCATCGAAATTCAACAGGGGCTCGCCCATTCCCATGAGAACGACATTGGTAATCTTTCGTTGTCCATTGCGCTCATGGCCCAGGGCCTTTGCGGCCTGCCATACCTGGCCGATGATCTCTCCGCTGTTCAGGTTTCTGCTGAAACCCTGAGCTCCGGTGGAGCAAAAACTGCAATTCAGGGCACAACCGACCTGTGAAGAGATACACAGAGTGCCCCGCTTTGGCTCCGGAATGAAAACAGTTTCCACCGCATTTCCACCACCAAAACCCATCAGCCATTTACAGGTGCCATCGACGGAAGTCTGAGTGGACAGAACCTGCGGTGGTTCGATGATGGCAATCTGCTGCAGGCTTTGGCGCAATCTCAGCCCCAGATTGGTCATCTGCTCAAAGTCAGTGACACCCTGGTGATAAATCCATTTCATCACCTGTTGGGCACGAAATGGTTTTTCACCAATGGACTCGAAAAATTCCCGTAAGCGGACCTCATCGAGGTCCATAAGATTGATGCGGGTTTCGCTTACCGGCACCGATATGTCCCGCGTCTTTTCATTCAGCGTGAATGAATATCAGCTGCAGAGAAGAAACAGGAAATCTCTGTTATTGCAGTTTCCGGCGCATCCGAGCCATGCACGGCATTGGCATCGATGCTCTCGGCAAAATCCGCCCGGATAGTGCCTGGCGCAGCTTCCCGCGGATTGGTGGCTCCCATGAGATCCCGATTTCGTGAAATGGCACTTTCACCCTCGAGTACCTGGATCATCACCGGCCCTGAGGTCATGAAATTCACCAGGTCTGCAAAAAACGGACGTTCGCTGTGAACCGCATAAAATTCCTCAGCATCCGCCCGGCTCAGAAGTTTCATTTTAGCCGCAATGATTTTGAGGCCCGCCTGTTCAAAACGACTGTAGATTTCACCAATCACGTCCTTGGCGACCGCATCTGGCTTGATAATGGAAAGTGTTCTCTCGACTGGCACTTAAAAACTCCTTGTATCTAATTGTATATATTATTATATTTATAATTATAATTTCAGACAGTGATTGTGCTGATAAACAGGTGGATTTTACGGACTAGTCCCCCCAGGTGCAATCGAAGCGAGTGCTTATCTTGACCCCCGCTTCTCCACAAACATATGATGGAATCCAGCTCCGGTACCATCGGGTCGTGCGAGTTCCTTCGCTATAAAAGCTGCGGCCATGGATACAATAACCCGGGCGACAGAGGCCACGAATGGAAATCCTGTATATTTTTGTACTGATCTTCACCGTTCTTATCCTGGCCTATAACCGGGCGCCTCTCCTGATCGCAATGGCCATCATGGTCGGCCTGACCGTGGCATGGACCGAATTGCGGCATCTGTTTTATGTTCCGAGCTGGTTTCGCTTCGCCAACGGCATCGTGGCGGTCACGCTGATGGGATTTTCCATCAAACCGCTCAGGCGCCTGTTGATCAGCGACCGCCTGTTCGGATGGTTCAGAAAAGGTCTGCCACACCTTTCCGATACCGAACAGGAAGCCGTGGATGCCGGCACCGTGTGGTGGGATGCAGAGATTTTCTCTGGCCGCCCGCGCTGGAAAATATTGCTGAAAATGCCTCCTCCCCGGCTCAGTGAAAAAGAACAGGCATTCCTGGATGGCCCTGTAGAGGAATTGTGCCGCATGCTGGATGATTGGGAGATTTGTGATACACATCGCAAACTGCCTGAAGAAATATGGGATTTCATCCGCGAAAATCGCATGCTGGGAATGATCATTCCCGAGTCCTACGGAGGCCTGGAGTTCTCTGCACAGGCTCGATCTGCGGTCGGTCTCAAGTTGTCCAGCAGGAATCTGACGGCGGCGATCAGTGTATTGATGGCAAATTCCCTCGGCCCCAGCGAATTATTGCTGCATTACGGCAGCGAAGAACAGAAAAAGCACTATCTGCCCAGGCTGGCCAGCGGCGAGGAAATCCCCTGCTTTGCTCTCACCTCCCCCGCAGCCGGTTCAGATGCAGCAAGCATGACCGACCTTGGCATCGTCTGCAAAGGGCCATATCAGGGCAAGGAAGTTTTGGGTTTGAAGGTCAGCTGGAACAAGCGCTTTATCACCCTGGCCCCTGTGGCCACCGTGCTGGGTCTCGCGTTTAAAGTCCGGGATCCGGACGGCCTGCTGGGCAAGGATGTGGAACTGGGCATCAGCTGTGCATTGATCCCAACGCACACTCCGGGTGTGCAGATCGGCAGACGGCACATGCCGGTTGGTGCAGTATTCCAGAACGGACCAACGCAGGGTGAAGACGTCTTCATTCCGATGAACTGGCTGATCGGTGGCCAGGAAAGAATCGGCCAGGGTTGGCGAATGGCGATGCAGTGCCGCGCTGCCGGACGGGCCATATCCCTTCCGGCCGCAGGAGCGGCGGGCGGCAAAATGGCTGCTCTCATGTCTGGTGCCTATGCCAGGATCCGCAAACAGTTCGATCAACCCATTGGAAATTTCGAGGGCATCCAGGAGCCGCTGGCCCGCATCGGAGGAAGAACTTACCGCATGGATTCGGCCCGTTTGCTGACCCTGGTGGCGCTGGACCAGGGTGAAAGGCCGGCGGTCCTGTCCGCCATCGTCAAGCACCAACTGACCGAGGGTAGCCGTCAATGCATCAACGATGCCATGGACATTCACGGTGGCAAAGGGATTATTACCGGCCCCGGCAACTATCTGGCCCGCGCCTACCAGGCAACACCGATCTCGATCACAGTCGAAGGCTCCAATATTCTGACCCGATCACTGATCATCTTCGGTCAGGGGGCCATCCGCGCTCATCCGTGGTTGTTGAAGGAAATGCAGGCAGCCAGGGATCCTCGCCCTCAAGCGAGAAAAAATTTCGACAAGGCCTTTTTCTCCCACGTGGGTCACATCATCAGTAACCTGGTACGCTCTTTGTTGCTGGGCCTCAGCACCAGTTTGGCCACCAAACCACCGCTGCGCGGACCCACCGCCCGTTATTTTCGTCAGCTGAACCGCATGTCGGCCGCGTTCAGTTTTACCTCTGACCTGGTTCTGATCCTGCTGGGCGGTAAATTCAAGTTCAGGGAAAAGCTCTCCGGACGCCTTGCCGATGCCTTGATCCATCTATACCTGTGCAGTGCAGTATTGAAGCGATACGAAGATGACGGACGGCCTGAAGAGGACATGCCGCTGGTCCGATGGGCAATGGACGACAGCCTTTATATTATCCAGGAAAGCCTGAAAGGCGTACTCGATAATTTTCCGACTCCCGCAATTGGACGCCTGATCAGATGGATTGTTTTTCCACTTGGCAGTCCATACCACCCACCTTCCGACCAGGTCGGGAAAGAGGTGGCTCAGCTACTGCTCTCAGAAAACGCAAGCAGGGACCGCCTGGTGTCAGGCGTCTATATTTCAGACGAGGATGATGCCAGCGGCCGGGTCCATCGTGCATTCAGCCTCGTATTGAAGTCGGAAAAGGCCGAGAACGCAATTCGCAACGCCCTGAAAGAACCGGTGACTTTCGAAAATTACCAAGAACTGGTGCAAAAAGCCGTAGAGAGTGGAGTCATCACCGAAGAACAAGCCACCATGGTCCGCCTTGCCCAGCAAGCGAGCCACGCAGTCATCGATGTAGACGACTTCCCGCGCAGCGCCATAGAAGGCCCCGAAGAACCCCCGCTCCACCCGGCCGCCAGCAGCGGCCAGATGTAAAACTGATTTATTATCCGCAGATTTCGCAGATTACACAGATTTTTTACTGGTATTGTCCCGGCTGGATTGGCGATTCCCAAACGGAAAGGTCGATTTTACCAATAGAGCTGTCAGAGTAAGATATTCGAGAGGCCACAGTCCTCAATGATCATTCCAAGCTGAAAAATCGGCGTCATCTGAAGATAACTGTGTAATCTGTGGGCGTTCCTTCAAGCCCAATCAAAACGACACGCCCTAAAGATTAGCTCGTGCAACTGCCCGGAGAGCCACCCTCACTAACAAAATCTGCGAAATCTGCGAAATCTGCGGAAAAAAATCAAAAGCTTCCCGACGAGTCTGCACGTGAAGCCAAAGCAACTTCGATAAACGGGGCCACCGACCCAGTTCCTGATCCTTGTAATCTGAGGACTAATCAGGTCCGAGGAAATCGGTTATTTGCTGCCTGGCGTTCATGCCGTCCTGGTAGCCCAGGCGGATGAGTTCCTGGCAGTAGGCGGATTCGAACAGCAGGTAGCTGGCCATACGCCAGTCTCTGCCCCAGCCACCCAGGGAGCGCAGGAGCGTGCGCACCGCCCATGGAATGTCTCCCACGTGCTCGTGGGTCACTTCGCGCAGATCCCGGCTCGGCCGAATCACCAGAGAATTAATTTTCCTTAAATGGGAATCTTCGACGATCTGTGGAGGCAGCAGGTCCAGCGTGTGGTTGATCCGATTCAGACGATTCAGATCGGAATTCAGTGTGTCCATGAAGATGGTGTCCAGCAGGTAACCACCGATTTCGCCCAGGGTTGGATACGGCATTTCTTGCTGCGGTGACGGGTCCGGTTTTTCGTCACGTGTCGTAATCACCAGAATCCGATCAGCGCCAAGATGGATGGCAGGGCTGAGCGGAGCCAGCATTCTCATGCCACCGTCACCGAAATATTCGTTGCCAATACGCACTGCTGGAAAAAGCAGGGGCAGTGCCGCCGAGGCCAGCAAATGGTCGACGCCTATTCTGCTCGCTTTACCATGCCGGCGAGAGCGATGCCAGGGCTCGATATCCGCCTGACCATGATAAAAACTGATGGCGGAAGCACAGCTGTAGCCGGATGCGGTAATGGTCAAACCACGAAGGCTTTTTCTCTCGATGGCGGTGTCCAAACCGGCAACCTGAAGAGTCTCCTGCAGGAATTGGCGCAGGGGGGCATTATCGAGCAGGGATTTGGGGTTGCCCACCAGTCTGCCGCCCAATGATAGTGACAAAGCCCACTGCAAGGCCGATTTAAATACGCTCCAAGCATCCGTGCGGTAGACCCGGGCGCAATGCATCGTTGACCAAAAATGCTCGAGCCGGTCGACACCGGCGTCGAATTCGTGCGCGTGGCAGGCCAGCACAGCCGCATTGATTGCACCCGCCGATGTGCCGCAGATGACCGGAAAAGGATTGCCCTCGCCGCAGGTGATGTCCCGGATGGCCTTCAGGACACCTACCTGGTACGCGCCGCGGGCGCCGCCGCCCGGTAATACCAGTGCTGTCAGCGGAGCATTATTATCTGTTGTCTGCATGAGATCATTGACCGTGATTTCCCTTATTATCATACGCAGCTGAAGAATTCTGAAATTACGGGATAATTTCAAAGCTCACTGTGAATGCTATACTTCGCACTGCTTCATGAAACGATACGCGCGTAGTCGTTTGATTGGCAGTTAATTCACTCTGTTTTTCTTGCAGGCAGGCAAGAGAATCATGATTGAAGGCAAAAGGAATTCAGGAACATCAGCAAGGAAATCATCAGATAAATGAACAGCACCGTGATCACCAGCGCAGAGGGAACCGCAGGCCGGCATTCACGCCTGCTGGATGCACAGCAAACCGTCAACAATATCCTGCTGGGTAAAAGCAAGCAGGTTCGGCTCTCATTCTGCTGCCTTTTATCCCGCGGCCACTTGTTGATCGAAGACGTTCCGGGGGTCGGTAAAACAACCCTTGCAATCGCCATGGCCCGGGTTGTCGGTTCGAATTACCAACGAATCCAGTTTACCAGTGACCTTCTGCCGGCAGACATTCTCGGTGTTTCGATTTACAAACGTGAAAAAGATGAGTTCGAATTCCACCCGGGTCCGATATTTGCACAGGTGATCCTGGCTGACGAAGTCAATCGCGCCACCCCCAAAACACAAAGTGCATTGCTGGAAGGCATGGCCGAAGGACAGGTTACCATCGAGAACACGACTCATCCTCTGCCAAATCCTTTCTTTGTGCTCGCCACTCAGAACCCACTGGACCTGGTCGGCACGTTTCCGCTGCCTGATTCCCAACTGGACCGTTTCCTGCTCAGTATTTCGCTCGGTTACCCGGATCCGGCGGCAGAACGTCAATTGCTGACGACTGAAGACCGGGCGGATATGCTGGAAAACACGCATTCCCTGCTGAGCCCGGAAGACGTGCAGGCGTTACGGAGTGACTGCGAACAGGTTCACGTAAGCGAAGACCTGTTGAATTACATACAGGCCTTGCTGCATGAGACCCGTGATGAGAGATGGTTCGAAACCGGACTATCCCCCAGGGCAGGCCTGGCTTTACTGAGATCGAGCCGGGCTTACGCATTCCTTGAGGATCGGGACTACGTATTGCCTGAAGACGTCAAGACCCTATTTCCCAGCCTGGCGCGACACCGCCTCAGCCCATCGTCCGGCTTCGCCCAGTCGGTGGAAGAGCAGATTGATGAACTGTTGACCCAGGTGCCCATTCCATAAGAATCAGCTGCGATGAACAGCGCAACTCTGATTACCAGCATTGACGGCTACAGCCGGCGATTCGATCAGTGGATCCTGGATCGGGTCAGGCAAAAACGTGGTGTGGTCGAGCCACCGTTCACGCTGGAATACCGTCATATTTACGTCATGCCGACCCGTTTTGGGTTCTGGTTTGGCGTATTGCTGGCCCTGACGGCCATCGGCGGCCTCAACTTCAACAACAACATGGCTCTGTTGCTGGGTTTTTTACTCGCTTCCATTTCACAGATGACCACCCTGCTGGCCTATCGTAATTTGTCCGGGCTGAGCCTGGTTGGCCTGCGCGCCGCTCCTGTATTTGCCGGGCAAAAAGCCCGTTTCCGGGTGCTGTTGAAGAATCCGGAACAGCGTTTTCGGTTCGCCGTGCAGGTGAAATCGGAAGAGGATTTGGACTGCAAGGACATCGAGCCCCAGGAAACCGGTCGACTGCAGCTGGATCAGATGAGCGAGCGTCGCGGGTGGATGGAGATGGCCCCGTTCCGCATCGAAAACCGTTACCCGCTGGGCCTTTTTCGTGCCTGGTCGGTCATCATTCCCGGCGCACGCTGCCTGATTTACCCCAAACCGGCGGTGAACCCGCCGCCACTGCCAAAAGCGGGTCATGGTGATTACGGAACGGCTCGGCAGGGTGATGGAGAGCATTTCCATGGCTTGCGTGAATACAAACCGGGTGATGCCCTGCGCCGGATTGCCTGGCGGGCCAGTGCCCGCCACCAGAAGCTGTACTCAAGGGTCATGGAATCCCCGAGTGAAGATGCCTGCGAGATTAACTGGTACCTAGTGAGGGGTGCAGATACCGAAGAGAAATTGTCCATCATGACAGCGTGGATTTTACGAGCAGAGCTGCGCCAAATTCCCTACAGCCTGGAAATGCCCAGTGATGCCTTGCCGGCGGATCTCGGAGAAGATCATCGTGATGCCTGCCTCAAAATTCTTGCCCTCTTTCAGCCAAGATGAATCCGGACCGTAAAACGACATTTTGGGTCATCGCTGCGCTGAGTATCGCGATGGCGCCGCAAATCGTTCGCATGCCCTTACCACTGGTGGCGATGACGCTCTTTCCCATCGTATGGCGAATCGGCGCCGAACTGTCAGACTGGAAAGCGCTGCCCGCGCTGATCAGGCACGGCGCGACCGTGGCGGCGCTGCTGACACTGTATTTTTCCTACGGAAACATTGCGGGCCGGCGGGCGGCCGTCAGCCTTCTAACGGTCATGCTGGCCCTGAAGCTGATCGAGTCTTACCGGATTCGGGACGCCCGGCTGATTGTCAGTTTTTGCCTGTTCCTGTGCGCCACGCAATTCCTGTTCGATCAGAGCATTCTGATGCCGGTTTACGGTGCTGTGACTGTCATCGTCGCCCTGGTTGCGCTGACTCAACTGCACCGTAACGAGTCTTTTGATCCCGTTGGCGGGACGCCACCCCTGACCGCTTCCATCACCGCGGAACTGGGATTCAGTTTTCGGCTGCTGGCGCTTGCGATCCCGGTCGGGTTGGCGTTTTTTCTGTTTTTCCCCCGCTGGGTGAGCCCCTTGTGGGGGATACCCGAAACCACTCTGGATTCGAAAACCGGGCTTTCCGATTCCATGTCCCCGGGCAGCATACAGAGCCTGTTTATGGATGACAGCCCTGCATTCCGGGTGGAATTCGACGGCACCGTGCCGCAGGCTTCAGAACTTTATTGGCGGGGCCCGGTGTTTTGGAACTTCAATGGTCAGACCTGGAGGGGCGGCTTCTACAGTAAAAACCTGTTGGCCGACTCGCGCCCCGATGAGAAGGAGGCGCCCTGGAGCTACACGATTCAGATGGAACCCAATGAGCGCAACTGGCTGTTCGCCCTGGACTACCCGGCAATTACGCCCAGGGATTCTCGTGTGACGATGGATTTTCAGATTTTGCGCCGTGAAGCGGTCACCCAGTTACTGCAATACTCGATGGTCTCAAATCCACAGTTTACCGACTCACCGGAACTGGCGCAGACGCTGATAGCAGGTGCGCTGGACTTGCCGGATGATTCCAATCCGCGGACCAGGGAACTGGTGCTGAGCTGGCAGCAAAGCGGCTTGCAGGGCCGGGAGCTGGTACAGCGTGTACTGGATTATTTCAACCAGGAGACCTTTTTCTATTCCCTGGATGCACCCCTGCTGGGCGAACACTCGGTGGACGACTTCCTGTTCGGGACTCGCATGGGTTACTGCGAGCATTATGCATCCTCCTTTACCGTGATGATGCGCATGGCCGGAATTCCTGCACGGGTCGTCACGGGTTACCAGGGCGGCTGGTATAACTCCCTGGGTGATTATCTGTTGGTACGCCAGTCCGATGCCCATGCCTGGTCGGAAGTATGGTTTCCCGGCAGCGGCTGGGAACGCGTGGACCCGACCTCCGCCGTATCTCCGGCTCGGGTCAACCGGGGATCCCTGGGCGCACTCTCCTCACCCCGCTATCTGCTCGACTACAACTGGCTGCGCAACATGAAGAATGGTGTGGACGTTGTCCAGCAGCGCTGGAATGACTGGGTGATACAATTCGGGGCGTCGCAGCAGTCACGCATGTTTTCACCGCTGGGACTGGAGCGCGCCACGCCAGTCGTGCTGGTGGCCATCATGTTCCTGGCAATTGGCCTGTTCTCATTAATCTTGCTGCCGATCATTCTGCGCGTCAAAGGGCCAGGCAGAAAAGACCCTTTACAGGTTATTTGGCAAAAATTCCTCAAGCGACTGAAGTCGGCAGGATTTGAATCACGTCCTTCGAACGGCGCCCTTGAACTGGCGCGTGATGCATCATTGCGCCTGCCCGGCGATTCACCGGCTATTCACCGGATAGCGGAGCTTTATAATCGTTATCGATACTCCAGCGCCCCGCCACCGCTGGATGATATCAAAAACGCCGTCGGGGAATTTCGCCCGAAGAAGATTGCGCATTGATGTAGAATATTCACAGCCGAACGAACTCAGGGAGGAGTGAAATGACAGAATTCAAAGGATTCCCGCCGGATCTGTTGCAATTTTTTGAAGACCTAAATGGCAACAACAATCGTGCCTGGTTCAATGACAACAAGGCGCGCTATTACGAATCGGTCGTCAATCCGATTACTGAATTCATCGTGAACATGGGTCCTCGCCTTAAAAAAATTTCACGGCACTACGTGGCGGACCCCAGGCCACACGGTGGCTCCATGTTCAGAATCTATCGCGACACGCGCTTTTCGAAAGACAAGACACCCTACAAAACCCACGCGGGCGTTCATTTCCGACATGAAGCCGGCAAGAGCGCGCATGCGCCGGGGTTCTATGTGCACCTCGCCGGCGATGGTCTGTTCTTTGGCGGCGGCATTTGGACACCACCTTCCCCGCAGCTCAACCTGATACGGGATTACATAGCAGAAAACGTTCGTGCCTGGGCGCGGATCTCGAACGCGAAAAAGGTACGGGATGTGGGCGGTGTAAAAGGTGAAGGACTGAAACGGCCGCCCAGGGGATTCGACGCCGAGCATATCCACATCGAGGATCTCAAGCGAAAAAGTTTTTTTGTTATGACTGAGGCGGAACCAGCGGCCGCACTCGAAGCGGGATTCGTCGACCATGTGAGCGAGGCATTCAGGCGGGCTGCACCCCTGAACCGATTTATAGCCGGCGCGCTGGATTTACCTTTCTAAGCCGTAGTTTTCACTATGCAGATATTTATCTTCATTGCCCCGCTCATTGCACTCGTCTGGGGTGTGTGGACATACAATCGCCTGGTTCGATTGCGCAATCAGGTAGACGAAGCCTGGGCCGGCATCGACGTACAGCTGCAGCGGCGGCACGAACTGGTGCCCAACCTGGTGGCCACCGTAAAGGGCTACATGAAACACGAATCGGGCGTGCTGGAGCGGGTCACCAAGCTGCGTGGCAACCCGCAAATGGGGCGTGAAGAACGGGCCAGCCAGGAGTCCGGACTGTCGCGTTCGATCGGGCGCCTGTTCGCACTGGCCGAAGACTATCCCGACCTGAAGGCCAGCGAAGGCTTCAGCCAGCTCCACGCCAGTCTGGTTGAAATCGAACAACATTTACAATTCGCCAGACGCTATTACAACGGCAGCGTGCGCGATAATAACAACCTGGTGGAAGGTTTCCCTTCCATGCTGCTCGCCCGGATGTTCGCTTTCATCACTGCTGCTTTTTTTGAGATCGAACTGGCCAGCCAGCGTGCAGCACCTGAACTGGACCTGAAAAATCCATGACCTTCATGCTGCGTCCATGGATCATTCTGGCAATTTGCTGTCTGCCGTTACTGGCATCAGGCGATGAGCGGATTCTCGATTATCGTTCCCACATCAAAGTCAGTGAGGACGGCTATCTGGCTGTCACCGAAACCATTCGGGTGCAAGCCGAGGGACAGAAAATCAATCGCGGTATATACCGTGATTTTCCAACACGCTACAAAGACAAGCTGGGCAATCACTTCGTGGTGGATTTCGATGTTATTTCGGTGCAGCGCGATGGCCGGGCTGAGTCCTGGCACACAGAGAAAAAATCGAATGGAGTAAGGGTCTACATGGGCAGCGCCAATCGCCTGCTTCAGCCCGGAAAGTACCAATATGAAATCAGTTTCGTGACCAATCGGCAACTTGGTTTTTTCGGTGATCACGACGAGCTGTGGTGGAACGTAACCGGTAATGGCTGGAGCTTCCCCATTGACCGCGTCGTAGCCACCGTTGACTTTCCTTTCCGGGTGGCTGCTGAGGACCTGCAGTTGAGCGTCTACATGGGCCGGTATGGTTCAACAGAAACCAGCGCAACGGCCGAAGTCGTCACCGCCAGCCAGGTTCGCTTTGAAACGACCCGGCCGCTCGAGCCCTGGGAAGGGATGTCGCTGCTTGTCGCGTGGCCGAAGGGTCTGGTGAAAGAACCCGGGGCAGGACAGAAAACCCGCTGGTTTCTGAGTGACAATGGCGCCGCTGTCGTTCTTTTACTGGGTTTGCTGGCGGTATTCGCCTGGTACTACCGGGCCTGGAACAAGGTCGGCCGCGATCCGGCAAAAGGAGTCATTTTCCCCCGCTTCAAACCACCAGAGAGTCTTTCACCGGCAGCCTGCCGCTATGTCAAGGACATGTCGTTCAATCGCAATTCCTTCACCGCAGCGATCATCAGCCTGGCGGTCAAGGGTCAGCTGTCGATCGATGAAGACGATGAGGAATTCACTCTGAAGCGTGTAGCCGGCGCCAAGCCGGCTGTGCTGACCAGGGGCGAACGGGCTGTGCTGGAGGACCTGCTGCCCCAGCCGTCCTCCAGCATCAGCATGGATAACGAGAACTACAAGGATTTCCAGTCGGCCCGCAAGACGCTGCAAAAGGAATTGAAGAAGGAATACCTGGGTCGCCTGTTTCATCTGAACGGCATTTATATGGCCCCGCCTGTGCTGATGTCAATCGCCGCAGCCGTCGCTGCCCTGTTCCTGGATGGCGGCCCACCGGTGTGGATCAGCTACCTTGTGCTGACCCTGGCGCTGCATGGTGGATTCAGCTTCCTGATGCGGGCCCCTACACCGGCCGGCCGACTGGTCATGGATGAAATCGAAGGTTTCAGAATGTACCTGGACACCGCCGAACAGGACCGGCTCGATCGCATGCGATCACCCGCCATCACGCCGGAAGTGTTCGAGGCCTTCCTGCCCTACGCCTACGCACTGGGTGTGGAAAACAACTGGTGCCAGCGCTTCGCACGGGAGATGCCGCAGGAAGTCAGGCAACAGTCCGGCTACCATCCCGCCTGGTACAGTGGCCGCTTTCACGGCATGAACGCACTCAGCCACCTGGGGGACGACTTCGGCAGTTCCTTCTCATCGGCCATATCATCCGCTTCCTCCCCGCCCGGTTCCTCCTCCGGCTCCGGTGGTGGTGGATTCTCCGGTGGTGGCGGCGGCGGTGGTGGCGGAGGCGGCTGGTAATGTAGGAGGCCGCCATGCGGGCGACCTGTTCTTCTTTGGTGCAACGTTGGCACACAGCGACCTGGGTAGGCTTCCCCACTCATGCTTATCCGGCCCTGCGGGCTTCCCTCGCGAGAATCTCAGCCTGATCGGGACCGGGCTTACAGGGCGTCCCGCCCTGGGCGCCCTCAATTTTCTCCCTGAAAATTGCCCCGGGCTGAGATTATCACTCGGCGGCTAAAAATCGTGGGAAAGCCTACCCAGGTCGCTGTCTGCCTTTAAGGTCTTACCCCTTCGTTTCGCTTGAAAGAGCTAGAGCCTAAACGGCAGCCGGCGTAATGGAATCAGGCAGGTAAGGCCGGATCAGCGCCTGTACGTTGATACGGGCCTTGATGCGGGCACACAGGAGATAGGAACCCATGAGTTTCCTGTGCAGGAATGCAGTCTCCGGAGGTGGCACTTTGAAATCACCCGCATGGTGCAGAAACATCTCAAAACCGGTATCCCGCGCACGCTTGAACAGGTCGGACTCACCGAAATCAAATATTCTGTCGTGGCATATCGGTTCGCAGACCAGGCGAATCAGGGTCAACAGCCGCTGACCGTGTTCCGTGCTGTCGTCTGAATGCAGGTAGCCGATCTGTTCCGCGTAATGCCGCACTGCCCCGTCATCTTCTTCGATCAGCGCAGCAGCAATGCGGCTGTATCGTGAGGTGAATTCCTCACTGAAGATCACGGTTGAGCCAAAATCCAACAGCACGATTTTTCCGTCATCGGGCCGGTACAGATAATTGGCAAAATTCGGGTCAGACTGCATGGTGCGGAATTCAAACAACTCGCGAAACATCAACTGCTCCAGCAATCCACCTACGCGATCACGTTCTGACTGCTCAACGCCATCGTTGCCCAGCGCCTCGAGTGGTTCGCCCTCGACATAATCCATGGCCAGTATGCGTTTCGTGGTCAGATCATCATGCAATTCCGGCACGATGAAGCGATCGTCGTCCCGGATAAATTCTGCGTAATTCCTCAGGAATTCAGCCTCAGCGAGATAATCGGCTTCCTGTTGAAGCTGGCGTTTGGCCTCTGTAACGATACCGGACACATCGATTTCAAGCGGCAGGATCCTGGCCATGCGAAGAAACATCGCCATATTGTCGACATCGCTGTTGATGCTCTTCGCGACCCCGGGATACTGTATTTTCAGGGCCAGATCCCGCCCGTCTTTGCTGATTGCACGGTGCACCTGCCCTATCGAAGCAGCCGCGATAGGCTCAAATTCGAAAGAATCAAATTTGTCTTCCCAACCCTTGCCGTATTCGCGGCCCATGACCCGGCGAATCTGGCTGTCCGGCATGGTATCAGCTGAATCACGCAGAATCGCCAGCGCATCGGTAAACTGGGGCGGCAGGATATCGGCTCCTTCCATCGACAGCATCTGGCCCATCTTCATGGCTGCGCCCCGCATCCCCGACAGCCTTTTTGCCAGTTTTTGGGCATTGGCCGCCGTCAGGAATATATTGACCGCATCAGCGGGATCAAAACCCGTCACCCGACGCAAGCCCTCGGTCAGCCCGCCCACTGCGAGTTCACCGGCCGTCAAACCCAGCCGCATGAATCGGCCTAATCGGGTAGCGGGTACGCGAGACTTTCGCCCCGGTTTTTCAGAATTTATCGCCATGAAGTGCATCTTAAGCTCTTCATCAGGAACTGCTTGTCTCGGGCAGACAGTCAATTGACCTCAAAAATACCGCGCCGGCGGGTTAATATGTACCGCAAAGCAGCCGCATCATGCGGGCGAATGGAACAGGTTTTTGATCATGACGGTTCACAAAGAAGTCATCAGGAATATTGAAGAGTCACCTCGCGGCCCTCAGATTGGTGCGTTTTTTGACTTTGACGGCACACTGATCGCCGGTTTCTCGGCCACAGTTTTTCTGAAGGAACAAATCCGGCGCGGCGATCTTTCGCCATTCGAACTGGTGGAAGTGGTGTCCGCTATCACCCAGTTTTCGCTCGGCCGGATGGGTTTTTCCGGCCTGATGCTTTCGGCTGCTCAACTCATGCGCGGCGTATCCGAACAGGACTATATCGCCTTCGGTGAGGAACTCTACGAACAACAGATCGCGCGTAAAATCTACCCGGAATCACGCGCCCTGGTCAAGGCGCATCTGGCCAGGGGCCACACGGTGGCTGTTGTCTCTTCTGCCACACCCTACCAGGCAGAGCCGGTATCCCGCGACCTGGGAATCGAACATATCATCTGCAGCCGTTACGAGGTAAAAGACGGCGAGTTCACTGGCGGTATTGTCCGGCCGCTGTGTTTTGGAGAAGGCAAAGTGCTGGCCGCAGAGGGCCTGGCTGAAGAACACGGTGTCGACCTCGACCAGAGTTTTTTTTACACGGACAGCGATGACGACATCGAACTGCTGGAACGGGTCGGCCACCCCCAGCCACTGAATCCCAATTCGAAACTGACCGAAATCGCCGAACGCCGGGGCTGGCCAGTCCGGCGTTTCAAGAGCCGTGGGCAACCCCATCTCACCGACTACCTGAGGTCG
>PVMS01176334.1_pt1 | contig 18848 bp, 15 predicted proteins | sample 1853461 | NCBI WGS metagenome assembly PVMS01 (sample SAMN08582032, study PRJNA380276) | Marine sediment metagenome, whole genome shotgun sequencing project. | isolation source: ocean sediment barecode stripped | collected 2017 | reverse complement strand
CGCTGTAACCGCCGATGTGTTCGCTGACACCACCCCTGCCATCCATGACAATCAAACTGGTGACGACGTTGTCCATGAAATCCCGGTCGTGGCTGACCAGAAGAACCGTTCCCTCAAACTCCAGCAGGATTTCCTCCAGCAACTCCAGTGTTTCAATATCGAGGTCATTGGTGGGTTCATCGAGCACCAGCAGGTTGGCCGGCTTGCTGAACAACTTTGCCATTACAGCCCGATTCTGCTCGCCACCGGACAAGGCACTGACCGGCATGCGAACCCGATCCGGGCTGAACAGAAATTCACCCAGGTAGGAGATGGCGTGGCGGCGCCGGCCGCCAATTTCAATAAAATCCTGCCCGCCACAAACGTTGTCGATCAGATTCTTTTCTGGTTCGAGGTTCTCACGCAACTGGTCGGAATAGGCAATCTCTAGCTTGCTGCCCAAGTCAAGCTGGCCCGAGTCGGGTTGCAGCTCGCCCAACAGGATTTTTACCAGTGTCGATTTACCCGAGCCGTTGGCGCCGACGATGCCAATCCGGTCGCCGCGCTGAATAATGGTGGAAAAGTCATCGATGATTTGCTGCTGGTCGAATCGATGGCTGATGTGTTTGAGCTCGGCCACGATTTTACCGGACCTGGCGGCGCCTTCCACCGCAAAGCCGGCCGTGCCCATTCGGTGCCGGCGCTGACTTCTTTCCTCCCGCATGGATTTCAGTGCGCGTACCCGGCCTTCATTACGGGTTCGCCTGGCCTTGATGCCCTGGCGTATCCACACTTCCTCGCGGGCCAGTTTTTTGTCAAACAATTCATTGGCGCGCTCTTCCGCCTGCAGCTGTTGTTCACGATGATGCAGGAATCCCCGGTAATCCCCCTTCCACTGGGTCAGGTGCCCGCGGTCCAGTTCAGCCATCCAGCCGGCTACATTCTGCAGAAATCGGCGGTCATGCGTGATCAACACCAGGGCGCCGGAAAAATTTTTCAGTTGCTCTTCGAGCCATTGAATGGCGGGGATATCGAGATGATTGGTGGGTTCGTCCAGCAGGAGAATATCCGGCTGGCTGACCAGTGCCTGGCCCAGCGCGACTCGCCGCCTCCAGCCGCCCGACAATTCCGCCATGCTGGCGTCTCCCGGCAACTGTAACTGGCTGAGCGTGGTCTCAACCTGTTGCTGCAGGCGCCATCCATCCCGTGCTTCCAGTTGCTGCTGGACCCGAGACAGGGCGCCGATATCGGTCTCATCATCGTGTTGCAGCAAGTGATGGTATTCGGCCAGCAGGCGGCCGGTTTCGGCCAGGCCGGAGGCGACCACGTCATACACCGTTTGATCATCAGCCTCGGGCAGGGTCTGCTGCAACCAGGCAATGCGTGTGCCCGGGCGCATCCAGCGTTCACCGGACTCGGGCGATATCTCGCCTGCGAGCATTTTAAACAGGCTTGTTTTTCCCGCACCGTTGCGGCCCAGCAACCCGATTTTGTCGCCTCTGGAAATACGGAAGTCCACCGAGTCCAGCAGGATCAGGGTTCCGTAGTTCAGGCTGGCGCTGTCAAGTCGTAAGAGGGGCATTCGGCGTGGCGGCAGGGAAGGGTGGAAGCGCATTTTACGCCTTTGTCCGGTTTACGAACAGCTCCGATTGATCGCAGCAACAAGGACCTTGCACACCGCCGCTATGTCTGCACATTTTCCTGCTTGGCTTCGAAGCAGAATATCAGGCATTGAAACTGCACCGGAATGGTGCCATTTTGCAGCTGAGCATCGAGGTGTTTATTCCATGCACAGCGCAGGAACCCACATAAAAGCCGCTTTTCCTTCACCGCTGGACGCCATCGTCCTGGCCGGCACGGACAGCAATCCGAAGCGCATGATCCAGGGGCGCAACAAGGCATTTCTCGAGCTTGGAGGGCAAATTCTGGTTCGACGAGTCGTGCAAGCGCTGGTGGATGCTGAGTCGATTGGGCAGGTCTATGTTGTCGGGCCGGCTGAACCCTTGCGCACAGCGCTGGAAGGTCTGCCGTCGCAGGTCATTGTTGTCGAGCAGGTCGGAAAAATGCTGGCCAACTCATGGGCCGCGATTCATGCCGCTGAAGCCCGTTATTTTGCCCGGCATGGGACTCACGACCCGGAAAAACCCTTGTTGTTCATATCCTGCGACCTGCCTTTGATTTCCGCTGGCGCCGTGGATGATTTCGTCAGCCGCTGCGCCCGAGAAGAGCAGTTGTCGGGGCTTAATTATGGCATGCATGCCGGTGTGGCCGAGGAAGCCTCTTTGCGGCTTTTTTATCCTCAGGATGATGCTGAAGGGATCGTTCGGCCCTGTGTCCACCTCAGCAACGGCCGCGTCCGCCTGGCCAATATTTATGTCGGGCGGCCACGCAAATTGTCGCACCAGGAATTCCTGCAGACCGGTTTCTCCTATCGAAAGGCCAAGGACTGGCGCAACGTGTTGTCTCTGGTCTGGAGTTTTTTCAGGCAGGCAGGGGGCTGGAAAGCCGCCTGGCTCACCCTGCGGCTGCAGGCCACACTAATGGCATCGCGGCATCAGGGCAGCCTGTATCAGCGGCTGAGGAGAGGCAATACACCCGAACGGGTGGAGCGGGCCACGGGCACCGTGCTGGGTGGCAGTATTCGAATAGTGATTACACCCTATGGCGGCCTCAGTCTGGATGTCGATGAAGAAGAAGACTACCGGATTCTCGATCAGCACTACGCTGACTGGTCCGCCATCGGTTCGGCTCCTGAAGAGTCCTGAATGGGCTGGTCAGGGGCTGGTTCGACCGGCCGCAATTGGCATGGCCTGGGTGTTCTGATGAGCCACGGTCTCCAGGCTGGTGAAGGCCATCTCCCAGAAAGTGGTCGTTAGCTCGTTGATGCTGTTGGCTTCCGCGTTGAGCAGAATGGCAAAGCCCAGGTCGTGCTCTTCTGACCAGGCCACGTCGGCACGAAATCCGGACACCCAGCCACTATGATAGGCAATTTGGTGTTCACCCAGCTGGTAAATGCGCCAACCAAGACCGTAGTGCGCCTCTGTGAGCATTTCTTTCCAGTGACGGCGGTAAATTTCCCGCCTGGTTTTTACCCTGGGCCGCGTCAGTGCGGCAATGACTTCCGGATTCAGGACTTCAGGGTGGCTACCCAGTTGCGCCATCAACCATTTACCCATGTCCAGAGCGCTGGCGTTAACGCCAGCCGCCGGGGCCACGCGGTAATAATTGGGAAGAACCCGCACCGTCTTCCACTGACCACTGCGGACCAGGACATGAGGTTTAGCGTGGTTCGGATTACTGACGAATGCCTCGTAGCCGACTGAAGCCGTTTTCATGTCCAGCGGGCGAAAAATTTTCTTCTCCATCAGCTCCGCATAAGACTGCGAAGTGACTTCTTCAATGACCGGCTCAATCATGCTGAACACGCTGTTCTGGTAAGAGTAACAGTGACCTGGTGAGCAGATATATGACAGCTTTCGAAATTGCCGCTGGATCCGATCCATATCAATGCCATCCTCGATGAGGTTGTCATAGGCATGCGGAATCAAGCCGGTGCTTTGGCCTAGCAAATGACGAATTCTGACCTGGCTGCTGTCACCATTGATGCGAAAATCCGGAACGTAGCGGGTGACCGGATCATCCCAGTGGAATTCACCTTCGGTAATCAGCACACCGGTCAATCCCGCGGCAAAAGTTTTCGATACGGACGCCACGCGGAACGCGGTGTTCTCATCGATGACCCGGCTTGCGCTGGTATCCGTGTGCCCAATGGTGCCGACGCGAATGATCTCATCACCGGAAACCACGACAAAGGCGGCGCCGAGTATTTTCTCCTGCATGATATGCTTTCTGAAAAAGGCTTCGTAATTGTCAGCGAGTTGAAGTTTCGGAGAAGAGGCACACAATGGGGCGAACTGGAGAACCAGGCTGAGGAAGGCCGTCATGCGAAGGGCTTTTGGTGTCATCGAACTGGACATTCCCTGTTCAAAACGAATAATGAGCCTGATTTTGCCTTAAATAAGTGCTCAGCGCACTTTTCTTCCGGGCTGGCGCCCGTGCCTGATCCGTCATGAAAAAGTGGAGCACGGGACAATCTGTGCAAGAAAAATTTCGGCATACCGGAATCAACGGGTGGAAATTCAATGAATCAGGATGTGAACAACAATTCGAATTCCGACAGATACGAGCAGGAGATTCTTCAATGTCTCCATGATCACTACCGTCTTGAAGGGCAGATTTCACGGCTGATGGGAGAAAATCTGAACTACCTGGTCAGTTCAGGCGAAGAGGAACGATTCATTTTCAAAATCGTCGATGATGACATGCCGCCGGAAATCGTGGTGATGGAAAATGAGGCCATAGAACATGCAGTTTCGGTGGGTTTTCATGTGAAATTGCCGAGAATTTTGAAAAACAGGCATGGCGATATTGAAACAGGAATTAATCTTCGTACGAATATCGAATATAGAACGAGGTTATTGGAATATTTGTATGGTACTCATTTGGAATCAATGTCTGATATATCAAAAGATTTGATGCAAAACCTGGGAAGAACCCTGGCAGAATTCAATTTTTTGATGAAAGACTTCGATCATCCCGCCGCGCATAGAAATCACCGCTGGAATCTGGCCGAGGCCGGACAGCACAGAGCAAAACGAGCACTGATTGAGGATTCGGGACAGCGTGAATTGCTGACCTGGGCCTTCGATTTATGGGCCAACAGGGCGCAACCTGTGTTATCGGCCCTGCCGCATCAATTCATCCATGGTGATGCTCATGGTGAAAACATCCTGGTGAGTGGAGACCAGGTCACCGGACTGGTGGATTTTGGGGATTGCTGCATCAATCCCGTGATCTGCGAATTGGGGATCTGCCTGCCTTACATGATGATGGGACGTGATGATCCGTTGCGGATCGCAAGCGGGATTGTCGCTGCGTACCATGCAGTCCGACCGCTATCTGCTGAAGAACTTGGGGTCCTGGCGCCGCTGATTTGCGGACGTCTGGCAGTCACTGTCAGCGTGGCGGCAGAACGGTTGAAAATTGATCCGCAGCGGCCGGGTTGGTTTGAAGATAATGCAGAAGCCTGGGCGCTGCTGCAATTTCTGTTCAAGAATGAATCTTCCTTACCATCTCTTTTCGGATCGGTTTTGGTCTGACAGAAAAGCTGCAGGCGACGCACGGCCAGCCGTCACTTACCCGGGATTTTTATAGATATATCACCGTGGGCTGATGACTGGGGCTTGCCTGCATGGGCAGTCAGTCCGTCTCTTTCTTTTTATTCAACGCTTCCAGTTCTTGCTGTACTGCATGCGGTACCGGATCGTAGTGACTGAATTCCATGGTAAAATTGCCCTGACCCTGGCTCATTGATTTGAGCTCGGTGTGGTAATCGCTGAGTGAACTGAGCGGCATATCCGCAGTCACGGTGACCAGGCCGCCGCTGAGGCTTTCGGTGCCACTAATGCGCGCCCGGCGCCCCGCGAGATTGCCGGTTACGTCACCCATCACCACATCCGGAACCGTGACATCAACGCTGACAATGGGTTCCAGAATTTGCGGACCCGCATTGTGTATGGCATCGAGGAATGCGTTCCTGGCCGCAATGACGAAAGCAATTTCCTTTGAGTCTACCGGGTGGAATTTACCGTCGTAAACGGTGACTTCCATATCCTGCATCTGGTAACCGGCGATTGCCCCCTCGCCGACAATCTGCCTAACACCCTTTTCCACCGCTGGAATCAGGCTGGTGGGAATGGATCCACCGACTACCTTGTTGATGAATTTAAAACCTTCGCCGCGTGCCAGCGGTCTGAGGCGCAGGAAGACTTCACCGAACTGGCCGGCGCCGCCAGTCTGTTTCTTGTGGCGGTAGTGGCCTTCAGACGAGCGCGTCACGGTTTCACGATAGGCGATGCGCGGCGGGCGTGTGTCCACTTCCACATGGTAACGGTTGTTCATCCGCTGCAGCATGACCCGCATATGCAATTCTCCCAGGCCCCGAATGACTGTTTCATTGAGCTCCTGGTTGTGCTCGACCTTGAAACAGGGATCTTCTTCAGTCAGGCGTACTATGGATTGCGCCAGTTTCTGTTCCTGGCCGCGGCTACTGGGTTGAATCGCAAGACCATACATGGGCTGTGGAAAACCCAGAGGCTTGAGATGGAAATTATCTTCATCGTGTGAGTCGTGCAGAATCGCGTCGTAATGTATATCGTCCACCTTGGCCACGGCGCAAATATCGCCAGGAATTCCGGCGTCCACTTCCACGTGCTTGCCGCCCTGGACTTTGAACAGGTGACCGGTCTTGAAGGGCTTGCGCCCATCGCCGATGAACATCTGGGTATCTGGCTTAACGGTGCCCTGGTAAATACGGAAAATACTCAACTTACCAACAAAAGGGTCGTTGCTGATTTTAAAAACATGGGCGATCACGTGGCCGGCCGGATCGGGCTTTACTTCGACTTCCTGTGCCTCTTCTCCTTCACCCTTGAAGATCGGGGGCGGGTTGCCTTCGAGCGGATTCGGCAACAGGCGTTTGCACAGCCTGAGGAATTCGCCGAGGCCGGCGCCGGTCGCGGCGGAGGTGAAACAAATGGGTACCAGGTGGCCTTCACGCAGCGCCTGTTCAAAAGCACCGTGCAAATCGTCGCGGCTCAGTTCCTCGCCTTCCAGGTATTTCTCCATCAGGTCTTCGTTGACCTCGACCACCTGGTCGATGATGGCTTCATGCGCTTCTGACAGCGAGAAAACATCGGTTTCGCCTTCAGTACCGTAGAAACAATCCCTGACCGTACTGAGATTATCGGCCGGCAGATTGATGGGCAGACATTCCGGCCCGAATTCCCGGCGAATATCCTGTACCAGTTTGGTCAGGTTCACGCCTGGCTGGTCCATTTTCGAAATGACAATCACGCGGCACAGACGGCGGCGCTTGGCCCGGCGCATCAGGCGGCGTGTCGATAGTTCGATTCCGTTATGTGCATTGATGACCAAGGCGGTGGTTTCGGTGGCAGCCATCCCGGTCAGAGTTGGGCCCCTGAAGTCCGGAAATCCCGGAGTGTCGATCATGTTGACGTGAATCCCTTCAAAATCGAGGGAGGCGATGGCCGAGTCAAGTGAATGCTGAAACTCCTTTTCCAGGGGATCGTGATCGGTGGTGGTGCTGCCGCGTTCGATCGTGCCCGCTTCACCTATTATTCCCGACCTGGCCAGCAGAGACTCAACCAGTGTTGTTTTTCCTGAGCCGGTGTGGCCGACCAGGGTGATGTTGCGGATGTCTTCGGTGCGATATTTCGGCATTCGGTGTTCCTGAAACAAACTATGGGACGGACATCCTAGTACAGATTGCCGGATGCGCCAAATCCCCGGGTGAAGCCCATCGCCCGCTGTTGTTCAGCGGCGATTCAGGCGGAATGGTTTAATCTGGGTGCCCACTGAGGAACCCGCCTGAAATGGTAGGCATGAATATTCCGAATGTTGATGATTTCAATCAAGGGAACCAGAAAAGAGTCACGCTGGCCTGCCCGGAAAATATTTTTCATCATGAGGGGAACCAGATTCCAATTTATGGTGTCATAGAAGACAGTTGGAAAGATTGGTTTGAACACTCCAAAGGGAAGTCAGAATTTTCTGCACGACCCCTCCTTGATTCGGCGCCTCACGAGGCGCCGTTTTTTTTGGGCCGGGGACGGTCGGAATTGTGGCATTCACGGGCAAATTAGTGTCCGGAACGGGTTTCGACTGTACAGCCTGTGCAAAATTCAGGTAACGTTTCCGGAAAGGTTGAACGGGCTCTGCCGCAGTGGCTGGAAAATGGCTGGTTTTGAAATTTGGGGGCACGGTGGCCGGTTCGGAGACAGCTGGCAGGAGATATATTCATGAGCCGGACCATTCCTGATCCCCGCCTGGCCGGGTGTTTCCATTTTGTGTCCTGCGACTTTGATCCGGTGTACGGTGAAGCACGCCTGGTCTATCGATTCGATGACGGGCCGGATCTGATTGAACGCATAGGCTTCCCACATGCTCCGTGGCCGCCGGAAGCCAGCCGGCAGGCGGCATTCCAGGACTCGCTGAGGATTCTGCACCTGATTGCAGGCGTCAGTTACTACAAAGCCGGACTCAGCCGTGAGCTGGGTATTGGCCAGCAGGCGCCGGACCCGAAACTGGCAGATTTTCTCACCGGTCTATACGTGCAGGGTCTGGGGGAATTCGCCTATGTCAACGAGGTGGATGTAAGCGACAGGGTCCATTTCCGTCAGGACGGCCCACCTCCCTCGCCGCAATCACTGATCCTGCCCGAACGGGCTCTGGTCGCCATGGGCGGCGGCAAGGATAGCCTGGTCGGGCTCCGCTTGCTGCAGGATGCCGGGGTTGACGTATTGCCGGCTTGTATTGGTGGCTCGCCGTTGATCGCGGAGACGGTCAGAGTGGCAAAGCTGCCGCTGATCCGAATTGAACGAACTCTGGCGCCGGAGTTGGCCGCGATGAACCGGATGGGCGCCTGGAACGGACACGTGCCGGTGACCGCGATCAATTCGGCCATCCTCTTGTGCGCGGCGGTATTGTACGGCTTTCGTCATATCGTTTTTTCCAATGAGAGATCAGCCGATGAGGCGACCCTGACCCTGCCGGATGGCACAGCGGTTAACCACCAGTACAGTAAGAGCTCCGGCTTTGAAAAAGCCTTCCGTGATGTCATTTCTGCCCATGTCAGCCCGGACATTGAATACTTTTCCATCCTGCGCCCACTTTCCGAACTGGACATCGTGCGGCGCTTCAGCCTTATGACTGAATTTCACTCGGTGTACTCGAGTTGTAACCGCAATTTTCATATTGATGGATCGCGAATTCAGGGACGCTGGTGCCGCGATTGTCCCAAATGTCGTTTCGCAGCCCTGTCGCTGGCGCTGTTTCTGCCGCCTGCTGAGGTGAAGGCCATTATGGGTGGAGACTTGCTGAATTGCGCAGACCAGGCCGATGGATTTCGCGCATTGTGCGGAATCGGCCGGGACAAGCCCTTTGAATGTGTTGGTGAAACCGGGGAAAGCAGAGCCGCTCTGGCCGCGTTGGCCCGGGATGATCAGTGGCGGCGGCATTGGGTGGTGCACACGATTGTGCCGGAATTGGAGGCGGTTGAGGTACCGGATCTGGATGAGCTGCTGCGGCCGGCCACCCGTCATTTCATTCCACAGCCGATCCTGGCGCTGATCCGGGAACTCAGCAAATGAAACTCCCTGATCTTGAGCATCGAAAGATCGGGATTCTCGGTGTCGGCAGGGAAGGGCAGGCGGTGCGTCGCTACCTGCGGTCTCTGTACCCGGACATGGTGTTGGATCTGATTACCGAGTCGCCGCCGAATGCTGAGTTCACGGCCACTTTGCCTGAATCGGATCGAGTGATATGCGGCCCCCTGTCACGGGCGGCGCTGGAAGGCTACGACCTGCTCATCAGATCTCCGGGAATCAGCCCCTATCGCCAGAGTCTTCAGCGCGCAAAGTCGGCCGGCGTCGAGATCACGACGCCAAGTAACCTGTGGTTTGCTGCTCACCCACAGGAGAAAACCATTTGTATCACCGGAACCAAAGGCAAGAGCACCACATCCACGCTGATCGCCCACGCCCTGCAGTCTTGCGGCCACCGTGTCAGGCTGGCGGGAAACATTGGTTTACCGCTGCTTTCCTGTGATGACAGGAATGTGGATTGGTGGGTGATCGAGCTTTCCAGCTACCAGTTGACAGATCTCATGGCAACACCCACGGTCGCCCTGATACTCAACCTGACCGCGGAGCACCTCGATTGGCACGGCGGGGAACAAGCCTACCGCCGGGACAAATTGCGTCTGGCCGAACTGACGGGAAACGGTTTGCTGGTGGCCAATGCCGCCGATCCGTCGCTGAACGAGGCTCTCTCAAAGTATTCGAATATTTTCTGGTTCAATGCCGCATCGGGAATTCACGTCGAAGGCGACTCGATCTTCGACGGGCCTCAAATGCTGCCGGTGAAACTGCCGGAAGGCCTGCCGGGGGCGCATAATCTGGCCAACACGGCCGCCGCACTTACCGTGCTCCGGGTCATCGGCCAGGATGAAGAAACGGCGCTTCGCGCACTCTCTTCTTTCCGCAGCCTTCCTCATCGCCTGCAACTCGTGGGTGAGCGTTCGGGTATGCGCTTTGTCAATGACAGTATCTCCTCCACGCCGGTGTCCACGATGGCAGCACTGGAAGCGCTGGCCGGGCAATCGATCACCCTGATCGTGGGAGGCCTTGATAGAGGCCTGGACTGGTCACCCTATATGAAGGCGTTCCAAACAAATTCAGCGCACGCCGTCATTGCAATTCCCGAGAACGGCAGGCAAATTCTGGATACAATGCGCAACGCAGGTATACAGCCCGAAGCAGGGCTGCACCAGGTGGCGGGACTCAGTGAGGCGGTTAAGCTAGCGCAGCAACTAACCCCGGCCAATGGCACGGTATTATTGTCACCCGGCGCACCCAGCTTCCCGCAGTTCAAAGACTACCGGGATCGCGGCAAGCAATTCGCCAATTTATGCGGCTTTGAACTGGACGAACGAGAAATTTGGTAAGGCCGCGGGTCAGGGGTGAGGAGTGCAGAATATTGCCCTGTTTGGTTTGAGGGAGAGACCATCCCGCGGCCTTACATGAGTAGACCCCGGAGTGGGATAAAAAGTTTCAGATTATTTCTTAACAGGAGAAAAGCAGAGTGAACGATGCAGTTCAGGAAGTCGGAGCGGTCATGCACACGAGTAAAGGTGATATAAATTTTCGTTTGTTTGCGGACCAGGCACCGATAACAGTAGCAAATTTCGTTAACCTTTCGAACCGGGGTTTTTATGACGGGCTCAGTTTCCATCGGGTGATTCCGGATTTCATGATCCAGGGCGGTTGTCCCCAAGGCAGCGGTACCGGCGGGCCGGGTTATCGATTCGAAGACGAGTGCACAGCCGATCTCCGGCACGACACACCCGGTGTGTTCTCCATGGCCAATTCAGGACCAGGCACCAACGGCAGCCAGTTTTTCATCACCCATGTCGAAACCCCCTGGCTCGATGGGCGCCATACCGTGTTTGGTGCCGTCCTGGACAGCAGTGATCAGGACGTGGTCAATTCCATCGGAGTGGGCGATACCATCGAAAGCGTTAAAATCAACGGCGGGGAGCAACTGCTGCAAAGTCAGGCAGACCGAATCTCAAGCTGGAACGAAGCATTGGGTTAAAAGCCCAGGGCCGTGTTAGCGGGGTAATTTTCGGGTTAATAATCTCGTGTGACGCTGTAGTGGGCCAGCGTTTCCATGGCGTCTTTCCAGGTGGAAGGCGCCAGGGAATCCAGGGCTACCAGTGCTGCTCCGGCGCGCCCGCGGGCAAGCTGCATGGCCTGTTCCAGGGCGCCGCCATCACGGATCATGGCAACAATCCGGTCCAGTTGTTCCCGGTCGCCCTGATGGATGGATTCATCGATCAGCCGGCGGGACTTTTCGTCGGCCTGTTGCCGGCACAGAATCAGTGGCAGAGTCGGTTTGCCTTCGGCCAGATCATCACCTGAATTTTTGCCCAGCGTTTCGGCATCAGACATGTAATCCAGCACATCGTCCGTGACCTGGAATGCGGCACCCAGTTCACGTCCGAATTCAGCCATGGCCGGTTCGAGCTCGGGCCGCCCGGCCAGCACAGCCCCAAGCTGGCAAGCCGCCTCGAACAGTTTGGCCGTCTTTTTCTCGATGACGCTGAAATAACTCTCCTGGCTGATTTCCGGGTCATGCATATTCAACAACTGCTCAACCTCGCCTTCGGCAATCGTATTGGTTGCATCAGAAAGAACTTCCATCAGGCGCATGGAATCGATACCCACCATCATCTGAAAACTGCGTGAATAGAGGAAATCGCCAACCAGTACGCTGGCTGCATTGCCCCACACGGCATGAGCCGATTCCTTGCCACGGCGTAAATCAGACTCGTCTACAACGTCATCGTGAAGCAGTGTGGCCGTGTGGATGAATTCGATTATCGCGGCCAGGTTAATGTGCTGTCCGCCGCGGTAGCCACAGGCATGAGTGGAAAGTAAGACCAACATGGGCCGCAGACGTTTGCCGCCAGAGCCAATAATGTATTCGGCGATCTGCCGGATGAGCACGACGTTGGAATCCAGGCTGTTCCGGATCAACGAATTGATTTCAGACATCTCTTGCTCACAAAGATTTAAAACAGAGTCTATGTCTGGTTTTTCCTCTTCGAGCGTTACAACGTCAGCATTGAGCTGGTCCATTCCGTTCCCGGTGTCAATTAATTTTTTCATTATAAGTCGGACCTGTATGAACACAAAGCAGGACAACCTATAATCTCGTCTTCTTTTGCGTAGCACCCCTTGAAAATAACAACAAAACAGCGAGACGGAACCAGGCTTTTGACAGCTGATAAGAACAAATCGCAGGAATTGAAACTTGCTCTGACCCTGTCCGGCATTATTGCGCTACGCATGATGGGGCTGTTCCTGATTCTGCCGGTGTTCATGATCCTGGCCACCGACATTCCCGGTTTTACGCCGCAGATGGGGGGAGTGGCGGTTGGAATCTATGGTTTGACCCAGGCTTTGTTGCAGCAGCCTTTTGGCTGGCTTTCGGATCGCTGGGGCCGCCGGCCGGTTCTGCTGATAGGTTTATTCCTGTTCGCTTTGGGCGGAGTCGTCGCTGCACTGGCCGATTCCATGCTCATGCTCATAGCCGGCCGGGCTTTGCAGGGTTGTGGCGCCATAGCCGGTGTGGCCATGGCTTTCGTTGCCGACTTCACACGCCCCGAACGGCGCCCGGTGAGCATGGCCATCATCGGTCTTGGAATTGGCGGCGCTTTTTTGTTGTCGATGATGTTGTCGGTTCCGCTGGCCATGCTGCTGGGTCTTAAAGGGCTTTTCTGGCTGACGGTTCTGTTCGGCCTGAGTGGAATGTTGCTGATCCTGACCATACCCCGCAGATCGCCTGTTGTGGAAGATCCGCAGGAAAATGTCCGGGTGGACATGAAACCGGTCTGGATGCTTGCCCTGAGCGTATTTCTGCTGCACGCGGTGATGACACTCCTGTTCGTGGTATTGCCACCGATGCTGGTCGGCAAATATGGCTACATGCTGGCTGAGCACTGGAAGCTGTATGTTCCGACCATGGTGATGTCCGTGCTGATCATGTTTCCCATCCTCAGGAAAGTCGGCAAAAGCCTGTCAGAGCACCTGATGCTGCCCATTGCTTTTTTGGTCATTGCTTTGTCCATGGGGCTGATGGCGCTGGACTTTCCGTTGGCCGGCCTGGGGCTTTTGATGACAGCCTATTTCCTCGGCTTCAACCTGCTCGAAGCGGCCATGCCATCGCTGCTGGCGCGGATCAGCGGAAGTCGCGGCAGAGGCCGCAGAATGGGGGTTTACAGCACCTTCCAGTTCCTCGGTGCGTTTGCCGGCGGTGTCATCGGTGGCGGAATTCTGGGCTGGCTGGGAAGCGGGATTGCATTGTTGGCGGCGGCCGCTGCCTGCCTGCTCTGGGGAATCGTGTTGAAAGCCGTATCAAAGCGCTTTTTTCTGACAGGAGCGGGCCACTGACTGTGATAAACTTTGACCGAACTTTTTAGGGAGATGCCTGATGGCACGTGGTATTAATAAAGTCATTCTGGTGGGTAACCTGGGCGCGGACCCGGAAACCCGCTACACGGCGAGTGGTTCCGCCATAACCAATATTCGAATCGCCACCAGCGAGTCCTGGAGAGATAAGCAAACCGGCGAAAAACAGGAGCGCACCGAGTGGCACCGCGTGGTGTTTTTCAGCCGCCTGGCGGAAATTGCCGGTGAATATCTGCGCAAGGGCAGTCAGGTCTATATTGAAGGTTCTCTGCGTACCAACAAATGGCAGGATCAGAGTGGGCAGGATCGCTATTCCACCGATATCGTGGCTAATGAGATGCAGATGCTCGGCAGTCGCGGCGGCGACAGTTTCGACCGGCCGGCCCAGCAAACTCAGCCGGGCGGTTTCCGGGATTCGCCACCGCAACAAGGGGCAGAGCCCCAGCAGGGGGCGGCTCCCCAGCAGGCGACTCAACCACAGGCGGCTCCGGCTGCCGATGATGGGTTCGCGGAAGACGACATTCCCTTTTAATCCAGCTGGGTAGTTTGATGCGTACACTGCTTGTCACCGGCGGGGCCGGTTTTATCGGCGGAAACTTCGTTCTGCGCAGTCTCGCCCGGAATCCTGATTTACGGGTGATCAACCTGGACCTGCTCACCTATGCAGGCAATCTGGATACGCTGCAGACTTTGCAGGGGGACGAGCGGCACATATTCGTACACGGAGATATCGGAGATTCTGAGCTGGTCAGCCGCCTTCTGACGGAATATTCGCCGGATGCTCTGGTTAACTTCGCGGCTGAGAGTCATGTAGACCGTTCGATTGACGGCCCCGCAGAATTTGTCCGGACCAATGTCGTCGGCACTCTGAACCTGCTGCAATGTTCGCTGGACTGGTGGAAAACCCTGCCTGCTTCCGAAAGCGAAAAATTCCGCTTTCTGCACGTCTCCACTGACGAGGTTTATGGCAGCCTTGGGGCTTCAGGCGCATTCAAGGAAACCACAGCGTACGCACCCAATTCACCTTACGCGGCATCCAAAGCCAGTTCGGACCACCTGGTGCGTGCTTTTCATCACACCTGGGATTTTCCCACGCTGACCACCAATTGTTCCAACAATTATGGGCCATTCCAGTTCCCGGAGAAGCTCATTCCTCTGATTCTCCTGAATGCCCTGGAATTCAAATCACTGCCGGTGTATGGCGATGGTCTGCAGGTGCGAGACTGGTTGCATGTGCACGACCACGTGGATGCCATTAACGCGATTCTGGAACGCGGTGCATGCGGCGAGGTGTATAACATCGGTGGTTCATCAGAGCGGACCAACCTGCAGGTAGTGAACGGTATTTGTGATGCTCTGGACCAGAGGCGCCCGGATAATGATCGCGGCCCGCGTCGAAATCTGGTGAAGCATGTTGCGGATCGCCCGGGGCATGACCGCCGCTATGCCATTGATTGCAGTAAGCTGAGACATGAACTTGGCTGGCAGCCTGCGGTCAGTTTTGAATCCGGTCTGGCCGCTACGATTGACTGGTATCTTGAAAATACCGAGTGGCTCCGGCGGGTGAAGGATGGCAGCTACCAGGGTGAACGGCTGGGGCTGACCGGCGCCGCCTGAGCATCGTGGCTGATCCGGATCATTCAATAAGCAGCGAATCCAGTGGAGGTATGAACGTGTCGAGGAAAGGCATCATCCTGGCGGGAGGAAGTGGCACGCGCCTTTACCCGCTGACCCGTGTTGTCAGCAAACAGCTGCTACCTGTCTACGATAAACCCATGATTTTTTACCCGCTGGCTACCCTGATGCTGGCCAGCATCAGGGAAATCCTGGTGATTACCACTCCGCATGAGCAAGCCATGTTCAAGTCTCTGCTGGGGGACGGAAGTGAATGGGGTTTGCGGCTCGAATATGCTGCCCAGCCCGAGCCCGAAGGCCTGGCACAGGCATTGATTATCGCAGAAGAGTTTCTGGACGGCAGTCCCTCTTGCCTGATTCTCGGAGACAACATATTCCACGGCGGCGGCTTACTCGACATGCTCGAACGGGCGGATCGCAGAGAGCAGGGAGCGACGGTTTTTGGCTACTGGGTACGCGACCCCGAGCGCTACGGCGTGGTTGAATTCAATAAGCGAATGCAGGTGATCAGCATCGAGGAAAAGCCGCACCAGCCGCGTTCCAATTATGCGGTCACGGGACTGTATTTCTACGACGCCAGGGCCAGCAGTTTTGCCCGGGAACTGAAGCCTTCACCGAGGGGTGAGCTGGAAATTACCGACCTGAATCGCAGTTATCTCCATGATGGCAGTTTGTCACTGGAGCGATTCGGGCGCGGAATCGCCTGGCTCGATACCGGAACATATGAGTCCTTGCAGCAGGCGGCAAATTTCGTGGAAACCATCGAGGCCAGGCAGGGCCTTAAAATCGCCTGCCCGGAGGAAATTGCCTTCCTGCGCGGCTGGATCGATGTGGATCAGCTCACTAAATTGGCCGAACCGCTCAAGAAAAGCGGCTACGGTGAATATCTGCTGTCAATAGCAAGCCGGAGTGAATAGTGAAGGTGATTCAGACCGGGATACCCGATCTGCTGGTGTTGGAGCCGGTGGTGCACGGGGATTCCCGTGGGTTTTTCATGGAATCCTGGCATGCCGGCCGATACCAGGCTCACGGCCTGCCGGACTCTTTTGTTCAGTTTAATGTTTCCCGCTCGGAAGCGGGCGTTATTCGTGGCTTGCACTTCCAGCACCCGCAGGCACAAGGGAAACTGGTATCGGTGCTGCAAGGTCGCGTGTTTGATGTGGCGGTTGATATACGCAGTGATTCACCCACGTTCCGGCAATGGGCGGGTGTTGAGTTGTCTGCAGAGAATCATCGCCAGATGTACGTGCCGGAAGGATTCGCCCATGGTTTTTGTGTGCTCGGAGATAGCGCCGTGCTGGCCTACCTGTGCACGGCTCAGTACCATGCCGAGTCCGATGCTGCAGTGGCCTGGAACGATCCGGACATCGGAATTGACTGGCCGCTGGAGCCGGTGAGTCTGTCTGGCAAAGACCGCATTGCGCCACGATTGAAGGATCTCAGTTTCGAGGAATTGCCTCGCATGTCCGTATGAAGATCTTACTCGCCGGCGCATCCGGGCAACTCGGCCAGGAACTTCTTCCGCTGCTGGCACGGTTTGGCGAAATGACCACGGTCGATCTGCTGGTCGAGCCGCCCTTGTCCCCTGAGCGTATCAGGATGGACCTGAGCGATCTTAATCGCGTTGAAATTCTTTTGAACCGCATGCAGCCCGATCTGGTTTTCAATGCAGCCGCCTTTACAGCCGTTGATCGCGCGGAAGATGATTCGGTGCTGGCTTTCCGCATGAATGCAGATCTACCGGGATGCATGGCCAGGTGGGCTGAACGTAATGGCGCCATGCTCTTTCACTATTCAACGGATTATGTGTTTGACGGCGAAAAAGGTGAGCCTTACCAGGAAAATGACGAAACAGGGCCGCTCAATGTTTATGGTGAAAGCAAGTTGGCCGGCGAATGGGCGATTGCCTCCAGCAAATGCCGGCATGTCATTCTGCGTACGTCCTGGGTCTATTCCGGACACGGCAGCAACTTTGTGTTGAGTATGCTGCGCCTGGCCAGGGAACGGCCTTCACTCAATATTGTCAGTGACCAGACTGGCTGCCCGACCTGGGCTCGCAACCTGGCTCAGGTTTCCAGCGATATCATCGGACAACTGCTGCAACATAAATCCGAGACCGGAAGAGACGGCCTGTATCACTACTGTGATAGCACGGTGACCAGCTGGTATAATTTTGCCCGCTTGATATTCAGTACCGCTGGGGAGTTGGGGCTATTGGAAAGTCAGCCTGAGTCCACAGCGGTAAACTCTTCGGAGTTTCCACAGATCGCGCAGCGACCCATTTTTTCCGTGCTGGACACATCCGCTGTCAGGCAGACATTCGATATCCGGCAGGGCGCACTGAACGAGTCCCTTAAGCTCTGCCTGCGGGAGTTGAAGAAGTCATGATTAAGTACAAAGAACAATCGATTCTGGTGCCGGTTATACTTTCCGGTGGGGCAGGCACCCGTCTGTGGCCCGTTTCGCGGCGGGCCCATCCCAAGCCATTCATGCAATTGCTCGACGGGGAATCTCTGGCGGAAAAGACCTTCAGCAGGGCCGTGGCCGTGGCCGGAGAGGCACCGGTGCTGACCGTCACCAGCCGTGATTACTATTTTTACACGCGAGATCTGTATAAAGAGATGGTTGGTGAAGAGCACGAGCACCCGTTCCTGCTCGAGCCTACAGGCAGAAATACAGCCCCTGCTATCGCGATGGCTGCTTTATACCTGGAGCGCAAATTTGGACCGCAGGCTACCATGCTGGTTTTGCCGGCTGATCACCTGATCAGGGATGTAGCGCAATTTCGATCAGCCGTCGATGAAGCTCATTCACTGGCTGCCAGTGGATACCTGGTCACTTTTGGCGTGCATCCCACTCACGCCGAGACTGGCTACGGCTATATCCGAAAGGCTACCCGTATTCCAAATTCAGGCGGTCATGAAGTTGCCGCTTTTGTGGAAAAGCCGGACGAAAACACGGCAAAAAAATACGTTGAATCCGGTGACTATGAATGGAATTCCGGAATGTTCTGTTTTACCGTCGGCACCTACCTCGCTGCCTTGATGCAACATGCGCCCGAAATTCATTCTTGCGCTGTCGCCTGTTGGGAGGGCATGGATGCATTCCGTCATCCTCTGGAGATTCCTACTGAACTTTTCGCGCAATGCCCGGCGGTTTCGGTTGATTATGCCGTGATGGAAAAAGCGGATAACTGTGCGGTTGTCGGTGGTGATTTTGGATGGAGTGACATTGGCTCCTGGAAAGCCATCAGCGATCTGTATGAATCGGATGAATCGGGTAACCGGATTCACGGTAAAGCCGTGCTGGTCGAGAGCCGGAATTGTTTTATCCAGAGTGAGGACCGCCTGGTTGCGGCCGTAGGTGTCAGCGACCTGATGATCGTCGACACGGGTGATGCGGTGCTCGTGGCCGACCGGGAACATGCGCAGGACGTCAAGCAAGTGGTCGATCACCTGAACAGCCTCAAGCACGAGGCGGCCGTCCATCACAAGACCGTACATCGTCCCTGGGGCAGCTACTCGGTGCTGGAAGATGCCGAGGACTGCAAAGTGAAGCGGCTGGTGGTGAAGCCGGGACAAGTATTGTCTCTGCAAAAACATCACAAGCGGTCCGAGCACT
>PVMS01103818.1_pt1 | contig 18849 bp, 20 predicted proteins | sample 1853461 | NCBI WGS metagenome assembly PVMS01 (sample SAMN08582032, study PRJNA380276) | Marine sediment metagenome, whole genome shotgun sequencing project. | isolation source: ocean sediment barecode stripped | collected 2017 | reverse complement strand
GCTATCAGGCGGACTGGGTGTCTGGTGAACGGGTCTTCGTGGTCGTCCATTCCGACCCCAACCCGCGCAGCGGCAATAATCTGCATCGCCTCGATGGCACGATCATCGTGGCCGAGGACGGTGACTTCTTTATAGAGTGGGACACACTGACCACCGCCAAACGACCGGAAGTTTTTGATCGCGGCATCTATTTAAGTTATGTAGGCGCCACGTTGACAGCCAAGGCATTCGACAGCCTTGTCCCGGGTTTGGGCAAATGGTTAGTCACGCTAACCGTCTGGTTATTCGCCATTTCCACGATGATTTCGTACAGCTATTACGGCGAACAGGCGATGGTGTTTCTCGCCGGTGATAAATCCGTGCTGGCTTACAAGATCGTTTTTTGCATGCTCGCAGTTATCGCCACCGCCGGTTTTCTGCAAACCGATACCCAACTGGATAACCTGACCGGCCTGGGCACGGGAGTCATGTTGTTCGTAAATTTACCCATCATATGGATACTTGGCGCGCAGGCCATGCGCGCTTACAAGGACTACATCCAGCGACTGGATGATGGCCGCATGGGGCCGGGACATGAACCGCCGCCACTGGAAGATCTGATCAGCGGCAAAGACGTCGAATAAACAGCGCTTAAATAATTCAGCATATTTATTCACTATGGAAAAGTTCAGCTTTACCGCCCGACTCCTGCACTGGTCGATCGCACTCTTGTTACTGATACAGATTCCGTTAGCCTGGTACATGATTGACCTGCCACTAAGTGCCGATAAACTGGCCAAATACGCACTGCATAAATCCTTCGGCATGCTGCTGTTCACTCTGGCTGTATTACGTCTGGTGCGCGCTATCATTGGCAAGCGGCCACAACTGCCCCCGGATACAAAGCCTTACGAGATAACCATAGCCAGAACCACGCAGGGACTGCTTTACGCGATTATTATATTGATGCCGATCACCGGCTGGCTGATGTCCTCTGCCGCCAATGTCCCTGTCACCCTGTTCGGCATGCTTACATTACCCAACCTGGTGGAACCAAATAAGGCGCTCATGGAAATTCTGCAAATTGTGCATGAAACGCTGTCACTAGTATTGCTCACGCTGGTATCGCTGCATGTTTTGGCCGGGCTGAGACACCACTTTATAGGCCGCAATAATGTGCTCTACAGCATGCTGCCGCTGGTAAAGAAAAGATGAGCCCGGCAATTCCCCTGCTGTTGCTAAGCCTGTTGGCTCAACCATTGACGACCATGGCCGAGACAAGCAGCAGTGTCAACGCCCAGCGCTGGGTCGCGCACCCGGATAACAGCAGTCTTACGTTTACGGCCACCCAGGAAGGGGCTGAGTTCACGGGTCGGTTTCATAAGTTTAGCGTCGCACTGAAACTTCACCCGCTCGGAAATGCTTTCGAACTTGAGCAGCTCACTACAGTTATCCAGCTAGCTTCGGTCGACACCCAATATCAGGAACGCGACGACTACCTCGCTGAGGAAGACTGGTTTTATACCCAGCTATGGCCAGAAGCCCGCTACATGAGTGAGACCATCCGGCAAATCGATGCGGATCACTATATCGCGGAGGGTATGCTCACACTGCGCGGGGTCAGCCAACCCATGCAGGTCAAACTGGAGATGACGCTTGAGGCCAATGGCGAACGCGGACAACTCAACGGCAGCGCAGTAATCAACCGGCTTGATTTCGGGGTGGGCCAGGGCGACTGGGAGTCGACCGAATGGGTCGGTGCCTCGGTTAGTGTAGAGTTCGAGCTAGAGCTACTGCGTGCTTTCGAGTAATAATTACCAACCTAAACAGATCGCCCTGCACGCGCTTAATAAATATCCGCAAAGACATCCTGGCGCAATAACCGCGTGTGCAGCTATATCGCGAAAACAGTGAATGAAGGTACTTACATGAAGACAGAAACTATTACTCTTAAGACTAACGATGGCCATCAACTGGAAGCCTATGTTGCACACCCCGAGGGCGAGGCAAAAGGTGGCATCGTCGTCATCCAGGAAATCTTCGGGCTAACCGACCATATCTGCAGCATGACAGAAAAGTTTGCGGCTGAAGGCTACCTCGCTATTGCTCCGGCCATGTTCGATCGGGTCGAGGCAGGCATCGTGCTGGACTACAGCAATTTTGATGCCGCTCGAGAAACTATGGCCAAACTGGATCGCGATCAGGGCATCAGCGACATTCAAGCGGCGGTCGAGCACGTGCGGTCGGCAGGCAAAGTCGGAGTCATTGGATTTTGCTGGGGCGGCGCGATGGCCGATTTGACCGCCTGCAATGGCTTAGTCGATGCGGGTGTTTCGTATTATGGACGCGCGACAGTGGAATGGCTCGACCAGCAACCCACCTGTCCCATGCTTTATCACTACGGTGACCGCGACGAACTCATACCCGCCGATATCATTGAGCAGATACAGCGCAAGCGCAAAGGGAAATTATATATCTGGGGCAATGCCAATCATGGTTTCTGCTGCGAAGACCGACCGCAATATCACAAGGCATCAGCCAACCATTCGATGGAAGTCACCTGCGAGTTTTTTGCCGAGCATTTGTAAACGGACCTCACACTGCTGAGTGCTATGCCGTGATCACGAAGTTTGCTCTGGCGCATCTTTAGTGTCGGTCAGAGTGTACTTGCTGATACTCCACGCAGCGGCGACGGTTAGCAGAAACGGTATGACGGATACCATCATCTGTATCGCAGTGATTGCAGACTCGGGTTGTTGCGGGAGTTCATCACCCTTGGACGCGATATAACCCGTCATCCCGAGCAGCACACCGAGGACAATCGGGCCAAGTGTATTGGCTATTTTCTCGACCATGCTGAAAGCGGCGGCATACAACCCCTCCTGATTTACGCCGGTGTGCTTGCGATCGTATTCCATAATGTCAGGCAGCATCGCCGATGCGGCCACCTGGCTGCCGGCGGAAAATACGCCCAGTAAGGTAAAGCGTACGTACAGAAGACTTGTAGGCTCACCAACACCCGCCAGCAGCCAGGTCATAAACACCAGCCCCAGTCCCAGCGCCGAAATCATGAAAGCGTTGCGTTTGCCTATATAGCGGGAAATCAGAATATTCCAAATGGGCAAGGTCAACAGGCTGCCAACGGTATAACCGATCCCGAACGCCTGCAAAATCGATACGTCGCTCGCGAGCAAGTAATACGCAAAATACAACATTGAAACCTGCACGGACGACTGCGACAGAAACATGAATATTTTCGCCAGCACGTAGAATCGAAACGGACGGTTTGCAACCAGCAAACGTAACTGCCGAATCAGCCCATAGCTATCACGTGAAGAAGGATCGATAGTCTTTGTGTCACGGGTAGCGACGAATGTCGCGAGCATCGCGACGAACACCACGACCGCCAGTACCCAGCTCATGGCGACGTAGCCGTCCGCACCGCCGCCGAAATTTTTAATCAGCATCGGGCCGATGGCGGAAATTGCCAGAATACCCAGCGTCGAAAAAAATATGCGCTGTGTCATGATCAGCGTGCGCTCTTTACCGCTACTGGTCATCTCTGCGGCCATCGCCAGATAAGGCACGTTGAAAAATGTAAAGCCGGTTGCATACAGCAGCAACACAATCGCGAGCCAACCGAATATCAGCAGTTCGTTATTAAAATCAGGCACAAAAAACAGCAGCGCTAACGCAAGCGGGCAACCAACCGCACCGATCAACAGGTACGGTCGCCGTCGGCCCCAGGACGACCGGGTGCGGTCGCTCAGCTGCGCTATAAGCGGGTCGGTTATCAGGTCATAAAATTTGGACAAGCCAATCAACCCGCCCGCCAATAACGCGCTCAGGCCGAGATAGTTCGTCATGTAGAACATCGCGTAGCTGGTCAGCGCACCCAGCATGATGGCTGTGCCAAGCGAACCGCTCGCCCAGCCAAGTTGCTGATAGCGCGATAGTTGCTGCGGTTCGTTTTGACTGTCCGTCATAGTTCGAATTAAATATCCGGCGTTTAATAGCTCAGTTAGAGTAACCCTGATACAGCAGCGGGCTAGCAGGCCAATTGTTACTGCTCGCGCAGTGGTCCCCCGGAGCGGCGGTTTGGAAGTGCGTTAAGCTCCGCTGTAGTGTGTCGCTTAAAGGTCGGGCCCGACTCGGCTGCCGATAATTTGCCAGAGGAAGCTCTATGGTGTCCCTGTTTACAGCCGCCGCAGTGCAGACGGATATATGGCCGGTGTACCCCAGTCTCAAGGGCGCGCCTGCACCTGAGAACGCGCAGAAGAATCTCGATCGTGCGATTGAGCTAATCGCCCGATCAGCCGCGTGGAACCCGTCAAAAATTTATGTGCTGCCGGAATTTTTCCTCACCGGGGCTGCCGGTATCGGCCATTCGCCGGACGCCACGGAAATGATGTCGGTACGGATACCGGGTCCGGAAATCGAACAACTGTGTGAACTGGCCAAACAGGTCGACGCGTATATCGCCGGCATGGTCTGGGAGATCATGGACGACTGGCCGGATCGCTACTGGAACACCGCTTTTGTCTGCAGCCCCGCAGGCGAAATCGTACTTAAGTATCACAAACACTACGACCCAACCGGCAAAACCAAGCCGGGCGACGTCATGACCGAGTATGTCGAGCGTTATGGACAGAAGGCTCTGTTTCCGGTGGTGGACACACCTTATGGTCGCCTCGGTTGTCTGACTTGCTACGACATCAACTTCCCGGAAATGGCGCGGTGTCTCGCATTGAGTGGCGCCGAGATACTGCTGCATCCTACTTCTGAGGGCCGTGCGCCATTCCTGCTCGAAGACGAAGGCGGTTGGGAAATTGGCAAGCGCAGCAGGGCTTACGAAAACCTTGTCTATATTATTTCGGCCAACCAGGGCCGGTTTCTGGGCAGTGATTTTCCGACGGATCGAATGCGAGGCCGCTCGCAGATAATTGACTACACCGGCCGGGTGATGAATATCGCAGAAACAACGGGCGAAACCATTTTGCAGGCAGACATTAGTCTTGAGCAATTACGCCAGCGGCGTGGCCAGATGCAGATGAATTTCCTGGCACAGCTGCAAACGCATTTGCACGCACCTTTTTACACCGATAAGCAGTTGTGGCCCAAAGAGCTCTGGTCGGAAACCCCGCCACCGGGCAATATGGCTAATATTAAAGCGGGTCTGCAGCTAATCCATGATCTTCAGGAACAGGATCTGTTCGTGCCGCCAGCCCAATCTGCAAGCAAAAAGAGTTTCGTTTAATTCAAGGTCAGTAGTCATTCACAGGAATAGCAAATGATTGCCCGTTATCAGGCCCTTGCGTGCCAGACGATCGTCCGCCCGATTACCGAAGATGTGGCCGACCGGGCCGCCGGCCGAGCCATCATTCAGGACAACCTGGATGCCGCGCTGACATTGATGTGGAAGGGCCTCGGCAATAACCTCGGGGCCGTAAAACTCGTCACTTTTCCCGAGATGTTTCTAACCCTGGCGCCGGTTGGCTGGCGCAACCGGCCTTCATCAGATTGGCTCGATATCGGCTGCATGGAATTACCCGGCCCGGAAATTCAACCATTGCTGGATGCAGCGAAACAAGCCGGGGTATTTATTGCGGCCAATTGCTACGAGTACGATCCCAAGTGGCCGTCCCGGTACTTCAACTGTTCGTTTCTGGTGGATCCAAACGGTGAAATAATTCTGAAATACCGGCGTCTGCACAGCCCGATTACCCCTTCACCGCATGATTTTCTGGATGACTACATTGCCGAATGCGGCGCGGATTCGCTGTTTCCCGTTGCGGATACCGAACTCGGCCGTATCGCCATGTTTCCATGTATGGAGGTTGTGTTTCCGGAAGTGGCACGCATGTATGCGTTACAAGGAGCCGAACTGCTGATAAATCCGACCAACGATTCACCCGATTTCCCGGGGTGGGTAGCCTGCAAACAGGCCCGGGCAATGGAAAACAACTGTTACCTGATTTCGACAAACGCAGGTGGCTGGATCAGCAAGCGTGGCCTGCTCGAATCCACGAACGCGGGCGGCACGATCATGGTCGACTACATGGGCACGATATTTCAGGAGCACAAGCCGCCGGGCGAAAGTATGAAGGCGCGAGGATTGATAGATATAGAACAGCTGCGTGCACATCGGCATTCACCCAGTGCGCTGAACTTCATTGCGCAATTGCGCACCGAACTTTACACCGGCTATACAAAAACCATCACGCCGCCGAATCGTTTCATAGACCCGATGCACGACCATGCGCAGTTGCGCACGTTATACAAAGAGGTCATGGAACGCCTGACCGCCGAAGGAATATTCCCGAAACCCGCGAACGACTAAGCTCAAATGAGCGACGTAAATGAATAGGTAACAATATGCGCACCTTAAGAATCCTCACCGGCTGTCTTTGCCTGCTCACGTTTGGCGCACAAAGTCACGACCTGGCCGACATCATCACTGCTGCCGAAGATGGCCACATCGAAGCACAATATATTCTAGGTGGCATGTACGAGATTGGTATTGGGGTGGCACGCAACAATCGGCAATGCGCCGAGTGGTGGCGGAAAGCCGCAAACCAGGGACACGTCGATTCGCAAAAGGCGCTCGGCTCGATGTATTTCAGCGGCCGCGGCGTCCCGTTGAGCTACGAGAAGGCCATGGAGCTATATCTGATGGCCGCCCAACAGGGCCACCCACATGCGCAGAAATACGTAGCACTCGGCTATCGACGCGGCCTCGGCCTGCCGGTCGACCCGCAACAGGCGGCTTACTGGCAGGAAAAAGCCGCCGAGCAAACCGGACCCGAGGCCACCGTGGCATTTATCGAATCGTTCGAGCAACGTGAGACAGAAGTGCATTCCGACAAGGAAGTATTTGCCGAATTTCTGCGCCAGGCCGAGAAAGGTACAACGCGCGCGTACTTCTACGTCGGCGCGGCCTATACCGCGGGGGTTGGCGTTCCGCAGGATTACACTGAAGCCGCGAAATGGTATCGCAAAGCAGCTGACCTGGAGCTGCACGCGGGTCTCGAAGCGCTCGGCCTCTTTTATCAATTAGGCCAGGGCGTTACGCAGGATCGCGTCGAAGCACAAATGTGGTACCTGATTGCCGGGGCCATTTCACCGAAGTTCGAGGGCTTCCTAACTGACCTCAACGGGAGCTACATGAGCGAGGCGGAGCAAGTAGAGGCGCAGCGTCGTGCCGATGCCTGGTTAGCGGACCGATAAATGTACCCGCATTAACTAAAAAGATACCGGGTATCTAAAGCCTGGTTATTTATCTAAATATTTACTGATATCAGTCGTACGTCTTAACATACCTGTGTCGAACATTTGGGAAATGCCATCTTTCTCACGTTTTGCTGCATACATTGCAACATCCGCAAATTCCACAAGTTCGCTACTGTTATTTGCATTATCAGGTGCAACGGCTACACCAATACTAATTGAAATATCCATAGGCTCCCCATCAATTATGGCCGGCCCATCAAATGCATTAACTATGTTGTCTACAAGGGAATGTACATCTGAAATATTCACAATATTTTTTGCGAGAACTAAAAACTCGTCTCCTCCGATACGAAATACAATATCACTGGAACGAACAGACGAACTTATTCGATCTGCTGTTTCTTTTAGGACTAAATCGCCGACATCATGGCCAAGAGTGTCATTCACTTGCTTAAAATCATTTAAATCTAAAAACAGAACCGCAATCTTACCTCCCGTTTTTTGTATCTCACTAATTGAATCTTGGATTTCGTCAGACATAGTGATTCTATTTTTTAATCCAGTCAGCTCATCGTGGTGAGCCTTGCGGGTTAATACTATTTCTCTTTCATTTACTCTCTCACTCATTTCATAGAAAGTTGCAAGTAAGTGCCCCATCTCAGTATTTTCAATAACGTCGCTCACTTTTAACTTATCTCCAGATTCTATTATTCTTACACTTTCAAGTAGCAACATTAGCGGTTGGAAAAAGCTTCTGCGTAAGAATGAGAGAGTGAAAACTGAAAGACCAATAAACAAAGCTACCTCTACAGATATTAACGTGTATATCTGAGTTCTATTTGACCTGAAGTCACCTTTTCTTGTTTCTAACAAAACCAATTCTGCATAGGCAAACGTTTCGAGGAACTCTCGAATATTATCCATGTATCGCTTGCCCTGGTTTAGCCCTACAATTTCAACAGCTTTTATTTTTAACCCGCCCTGAACTAGCTGAACAGTCTCCGCCAATTCTTCAAGCTTAAGCAGCATTTCCCTTTCGACCAATCTCAATATACTCCGCTGATCAGGGTTATCTTCGGTCAATACTTTTAAGTCTGCGATGATATTTTTAGCGTCTGTTACACCAGTATTATAGGGCTCCAAATAGGATGAATCTCTTGTAATTATAAATCCTCGTTGCCCGGTTTCTGCATCCTTCAAACTACTTATCAGTTTTTCTGTTTTTAATAAAACCTCGTGCGTATGATTTACCCATTGCAATTTTTCTTCGCCATAACCTTCTAGCACGAAAGTAAACAACGCGTTAAGAATTGCAGTAAAAAACAGGAAGCATAGTAATAACGTTAGCTTTATACGAATGCTCATATCACCGCTTTTTTCCCAGATCGTCCAAAGTGAATGATGACTTCTCTGACTGTAATAGTAAGCCTGAAATGGTTCTGAGGCCTAATGCCTGCAACAGAACAGGGGTCACCTAAGGTTGATCGCTTACTGGCTTCGTTTGGGGCGCCAGTTCAATAGCGTATCAGCATACTTGTCGTCCATTATTCCGAATGCATCCGGCGCGCCTTCATTCAATGCGGTCCTGTTCAGCATCGCGAAACTCTCCGGGCCACCTTCCTCCGGCCATTGTATTGTCGCATCGATCGCAATCTTGCTACTTTTACCCGGTATCACAATGCTCGGATCAATCGGCAGCGCTGGCATCGATTCGTAGACTTTATGATTTCCAGATGGTTGCCAACGCGAACCGATCGCCATCAGCATTTCGCGCTGATTCATGACATCAATGTCATCATCGACCACAACCAGGATCTTGGAAAAATAGTCATCCTCGATGATGGACTTGGCGACATCGAGACCTTGACCGGCACGGGTCTTCTTAATGCTTACATACGTCGTACCGACAGACCGCGTATCCGGAAACCAGTCGACAATCTCTGGCATCTTTTGCTTCAACAGGTAAAATGGCCGTGCATGCCTGGCAGCCATCGGTGTCCCTGCCTGCACACCAGTGAAGTTGTTCATCAACATAGGGTTCCGCCGATGGGTGACCGCTGTTACCCGCATCCACGGAACCTGTTCAAATCGCTGGCCCATATAGCCGACCATTTCGCCGTAAGGACCTTCAGGGCGCAAATCATCAAGCGGCACTTCACCTTCGATTACCATCTCGGCATGAGCCGGAATCATGATGTCGTTGGTTTCACTCTTGACGACTTCAATGGGACGTCCGGCGAGCCCGCCCGCGATTGACAATTCATCGACGATTCCGTCGCGGCCATAGGACATCTTGCTGCCGCTAACCGACCATACATAGGGATCTGGTGTTAAGACGATCGACACCCGGCCAATCTTCTCGCCGCGGTCGCGTGCCGCCATCAGGTGTCGATACCCCGTCTGCCCCACAGAGGTTAATAAGCCAATCTCTCTGGGCCCACGCAGATGGCAACGATAGGTGCCAAAATTCACGCCATACTTCGGGTGACGCGTAAAAACACAACCCGTATTTATGTAGCGGCCAGCGTCGCTGGGATTACACTGAATGAATGCGAACTTCGTCAGGTCGATGTCATCGCCGGTAAGAATGACCTCCTTGCACGGCGCGTCTGCAGCATCAATAGCAAGCGGGTCGATAGTGGCATACTCGCCGTCATTATCACCCAGCATTTGTTCAACATGGGAACGCGCCTGACGGTAGCTGTCGGACGTATTGATGATAACCGGGCCATCATCGGCGGGTTCCAATCCATAGAGGATGCTCTCGCCCCAGCCGTGACCGCTTTCATTGATTAGCAGCGGCCCTTTAATCCAGCGGCCATTAATTCGAACCTCTTCGAACAGGAATGCCGGCGCCCCGCGCATCCCGTATAGATCGCGGGCGCGGTACATCAATGCCGTGCCTTCGTAGACATCCTGATCGACCCGCGGAATACGGATTAGAAGGTTTTGGGCCTCGAGTGCAGAGACGTAATCCCGCATGGAGGTGAACGGTGCCTTTGGTGCGGCTCCTGCACCAGCGTTTTGTTGAGAATCGGCAAGAATAGTTTTCGATGTCGCGGTAAGTGCCGCGACACCAGCGGCAGAACTAATAAGTGCGCGTCGAGATATATTGTTCATGTCAGTGCATCCAATTTTATAGTCTAGTCATGCTGGGGCGGTATGTGACCAACGAAGTGAGCGTATTGCTCGCACTGGTCAGGCGTCATATCGTGACGGATGATTTTCGAGTTCCTTATTTATAAACTCTGAAAATTCTTTCGGGACATTATTCTGAGCCTCTTGCCACTCTTCAGTCGCCCAAGGGTAATTTCGAACCCAGTAGGCTGTAATTCTCGCAACGCCGAAAGAGAAATAGTCATCCAATAGGCCTTGCTGCTGCTGATAGAAAAGGTTTTGACAGTGTCGCACATGGGCTGTGAAGAAGCTCTTTAGCCTGAAGCGCTCTGATTTAGTCAATAACTCGGGCTCACTAAGTGATTTGACAAGCACGTCCGCAATATCACTTGTGAATCTTGAAGTAATAAGTTGCACCCCAAGCTCGGTACGAGCTTGTGCAGTTGCCGCCCGAACAGCCTTCCTCGTTTCCTTAACCTGGTAACCGACATATAAAAGTGACCCTATTACTCCGAGCGCTGCCAGCAGATCAGCCGAGTCAGCAAGAATTGCCATATCCATAAATACCTCCAAGTAAATGCCGACGACACCTAACACCGTGTTCACCGGTTTGGAAAGCGCGAAAAGGGTTGCAAATCCGCATGCAACACCTTATTAGATTTTTACTCAAACCAACTATTTGGGATTTGATCCTGAAAGGCTATTTTCTTGTCCATAGTCAATCCTAAGCTAACGCCTCAAAAAGGGGCCGCGGTCCATCGACCGAAGGGAACGAACGGCCTTCTTTGACCGGTTAGGTTGCGTCATCCAAGACAAACTTCTTTCCTGCTAAATACCCGATCACCACAAAAGGTGTAGCGATAGCAGAATAGATGACGATCTCCATGGTCCAAAGATTACGATCCGGATCAAAAAACATAACGTCTACTAGGATTCCCACGAAAAGGCCGAAATAGGTAGCGCCGAGCAAAACGACCATTGGTCGTAGCTTCCAGATACCAAACAGAACACCTAATAATAGATAGACAATGCCAAATATCAGCAATCCCCACGACGAGCCGAAAGTACCAAACATTCCGGAAACCAACGCCCAGACCACCGGTGCCACCAACGCCAGAATCAGAGCACGGATAAAGGCCTTTCCAGATTTCATTGCAGTCTGGTTATTCACAAAAGCAACTTAACGCCTTGAGCATAGGCGAGCTGCAGAGCAGTTTGTCGCGCAACTGAAAGGAGCCCCATGCCCACACCGGGTAAGTGCCGTGAGCGCATATTGCTTGTGCTGGTTATGGGGCAGCATGTTCAGCGACCCACCTCATATGAACTCCCATTCGCCACCACATACCACCAAAAAGAGAATTCATGATTACAATCAAAATCGCCGTTTCAGAGCCTGGCCGACCCAAATTGCCGGTCTGATACCAGTCAATTGCGCCTACAATCACAAAGAACGGTATTACAAGACTCACTAAACGCCAGAACATCACCCAGCCAATGGGCACGATACGTTCTAAGAAGTCGGTTCCGGCAGCACCGCCGTTTTGCTTATAGCACCATACGATTCCACCAATCGTAAATCCTAGATACATCACTGTGTCAAGCAGGTCTACAGGCTTCACTTCGGAGGCCGGGCCATTGGCAACAATCTCGTATAGCAGCCCGCTTAATATCGATGTCGCGAGAAAATAGTAAAAAGCTTGCTTCTGGCTTAAACCGTTTTTCGCCAATTGCTGCCTAAGTCGATTAATACGCCAGATGTACATGCCATCAATTCCTGATTTCTTCCCTATAACGACCACAACAGAGGTCAGTCAAAGGCTGATCCGATTGCCTGTGCTGGTTAGCTATGAGTGTAACTCACCACTTTTGTTCTTGACCCTAATTTTCGTGTGTCCGTCCTGACTGCTCGCGATCCGCGTCTAATCCGTACTGGCCGGCAGGTTTATAGTTATCAAAGTGCTCAAACAAATAAAATTTAGGCGGAAAATAAGTAAACGATGAGAACGACAGGATCAGCAGCAAATAGCCGACCGGTATGATGGGCAAGGATGCGACCGGATAGTTCTCTGAGATTATTATGCGGCAGCAAACTACCTGGCCAATGACAGCACAAACCGTGGCCAGCAATGCTGTGGGCCCTTCGGTTGCGAGGCTACCCATAGACTCAGCAATCACCACATAAATCACGAAAGTTGTCACTGAGAGCATAGGGGTAAGCGTCAGCAGCACCAGCTTGGCTAACCAAAAGTTGGCAACGCGCTGGCGCATGAATAGATATTGGACGACTGTGATAAACAATCCGGGCCAGAAAAACATTTTCTGGTGCTCCCAAATGCTCTCGTTAACCGGTGCAATCAGTGCGATGGGCTGCCAGTAACCGCTTAATTTATAGACCGAATGCATAAACCCACCGACCAGAATAATCCAGCAAACGCTAATCACCTCCCATCTAATGAGTTGTTTTTTCAAGGCTGCGTCTTGCATGCATTCCCCCAAGTCTGTGGCATAAAAGGGGTCGAACCGCATTTATGCGAGTCGACCAAAACGAAGGTATATATCCTTTCTACATCGTTAGCGGACGCTGCGGTTTCACACCCCATAACGCCCGCGCTGGTTATATGCCATTGAGCTCAATGTTTACCTCGTACTTACTACTTCCCTTATATTTAAGGAGTAACTTCACTCTGGTAACGATAGTAGGATTAACATTAATGCGCACCAAATTATCGCCAGCCTCGTTTTTCGAGGTAGACACTTCGAAACTAGTAATGCTTAAATTCTTACTGAACAATCTTGCCCGTACGTCCACGAACTCTCTTCCGTCAATTTTTTTGGGTACTGTAACAATCAGAAGATTCTCTTGGCCTCTAGGTAATTCATACGAAAACTTGGCTTCGATACCTAATTCCCTTATCTCATCTTTGCTTAGCTGAACCCTACCGTCTGTGAAAACCGTTATGGAATCGGCACTGGCTACTACTGGTAGCAGCATAATCAAAATCAACGGTAGCTGTCTTATTAACCTCATGGCATATAAAGTCTCCAGATCCTCTTCAGCTATTTCCTCACGAGCGACCTCCACCGAGTAAGAAAGCCTCGAGCTGCGCTCTGCCGTCGCCGATTATGGGTCCACCGTGACTCAGCAATAGATGCGTGAAATCGTACTCTTCCACAAGGCGCGAGTAAGCAGCTATCAGGCCTTTCTTGACAGCAGCCGGATCGTCGCCAAGAAGTGAATCCGGTACGAACTGCAGTGGGCCGCCTTTCATTCGAATGCAACCGTCCGCCAGCACGATGCAGCCGCCTTCCCGGCTGATATAAAGCGCGCCCTCATCCGGACAAATTGAGCCAATCTCGATGGCCTTGACGTTTCCGGGCAGAGTGTCGCCGAAGTGGAAAGGCTGCACGCATTCGCCGTCGGTGAACTCGTGCAGCCCCTGTTCCACGCACCAAACCATGCAGTCATACTTATTCTCGAATTCGCCGCAATGCCGATAATGATGACGGATCGACATGTAAATGTTCTCCGGCGGGTGATTGGCGAACCATTCCAGACCTTCGTCGGGGATCAACGGATCGATCAGTACGCGCTCCGGCTGCAGATAGTAAGAGCTCACTTCAATCTTTATTTTCGGGTGAGCCTGAGTCCAGTGAAAGATTCCGGACAATATTTCTTCCATCACACCCCCTAACGTCCGCAACAGGTACGCGCCACCTGGGCGCATTCAACGACCGAAGGGCGCAATCATGCTATAGAGCAAATTCCATTCATTGGTTTATTGCGGTTCGGCATCTTTTTACTCGGTATCGGAACTACCACTAATCATCTTTGGAAAACCAACGACGAAATCGGCAACTGCTGCAAACCCGGCGCGCCCCAGAACCCGTTGCGACGATTCCAGCATCGACGGGCCACCACCGGGGCTGTTACCAATCAGCGAAACTGCTGGACTGGCCGCAGCGTAACCGTCATCCTGCAACAAAATATCGAGGCGTGCTTTAAGTTTCTCGGGCTCGTTCCATTGCGCCAGAAACGCAATTCGGCCGTCTCGACCAATGATAAACGCTGAATTCGGCCACGCACCGTAGTCGCGATGCATGTTGCCGACAACATCATCAATCAGCACGGTACGTTCGATGCCCTCGATACGTTGCAGGTCTCGTGCATAGCTGATTTTCTGATTCAAGTCCCGATGATGTGAATAGTTCTGTCCGGGATGCGCTTCACGCGTATACAACACATAGAAATCTGCCTGGCCCCGATAGTCTCTGGCCAGCTTTTCCATCGGCGAGATCTGGCCATCAAACACCGGACAGCTAACGCTGCCGAACTCGATCACCACTGGCCGCTCGCGCCACAGTGTTGCGAGCGGCACGTCGTTGCCTTGCAGGTCATAGACCGTGTACGGCAACGCTTCGCCACCGGCAACGACCCTACGGAGTGGGTTTGCTGTTACATACGCGTCGCGATCAAAGTGCAGGTAGTTGTAATCCGAATAGGCTGCAGGGTCAGCAGGCGCAACATAGGCGAATACAACCAACGATAAAACCGCTGCCAGTACCGTACTGCCCAACCAGGCCAACAACCCGTGTCCTGCCGGATTCCAAAATCGTTTACCCATTCCCACGCATATAGCAACCACAAAGGGTATGCAAATAAGAAATATGAGGAATCGTTCGTTGATGACCAGAGGGTCTGCACCCAAACCCGACACCACCGATAACAGCACGACGACAAGCCCCGCGCCCAGCGGCAACACGACGACAGGATTGCCGAATATGCGTCTAATAATGCTCGGACTTATTGCCACAGAATACAAACTTCCTGATGATCCGACTTATGCATTATACCCCGGATGCCGGAAGTCTCTTCCGGCATTACCGAAAACACCTAACGCCCACAACAGCGGCTGTAGGGAGCGAATTACTTGTGCTGGTTAGGTGTGATTCCACGCAGATAGCTAAATATTAAGCCAATCTTTTGCAGCTTCTTCATTTTCGAAAAACTGCATGGGGCTGCCACGGTCAGATGCCATTTCTACGAAAAATGATTCGAGTCCACTCGATAGATCAGTATTGACCACAAGTGCAACTTGTAACTTCAGCTTAGCTATTTTTTTCGAGAGCTCTAGTAGCTCGATCGCAGAAAGGCTTACTTTAGTCGCAGGGCCATTTATCAAAACTTTATTGAATTCGCATCCCTACAAGCCGCTGCAATTACCTGAAGTCGAAAGCTTTGCTCTTCCCATATGATTTCAAAACCGGGCGATTCCTCAATCCGTACATAGCCCTGTTCTATGACGATGTGATCCTGAGCTGACATTTTTGGATTATAACCTGAAGCACCGGGAATTCGGCCTCGGTACGAACTGGAGCTCGGGCGTATCCGTCAGACAGTTTCGTAAAACTCGTGGCTGTGTTCGGGCAGTATGTGAGGTACCAGTTGGGCTGTAAATTTATGTGCGTCTGCACGCGAATAGCGCATTCGGTGATCGGGCGATTCCCAGGTCTCGTGGATCATAAAATGCACGCCCTCGGGCCCGGGCACCTCCTGATTTCCCATCTTTTCAAGTTCATCCTTGGTATACGTCTGTTTAACCATCTCGACAAACAGACCGTCTTTGGCCCTGTAAATCGTTCTGCTCTGAAACCCGTCAGCTTGTTCCAGTTGCTCTAGCGTTGACTCGAACAACTCGGTCACCTCATTTTCATGCCCTCTCTTCGCAATAACGTTCAATATATAGATCGCCATTTTCAGTTCTCCTCCTCGTTTCTCTCCAACCCGTCGTTTCAGTTCTTGAAATCCGGAATGATGGCCAGAGTTGTTATCGCCTTTGATATTACTGCAACATTAACGTACTCGCGCCACAATCGCCTATATTCGATGCGCCACCAATGTCCGCTTAGGGTCGGAAGTGAACGCTGCGGTTTCACAACCCATAACGCCTGTGGCTTCAGCCGTAACGACCAGCGCTGACCACCAACGCTGTGACAAGGCTGGATTGATGGAGGCTCCGGCTGTACGATTCGAACCGCGATTGTCGGAATCATCATCATTCAGCAATGGAGACCACGATGCCGAAGACCTATACCTGCCGCGACGTGGGGGTTGACTGTGACTGGAAGACCAGTGCGGAAACCGAGGATGAGATCATGGCGACAGTAAGCAAGCATGCCGCGGAAACCCACCCAACGATTGAGTTGACCCCGGAATTGTTAGAAACAGTGCGTCAAGCGATCAAAGAGGGGTAGGGACGCAACCGTCGGCGACGCCCGTCTCCACGCTTTCATCATATCGTCAATTGCTTGGCGAGCATTCTGATAACAGCGGCGGGATCGATCCGCGTTTCATCTAACGGATACCGCCGCATAACGCTCACAACAGCGGCCGTAGGGAGCGAATTGCTTGTGCTGGTAACGGGGTAAATGAGCCCCCGAACTAAACTAATTGAAAGACCTGACCAGTGTAGTAAAACGACCGTGGGTGTCTGCTTTCGGCCTATAGTAGACATTGAACAGAAAAAACTGGCGCCTTTAATATTCATTGATCAATGCGAGGGAAGGACCATGGCTCATGGTTATGCCGCACAGAACCCCGGCGAAGAACTGAAGAATATTGAATATGATTTGGGCCCGCTTGGTCCAACCGAAGTTGATATAGCGGTCGAATACTGCGGCATCTGCCAGAGTGATATCGGCATGATTGATAATACCTGGGGGGTTACCTCTTATCCTATTGTCCCCGGTCACGAAGTCATCGGCATTGTTCGGGCATTCGGAGACCAGGTGAGCCATTTAAATCTCGGGCAACGCGTCGGTGTCGGCTGGAATGCGGGTTCGTGCATGCATTGTGAATGGTGTGATAGCGGCGAGCACAATCTCTGCACATCGGCTCAGGGCACCATTGTTGGTCGGCACGGTGGTTTTGCTGATCGGATCCGTGCCGATGCAACATGGACCTTTCCGATTCCGTCGGAGCTGAGGCCGGAAGCTGCCGGGCCGTTGCTTTGCGGCGGCATTACTGTATTCAACCCGATCGTTCAGTACGATATTCAACCTGGCAACCATGTTGGTGTTATTGGCGTTGGTGGATTAGGCCACATGGCGCTGCAGTTTCTGCAGGGGTGGGGCTGCGAAGTTACAGCCTTTTCATCCAGCCCCGGTAAGGAAGACGAGGCTCATAAACTTGGCGCCGATCACTTCGTGAGCTCCGTTGATACGCAGGTATTGCAGAGCATGAATCATTCACTGGACTTCATCCTGTCCACGGTCGATGTATCGCTGGACTGGGAAAGTTATATGCATGTATTACGCCCGAAAGGCCGCCTGCATATGGTTGGTTCTCTTACCGATCCCCTGATCGTGCCGATCAGTACCATGTTACTGGGGCAAAAATCCATCTCGGCCAGCCCGGATGGGAGCCCGGCTACTATGGCGCATATGCTGGAGTTTGCGGCGCGCCACAACATTGAGCCCATGGTGGAGTCGTTTCCACTAGCCAGCGTCAACGATGCGATTGAAAAAGTACGAAAGGGTAAACCCAGATATCGGGTGGTACTTGTAAACAGTTAGCAAATCTGAGGGATAAAAATACTGAAGCCCCGTTACGCCCACAACAAGGGCAGCTGCGCAGCGAATGTCCCGATTGCTTGTGCTTGTTATAGTGCAGCACACGATACTCCGAACTGTAATTTACGTCCGCGATGCGCCAAGAGCGGATGCTGACGATTGCATATTTGTATAGTACCTACGGGCCCGGAGCACCAGTATCTTTTTCAATCGATGCCAGGTGATCTTCCCAAACCTGGTACAAGGGAAAATCTACCCAGGTGTCGTTGAGATAGTTGAGTTCGGGAACCTCTTCTTTTGGGTCTACGAGCAGATTGTAGATTGATGGATAGGCCAGGTTTCTGACCGCATACGGAGCGCGTTCATCCATTTCTTTGCACAGCAATTTCCAATTGCGCCATTTCACACCAAAAAGCTCGTTGTCGATGTAAATGATGACGGACTCCCGAGCGGATTTCTCCGACTTTCCCATCAGGAAGTCAGATTGGTCAACACCATCCAGTATGCGGTCTTGCGGGATATCGCCGCCGACAATCTCTGCCAGCGTAGGAAACAGGTCAATCGATGCACGATTTCGTTGGATACCTGCTTCGCTGGGATTTTCCCGGGCCAGCGGATTAGAAACGGGACGCGTAGGCCGCCTTCATAGGGAGAAAATATGCCCCCTCGCCAGGGGCCGGTGAATCCGAATGACCTCGGCACGCCTTCGCGGCCATTGTCCGATGTAAAAATGAATATCGTGTTTTCCTTGAGGCCTAACTTGTCGATCGTGTCCAGTAGTTCGCCCACATAGGCATCCGTCTGTGCCAAAACGTCAGCAAAGCTCCCGTTTCCTGTCTTACCGTAGTAGTCAGGATGAGGATCGACCGGTTCATGGGTCTGCGTATAGGGGAGATAGGCGAAAAACGGCTGCTCGCCACCGGCCTTGCGTTTGATGAAATCGATAGCATGGTC
>PVMS01114887.1_pt1 | contig 18859 bp, 19 predicted proteins | sample 1853461 | NCBI WGS metagenome assembly PVMS01 (sample SAMN08582032, study PRJNA380276) | Marine sediment metagenome, whole genome shotgun sequencing project. | isolation source: ocean sediment barecode stripped | collected 2017 | reverse complement strand
TCTACATCAATATCAAATAAGCTGCCAGCCAAGGCCAGGGCTGTGCCCCACTGGCCCGCACCTGTTTCCGTAGTGAGCGTTTTCGTTCCCGCGGCTTTGGCTGGCAGCTTATTTGATATTGATGTAGAAGTTTATATGGTCAGAGTTTCATACGATCAGAAACCTTATCGCCGCATCCTAATGGAATCCTACGGCGCAGAGGTATATGCCAGCCCATCCCAGAAATCGCAATTCGGCCAGGCGCTGCTAAAAGAGAATCCCGATAATCCGGGCTCCTTAGGCATCGCCATTTCCGAAGCTGTGGAAGCGGCTGCCATATCCGGGGGCAAAAAGAAATATAGCCTCGGCTCAGTGCTCAATCACGTGCTCCTGCATCAAACTGTGATTGGCGAGGAAGCCCTCATGCAAATGGATCTCGCCGGTGAATATCCTGATGTGGTCATCGGCTGCGTTGGAGGCGGGTCCAACTTCAGCGGTTTGGCCTTCCCCTTCCTGCGCTACAAGTTCAAGGAAGGCAAGCAAACTCGTTTCCTCGCAATTGAACCGCAAGCCTCGCCCTCACTAACCAAAGGCATCTACGCCTTTGATTATGGCGATAGCGCCAAAATGGCTCCGGTCGTCAAGATGCATACCCTCGGCCATAGCTTTGTTCCTGCCCCCATCCACGCTGGTGGTTTGCGCTATCACGGCATGTCTCCCACGATAAGCGCCCTCCACGAAAACGGCGATATCGAAGCCGTGGCCGTGCCCCAGTTAGCCACTTTCGAGGCCGCTTTGCAGTTTGCACGCACAGAAGGCATCATGCCCGCCCCCGAATCAGCGCATGCGATTCGCGGCGCCATCGATGAAGCCCTCGATGCAAAGAAGAAAGGCGATGAACGCGTGATCCTCTTCAATCTTTCCGGCCACGGCAATTTCGATATGTCCGCCTATGAAGCCTATCTTGCCGGCCAGCTAAAAGATTTTGACTACCCTGAAGAAGACGTGACCGCTGCGCTCAAAGAAATCCCCCAGGTGAAAATACCCGCCTGATCCACTTCTCTGTGGAGTTTTCCCGCAGGGAAATACTCCTCCGGACTCGCCAAAAGTCCGAACTCTCCTTTATGAGAAGACGCCCACATTGCGTGGGCGTCTTCAATATTTGATACATATAGAATGAATGGGGGTGAAACCATATTTATCAATTCCATCTCAATACGCAATTGCCTAAATTGAAATCTGGATTTCCGATTTCAAGAAAATCTCTCTTTCTGTAAACTTTTTCTCTTGGAAATGAATTAGACTTACCTAGAAAACAATCTAGCATAGAGATGGATATGGTTTTTGAAATCCTTATCACAATATTCTCAGGACTTATTGCTGCCCTTGGGGGCTGGGGTCTTAATCGTATGAATGGAAAATATCAGGTAAGGAAAATTATTCGCCAGATTGCTGATACAGGAATTGTTGAACCACGATTATCCGCTCAATCTTACAGTGGAAGATTAACCGAGTTGATAACACATCTCTCCGACACATCAAAGGAGGTAGATATAACTTTAAGGGAAATTTCCCAGATAGCAATTAATAGAACAAAATCAATCGAAAACGTTGAAAAAGATTTAAATGAACTTGAATCAAAAGAGATAAAACTAAAAGAAAGGATACAAGCCTTAGAGCAGACGCCTGTACCCGTTGCTGATTACTTTGCTGAATTAATGGATGTGGGAGAAAGAAGAAGCGCTCAAAGAGATTACATGCTTTTTGGAGCAGGAGTCCTTGTTAGTACTGTTATCGCCATTCTTCTTCAACTAGTTTTGTAAAAATAAAAAGCACATCATGATTAGTTATCATACTAGCCTTAGCAAAGACTAGTTCAGGCTTTATCTGATTCTCTAAAGATGATGTTCTTGCACGTAATCATTTTGTGCCTGGATCAAATCGGCCAGAGCTTTCCAATCCGTGCTTTCCATTGAATAAACAAGGGCGAAGCGTTTATATTTCACTTCCTTGCCACCCTCCAGCAGGCCCTGAGGATCATGCAATAGTGCCCCATGAATCAAATGTACTTGTACATGATCGTCCGCAATATGAAGCGTTGCGATCGAGCCCTTTAGCGTCCCTCCAACGCGCGCATCAAAATAAGATAATCCCCTGGGATCCACTCGCTCGCTCGCATCCGAGCGTATAGTCAATACAATACTACGCAGCTCAAATAAAATATCTTGTAACTCATGAGGAAAATGGGTGAAGTGCTTTTCCAGGGACCCTATTGAAATTCTATTAGTACTCATCATATCCTTTTGAACATTTCCTAGAATTGTAATCCTGATTTTTGCATTACACTTAGCCTCTTATTAAAAATTAGAGGTCCAATGCACGCAGAAAATATATTGTTTTATGGTCACCGTAGCATTATGCGCGCCATTCGAGGCATTGATGAGACTGATCAAAACAAGACTGGCCTATGCGGAATATGGTCAGCAAAGGATGTCATCGCTCATTTAGCTTCCTATGAATTGATCATTAGCGAAGTGCTAGGCAAAATGAATGGCTTGCAAGCCACGCCCACATATGATCGCTTTCTAGCCGGCAATTTCAATGATGCCGAAGTGGAGGCTCGCAAATCCCAAAGCTATCAGCAGGTTTTAGAAGAATACAAGGCTAGCCGTCAAATTGTTAGTGAGGAAATAAAAAACATTTTTCTGGCTAAATTACGTAAAAAAGATTCCCTTGAATGGTTTGGCAGAAAAATCGACTTGGAAGATTTTATTGTCTTTGTTGGCTACGGACATAAACGCGAGCATGCTGCCCAATTCAATGCTTTTAAGGACCTTCAAAAAGCGTAACAGCTTGTCGCTAGCGAATAATTAATTAGGCTTAAGTGCCTGCAGAAAAATCTCTCGCTTTTTCTACATAGGCAAGGCTCTGATGCCTGAAATAGGTATTGTAAAGTTGCGCATAATGGCCTTCCATCTTGAGCAGGCGATCATGATCGCCCTCTTCAATGATCTTGCCACTATCCAGAACAATAATACGATCTGAAGCTTTGATCGTTGAAAGCCTATGGGCGATCAAAATACTTGTGGCATCCTTGAGAATCAGGCTCAGCGCTTCTTGAATTTGCCATTCAGTAAATGGATCAATGCTGGCCGTCGCCTCATCCAGAACAAAAATCGCGGGCCTTTGTACCAGGACACGTAGCAGAGCTACCAATTGGCGCTGGCCCATTGATAGCCTTCCTCCACGCTCACCCACTTCAGTTTGCAATCCCTGGGGCAAGGTGTCCAGCCAGGAGCCATCGCCAATGCTGCGCGCCAGCTCCTCAATTTCCTCAGTGCTGGCTTCCGGCCTAGCATAGCGAATGTTCTCCGCCACAGTAGCGGAGAAAAGGAATGGCGTTTGCGAAACAATGCCCAGTTGGCGTCGGTAATGTGTCAGATCGAGATCGCGAACATCATTGCCATCAATGCGGATGCGTCCACCCTGGAATTCGTAGAAACGCGCAACCAGCTTGGCAATCGAAGATTTTCCCGCGCCCGTGTGGCCCACCAGTGCAATATTTTCACCAGCTTGCACCCGCAGATCAAAATTATCCAGCACTTGCTCTTGTTCGCTATATCGGAAGTCTACTTGATCAAAATGGATCTCCCCTTTTAGCCCATCAATTTTCAAATTATCTTTCTGTGTCACCTTAGATTCTGCATCGATCAGCGCAAAAGCACGTTCCGCGGCCGAAAGCCCAGATTGCAATTGAGCCGAGAAAGCTGACAAATTAAGCACCGGGAACCAAAGCCGGTCCAGGCTTTGAAAAAAGAGATACCAGGCCCCTGCGGTGATCACCGCATTCGCCACAGCTACACCGCCAATATTGAGCAACAGCGCAGTTCCAACAGCCGCTGTCGCATTCAAGGTGGGGAAGACCGTCGCCAAAACAAATCCGCGCCGCAGATTCACCTTGAAGGAGCTCTGATTGGCATCATCAAATTCGTTAAAAATACCTTCTTCCTGGCGGAAATTCTTTGCCACAGAAATACCGCTGACCGTTTCCTTGATGGCGGCATTCACATTACCCATCGCGCGCATTCCTTTGCGCGTCACGCGGCGAGCAATCCCCCGGAAAGCAAGCGCAATTAGAAATACTATGGGCATATAGGCCAACAAATATAAAGACAATTCGCGGTTGACGATTACCAGCCCCACGATCAATACCAGGGCCAAGCTTATTTGTGAAATCAGATCTGTTATCAAAACGATCACATCACCAAATTCGCGCGTATCCGAAGTGATGCGTGAAACCACGCGTCCTGAAGAAAATTCATCGTAGAAGGAAAGATCATGCGTTGCAGCTGCCCGGAAGGCATCCAGACGAATTTGCATGACCACGTCGCCAATCGTTTTTGCAGCCAGAAGCCTGCGAACCCAATTCGCCACCCAGATAAGAAAGCCCAGGAAAAAAACGATCCCAGCGAAAGCCAGAATTAGTTCGCTTGTGAGATTCTCACCCACCCGATCCAGGCTGCTTGCCAAAAATAATGGAATGCCCGCTCCAGAAAAAGCGATCATCAGTAAATAAAATGCGATCCAAATTATTCGTTTTCGATGTGGTCTGAAATACTGGATTATGCGGCGCAGCAATTGGCGGTCGCTATACTGTCTGTCGTAAGCCTCTGTTTCCAAACCCGAAAAGAATCCCATAATTACTCGCTGAAAATCCTGCGATAGGCTTCAGAGTTCTTTAATAATTCATCATGCTTCCCAATCGCCACGATCTCCCCTTGATGCAGAACTAGAATGAGGTCTGCCCAACGAATTTGCGAAAGCCGATGTGTAATGATGATCGTTGTGCGCCCTTTTGACGCTAAATAAATGGCGCGCTGAATCTTGTCCTCAGTTGCACTATCTATCGCGCTGGTGGAATCGTCGAGAATAAGAATGCGCGGATCTGTGAGAAAAGCACGGGCCAGAGCAAGTCGCTGCCGCTGACCACCAGAAAGCGTGACTCCGCGCTCTCCAATCACTGTATCGTAGCCATCTTTGAAATCCAGAATAAAGTCATGTGCCTGCGCACGATTGGCGGCACTTACAATCTCTTCTTCAGAAGCGCTCGGCAGGCCGAAGGCAATATTCTCCCGAATGCTGCGCGAGAAGAGGAAAATATCCTGCTCAATAATGGAGATTCCACGCCGTAGTGTTTCGAGATTCCAATCGCGAACATCCCTGCCATCAACCAATACACGCCCTTCACTCACATCATATGTACGATTGACCAGCTTGGCTAAGGAAGTTTTGCCCACACCTGTCTGGCCCACAATCGCCAGAGTTTCACCCGGTTTAATGGAAAAAGAAACCTTGCTCAGGGCGGCATCATCATCCTCATAACGGAAAGTCACATTTTCAAATTCTATGGCACCCTTCATTTCCGCCTGTGATCCGGAAATATTTTGATCCAGATCAGTTTCACGATTGATCAGCTCAAGAATGCGAGCCGCGCTGGCAATCCCCAAAGATACTTGTGAATAAGCAAAGAGGGAAGTGAAAACAGGAAAACCGAAAAGTTGAATCAATCCGAAATAAGCTACAACATCGCCCAATTGCAGCACGCCTTGCTGCATTAAAGTCAACGAGTGAAAAAGAGCAGTGCCATTTGCCAAAGCTAATAGCAACAAAGGCAGAAAGCGCGCTTCCACTTTTCCCTGATGCACAAAGGCATTGCGAAAACGCATCGCATTCTTTTTGAAGCGGCTAATTTCTTCTTCTTCGCGGGCCATGCCCTTCACGGTCTCAATGCCATCAATGGCTTCGGATAAGCGCGAATTGAGGTCCCCAAATGATTCCCGAACCTCGCGCGTTATCGGAGAAAGTTCGCGCAGGTACTGCCAGATCATAATGAAATAGATCAATGTAAAAACGACTGGCGTTAGCAATAGGTCTGGATGGATCGTGTAGGAAGCAACAATAGGTGAAAGCAGAAACATACCCGCTCCAATCACTAAGTTTAAGCCTGGATTGAACATCAAGTTGATCTCGCGCACATCATTCGTTGCACGCGCCATTGTGTCGCCCACGGGTTGCAAGCTATGAAAAGTCATGCTTTTGCCAATCAAACTTACGTATAGTTCTTCGCGAATATCGCGCTCAAAGAGTTGGCCCAGCCATTCTGCGCCAAAATTGCGCCCAAATTGCAGCATGGAGCGAATAAACTGACTGATGATGATCGTCCACACAAATACTGGCAGCAGATCTACTCGTGCTGGCTCCTGCAAAATAGCATCAAATGCCTTGCCGATCGTCACTGGCACGACGGCTGCCAAGCCCCCATTGCTGGCAGCCCCAATCACCAGCATCAGCCCCAAGGGCCAATAGCGCGTGAAATGCGAGAAGAGCCAGCGCCCTGGCCCGCGCCGATCCGTTTTCATGCGGTCGGGGAGGGTAAATTCCGCCGCTTGTTCGATTGGGAGACTCTTACTTGTCACGATTTTGCCTATGTTTTTGGATGGCGAAAGACCCCTTTATATTGCAACAGCGGCAAGCATACCACACGTTTTCTTTTGCTTTTCCGCCCTATTGTTCCTTGATTAATACATGTGCCAATTTTGAAATTGTGAAAGAATATTCGTTTTTTTCGTTCGCTTCAAATGATTCTGCTGAGCCGATTTGAAGCCATTCTTTTTCATTGATCACTGGAAATTTCGTATCTGTTTCTGAAATTGTGTCCACACGCGTTAGATATAAATACTCTGCTTTAGGCAAAGCTTTCTCAAAGATCTCTTCCCCACCAATTACAAAAAGCTCTTCTTCACCCGCTTCCTCAGCCACGCGAAGCCCTTCCTCAAGAGTACGCGCCACAATTGCTTCCTCGCTCGAAAAGGATTCATCACGCGATAGTACGATAAGTTTTCTTCCTTTCAATTTTCCAGCAATACTCGCATATGTTTTTCGCCCCATTAGCATATGATGGCCCATAGTCAGTTTTTTGAAGTTTTTGAGGTCGTCCGATAGATGCCAGGGCAAGTCGCCATCCTTGCCTATTCCGCCTGCCTTATCAACGGCAGCGATCAAAGAAATGATCACACCGCTACTCTGGCTTTGATATGCGGATGCGCTTCATAATTCAGCAGCTCGAAATCGTCATAAGTAAAGCTATCAATCGATGTTTTCTTTGGGTTAATTTTCATACTCGGAAGAGCAAATGGTTCTCTAGCAAGTTGCAAACGTGCCTGGTCGAAATGATTGCTGTAAAGATGAGTATCCCCCAGTGAGATCACAAAATCTCCCGCCTTCAATCCACTAACCTGAGCCATCATCATAGTCAGCAAGGCGTAGGAAGCAATATTGAATGGCAGGCCGAGGAAGATATCTGCAGAGCGCTGGTAAAGCTGACAGGATAATTTTCCGGAGTTTACATAGAATTGAAAAAGTAAATGGCAGGGAGGTAGCGCCATTTTTTCGATTTCGGAAACATTCCATGCGCTCACGATCAAGCGCCGCGAATCTGGGTTATTCTGTATTTCCTTCAATACCCAATCGATCTGGTCAAGTGAATCGCCATCGCTTTTGGGCCAGGAGCGCCATTGGCTCCCATAAACCGGCCCCAATTCGCCAGCTTCATCAGCCCATTCATTCCAGATGCGCACTCCGTTTTCCTGAAGGTAAGCCACGTTGCTTTCGCCTTTCAAGAACCATAACAATTCATATATGATCGATTTGAGATGCAGCTTCTTAGTGGTTAATACAGGAAACCATCCTGCAAATTGAAGCGCATTTGATGGCCGAAAAGAGCGCTTGTGCCTGTGCCGGTGCGATCCTCTTTTTCTACCCCTTCCTCCATTACCTTGCGCATCAAGTCAAGATAAGTTTTCATTGTGGAGCTATTCCTTCACTATCTTTGGCGAAGATTTTGCGGGCCTCCGAAATATCCTGCTGAATTTGGGTGGTGAGCGCATCCACATTTGGAAATCGCTGCTCATCGCGTAGACGTGTCAGAAATTCCAGCCGGATATTTTGGCCGTAAAAGTCCTCTCCATCATAATCGAGGAAATGGCTTTCCACAACTGGGGCCAGCAGCTCATCTTCAAATGTGGGCCGCACCCCGATATTGGTCACTGCGGGCCACTTCCTTTCGCCCAGCCAGGCTACACAAACATAGACACCCGGCGCAGGTACTGCCCTTTTGGGCCAGATCTCAAGATTAGCCGTGGGGATGCCAATACTGCGGCCGCGCCCCACACCACGCACAACTTTCCCGGGAAGCGCAAAGGGACGCCCCAAAAAGCGGGCGGCCCTCTCGATTTCTCCTTGCCCTAAAAGTTTTCGAATTCTGGATGAGGAGACAATTTCCCCATCTTTTTCTACGGCGCCCACTTCTTGTACTTCATAATTTAGAGATTGCCCCATCTGCCGCAAGTAATTGATGTTTCCTTCACGATTATGCCCAAGCGTAAAATCATGCCCCACCCATAATTGATTGAATCCCAGGCCTGCCTTTAATTGCTCTAAGAAATCATGGGCTTTCGTTTTTTCTGTCTCTTTGTTAAAGGGGTGAATGATGAGCGCATCCGCTCCCTGGGCTTCGATCAGCGCCATCTTTTCTTCACTATTGCTCAAATAATATGATTCGAGTGGACCTCGCAATATTTCAATCGGATGCGGGAAAAAAGAAAGCACAACTGCCGGGGCACCCACAGCATGGGCTCCGGCAGCTAGAGATTGCAATATTTGTTGATGGCCTACATGCACGCCATCGAAGGAACCGATGGTAAGCCAGGCCGAGTCGAAACGAGCCTCTTGCAGCGACGAAAATAGCTGCATGGGCACTTAGTTAACGAAGAAAACCTTTTTAGGCTGCCACTCTTCGCCATTTTTTTGCAGAATGGCTACAAGATCGCCTTGTTCACTAATCGCGCGGGCCATATCTGGCATGGAAGCATCAGCAGGAATTCGGTTGCCATTGACAACCAGCTTAAGTTGTTTTTCATCCAATTCGATCGTGGGCCAATCACCCAAAGCTTCTGCAGCGGGGATAAGGCTATTTGCCCATGTTCCACTTTCAAAATCGTCGCGCAATTGGCGCATGGAAACTGCATCCCTGAGCGTGAAATTTCCGCTCTTGCTGCGGCGTAAGCCATTCAAATGTGCGCCAATACCCAGCTGTTCACCGATATCGTTTGCCAATGAACGCACATAGGTTCCCGAAGAACAATGCACATCCACCACAACCTCTGGCAAAGCCCATTCCAGTAATTCAAGGCTGTGCACTTTGATCAATCGCGGCTCAAGCTTGACTTCCTCGCCCTTGCGGGCCAATTCATAGGCTTTCTTGCCCTGCACTTTCACAGCTGAATAGGGCGGTGGGATCTGCTCGATCTCGCCTACAAAGCTCGTCAATAACTCCTCGAATTCTTTCTGGGTCACATTTACTTCATTTTCCGGCTCGGTAGCCACGCTTTCTGCATCATAGGTTTCGGTTGCCGAACCCAGTTTAATCGTTGCCTGATAGCGCTTATCCTCAGCGGAAACAAATTCGCTCAAGCGCACCGCCGGACCAAGCAATACGACCAGCACGCCAGAAGCGCGAGGATCCAAGGTGCCCGTATGTCCCGCGCGCCGAATTCCAGTACCGCGACGAACAATTTGAACTACATCATGAGAGGTTAAGCCAACCGGCTTATCCACTACCAATACTCCTGAAACCATATTTTCTATTGAATCTTGTTCCATATTTCCTCGTGTCCCCCCTCTTGACAAGCTCCTTTTATATTTTTTTTCCTACTATATTTTGGGAGCGCTATTTTCGCTACGATCCCAATTATACTTTTTCTAATTTCCCTTCGGTGCTCCATTTAAAACTGCATGCGAAGCTTTAAGAATTCGCTTTTTCACTTCTTCAAGGCTTCCATCAACAGTTGCCCCTGATGCTGCTCGATGACCCCCGCCCCCAAAAGACGCGGCCAGTGTGGCGACATCGTAATCCCCCCGGCTGCGCCACGAGACTTTGACTTGCTTCTTATCGTTCTGCTGAATAAATAACACTGTGATCTTGGCTCCCTCCGTGGAAGCCAGTGAATTGATCAGATCAGCATCATCTGTTTTTTTGTAATCTGCTTTCTTGCGGTCCTCGGGGGTAAGCGAAGACCATATCAGTCCCTTTTCACGTTCCAGCTTCTGCAATCCTGAGCCCCAATAGCGCATGGCCTCAAAGGATCGCCGCATTAAAGCGAGCTCATACAAGACCTGTATATTGGCGCCGCGATCTAAAAGATCGGCCCCAATTCGCAATGCATCTCCATTCATATTGGAAGTGCGAAAACCCAAAGTGTCTGTGATCATTCCAGTCAACAAAATATCCACGATGCCAGGTGAGAATTCCAGATCAAGATCCAGCATGTATTCTGCAATTTGAGCACAGGAAGCCACCGATTCAGCATCCACAAGATTTAATGTGCCGTAATTTGTGTTGGTCATATGATGATCAATATTAATATCAACACCATGTTGTTTTTTAATTGAATTGCCCAGGCGCTCTTCATCCCCGCAATCTACTGCAATCACCAGATCAACAAGGCCTTTTGATTTCCGCTGAATTTTATCTACACCCTCAAGATGTTCGAATCCCTCTGGAGCCCCATCGCTCATCACCATCTGCACTTCTTTGCCCTTGGCCATCAAAGCCAGGCCCAAGCCCAGAGTTGAGCAAAGCGCATCTCCATCCGGGCCAACGTGCGAAGCGATCAAAATACTTTCAGCTTCCTCGATCGCCTTTCGCGCTTCTGCCAATTTCTCTTTATTCATCGCCATTTCCGTCGCTGGCCTTGTCATCTTCAGCGTGAATCTTGTGAATCAATTTGTCAATTTTGTCAGCGTTTTCTGGGGTGGGATCCCAATTGAAGCGCAATTGGGGAAAAGATCTTAATGAAATTCGCTTGACCAACAAGCCACGCAAATAGCCTGCAGCACTTGTAAAACCATCCAGAATTTCAGCTTGGCGCTCCACGCCTTCCAGAGCGGAAACATACACACTTGCAAAAGCCAATTCGCGATCCACACTTACATCAGTGATAAAAGCGCCCGCCAGGCGCGGATCTGTCGCCTCAAAGATAAGGATTTCGGAAAGTTCTTCTTGAATTCTGCGAGCAATGCGAGTTGCCCGTGTTTTTGAAACCATCTTGCCAGATACCTTTAGCGATTAAGCAGCGGGGACCAATTCCTTGATAAAGGCTTCCAAAATATCGCCTTCTTCAATGTCATTAAATTCTTTCAGATTGATCCCGCATTCAAATCCTTCACGAACTTGCTTAGCATCGTTCTTTTCCTGCTTCAAGGATTTGATTTCGCCAGTATGAATTGTTTTGCCTTTGCGAATCACACGGATAAAGGCATTACGTTGAATTTCGCCTTCTACCACTTTGCAGCCCGCAATCTTCCCGATCTTGCTCGCTTTGAAAATTGCGCGCACTTCAGCTTTGCCAATCACTCTTTCGCGTTCTTCGGCCTCAAGCATGCCTTTCAAAGCTTTTTCCACATCTTCGGTGAGGCGGTAAATAATGTCGTATAAACGTATGGCAATGCCATCGCGATCTGCCATACGGCGGCTTGCATTATCCGCTTCCACGTTGAAACCCATCACTATTGCGCGAGATGCAACTGCCAAAGTAATATCGTTTTCGCCAATATTGCCTGTGCCAGCATGCAGAATCTTCACGCCAATTTCGCCTTCTTGATCCGTGGCGCTCATTTCCTCCAGCGAAGTAACAATCGGCTCCAACGAACCCTGTACATCGGCTTTTACGATTAAACGCAATTCTCGCACTTCGCCTGCCTTATAAGCATCAAACATGCTTTCCAGTGTCAGCGGTGCAGCGCTCTTCTTCTTTTTCTGTTTTTGTTTTTCCAATCGATCAGCCACGATCGCACGCGCATCTTTTTCAGTATCTACCACCCTAAAGGTATCTCCAGCCTTAGGGACTTCTTTAAGGCCTAAAATTGTGACCGGAGTTGACGGGCCTGCTTCTTCAATTCTTTCCTTTTTGAAATCAAACATAGCCCGAATGCGGCCATTAGCAGTGCCCACCACAAGCACATTGCCCACCTTGAGCGTGCCGTTTTGAATAAGTAGAGTGGCTTCCACACCGCGTGAAGCATCCCGCTCAGCTTCGATCACTGTGCCAATTACTTGCCCGGCTGGATTTGCCATTATTTCATTACTATCTGCCACTAAAAGAATGGCTTCCAATAAATCTTCGAGGCCCATCTTTTTCAAAGCGGATACTGGAACAACGATCGTATCGCCTTCCCATTCGTCAGGAATAAGGCCGTTATCAGCCAGCTGTTGTTTAACCATTTCTGGATTTGCATTGTCTTTATCAATCTTGTTAAGCGCCACAACTATGGGCACCTGGGCAGCTTTGGCATGCGCAAGCGCTTCTTTCGTTTGAGGCATCACTCCGTCGTCAGCGGCAACGACCAAAATAACGAGATCGGCGCCCTGGGCTCCACGTGAACGCATTGCTGTAAATGCAGCATGGCCGGGCGTATCAAGAAATGTAATTAATCGATCATTATGGACGGCTTGGTAGGCGCCCACATGCTGAGTGATGCCACCAGCTTCACCAGTGACCACGTTCGCTTGCCGAATAGCATCCAGCAGTGTTGTTTTGCCATGATCAACATGCCCTAGAATAGTGACAACCGGAGCGCGAGGAACAAGGTCTTTTTTATCTTCGCTGGCGATCAAACGGCGCCAAAGTGGAATTTCGCCTTCATCTTCCGCTTCTAATTTATCCACAGCTTCAAGAGTGGCTTCAAAACCCATTTCGGAGGCAACCACTTCCGCTGCATCAAAATCAATGCTTTGATTAATGTTTGCCATCACGCCATTGGCCATCAAAGTTTTAATAACTTCTATCGGGCTGGTCTCCATTGCGGCTGCCAAATCGCGCACCGATAAATTTCCCGGTAATTCAATGCTTTTTATTTCTTTCGTTTCTTCACTCATAGCCTGCTCCTCTTTCCCAGATTCTCCCCTGTTTTTCCTTATTCAATTAATTCTGCAGCCGCCTCTCGTTCATCCGCCAAGCTGAGGTTTAAAGTTTGCAATCGTTCACAATCAGCTTCCGAAAGCGCAAGCCGTAAAGCCTTATCCAGGCTTCCCGTCATTGCCTTCTTCAGACAGATCTTATTGGCGTGGATATAGGCTCCACGCCCGTTCATTTTTCCACTGGGATCGGCGAACACCCCATCCGGAGTGCGCACGAGGCGCAAAAGATCGCCTTTGGCGCTATGTTCTCTGCACCCCACACATGTTCTCTGGGGAATATGCCTTTGGCGTCGATCTTTCTTGTGGGCCATTGGGTCCGAGAAAGGCAAGCCAAATGCCTAAAAATCTCCTTCCTCCCATTCATCTCCCCTGCGACGAACAATTGTCACATCGTGCTCAGGATCGTATTCCAGATCACGTGCTTTCTTTTTCTTCTTTTTATCCTTATTATCTTCTGCCTCGGTGATCGCAACCACGGGCTTTACCACTTTTGGTTTTTGCGTCCTGCGTTTTTGCCGGCCTAAGATTCTCGCCTCACTTTTAGCGAAAATTTCTTCAACAGAAAGTCCTTCTTTCTTTTCTGTAGTCGCATCAGTTTCTTTTTTCTTTTTCTTGGCCTGCGCCTTTTCTTTCACAACTTTGGCATCCGGCTTAATTTGAACAACTTCATTTATCGGGGCCACAACTTCTGCTTTTACCTCTTCAACCTTTTCGGCCTCAGCTTCAACAATTATTTCTTCTTCTGCTGCTGCAGGAGTTTCAGCCTCTTCTTCTTCAATATCCGCAGACTCTTCAAGCTCAGTCTCTTCCTCAATAATCTCTTCTTCGATTACTGGGAATTCATATTCAGAAATCACCTTTTGCATCGTTTCTACCGCTTTCGGGCCTACGCCGCTAATAGCCAAAATGCGTTCCTGATCCATTTCTAACTGCAGCATAAGTTCACCTGCATTGACCAAGCCATCTTCAAGCAATAGGCTTTCCATCTTTTCAGTCAAGCCGAGCTCTGTGATTTCCACGTCGAAAGCTGTAGGAGGAATCTTATCCATCACTGCAGCCCGAGCGGCTAATTCACGCTCCAGAACTTCCTCGCGGCGCGCTTGTGCGCCCATTTCTGTGCGATTCACAAACTCGGACATCAATCTATATTCTTCAGGGGTGATCGGGCGGCCTTCTGCCTTCTTGGCCAAAATACCTTCAACAACAGGTCCCTGCTCTGCCAGAGCAGCAGCTTCAACAGCAAAAGCTTCATCGTTTTCAAGTTTGAAGAGCGCATCAGAAGTTGCTTCTGGCAGGCTCTTAATATCAATTCGCCAACCGGTTAGCTTGGCTGCTAATCGCGCATTTTGGCCGTCGCGGCCAATTGCCAGGCTGAGTTGATCCTCAGGGACTACGACCGTGGCTGTTTTGCTGCCATCAGCACGTTCATCCAAGAAGACTCCAGAAACTCGAGCAGGGCTCAAAGCCTTGGCAATAAATTGAGCAGGATCAGGATTCCATTCGATCACATCTATTTTTTCATCGTGTAGTTCGCGCACGATCGCCTGAATGCGGACGCCACGAATACCCACACAAGCACCCACCGGATCAATTCCGCTCTGAAGCGCCAAAACAGCTACTTTTGAGCGATAACCCGGTTCCCGCGCAATGGATCGGATTTCTACTAATCCCTGATAAATTTCAGGAACTTCATCTTCAAGCAATCTGCGTAAGAAATCGCGATGCCCTCGCGTAAGAATAATTTCCGGGCCGCGCGGGCTATCTTTTACTTCCAGCAATAAAGCACGCACTCGATCGTAAACACGAAAGCGCTCCCCGGGGATTTGCTGGCTTCGCGGCATCTTTCCTTCGGCCTTGCGATCCAATGCAAGCGTCACCATATGCGGATTAGCCGCCTGCACGGTGCCATTTACAACTTCACCCACTTGCTTGCCAAAGAATTCCAACTGTGCATCCCGCTCCGCTTCCCGAATGCGCTGCTGCACAACCTGGCGAGCAGTCTGAGCTGCCACACGACCAAAATTCTCGGGCGTGCTTTCCACCATAACAATTTCACCTAATTGAGCTTCAGGATGCTCTTTGCGGGCATCATCCAGTAAAACTTCTGTGAGCGGTTCTAAAATATCTTCAACCACTTCGCGCTCGGAAAATATAATCACCAGACCACTTTCGTCGTCAATTTTTGAAGTGATTTCCTGCGCCTGAGAAGCATTCACAGTTTTGCGATAAGCAGAGACCATCGCAGCTTCGAGGGCTTCGATAATCACTTCCTTGGGAAGCTGCTTATCGTCTAAAACCTCGTTGAATGCAAGGGCAAATTCTTTTTTCATCGGGCCATTTTCTCCCTTAAAGTTCCAATATTTTCGTCACCACTAGCTTATAAGCAGAAAAGTGGGGGAATGCCCACTTTTCGGTGTCTACATATTGAGTGCTACGTACGGAAACGATTTTAGCACGCTTGAAATCCAAACGCAAGGTGAGCCTCTCATTCAGCAATCTTCAAGCTTTTTCTCATTATCCAACTTGGCTCATGGACGTTTTGCTTTTGTCCCAAATGGTCTATGTAGCTCCAAAAACCCTCATCGCTGCCCACACTTTCATATCCGATACGATCATAAAAACGCAGTGCGCCGAAATTATCCTTCGCCACCATCAGGCTAACCTTGGAAAATTTTCTGTTCTGCAGATCACGTTCAGCATAGGCCATCAAATTACTTCCCACACCCTGGTTGCGGTATTCAGGGCGCACACGAAATGAATGAATACGCGCTCTCTTTCGCCCATCTGCTATCTTGCGGTTTCCCTCACTATTCAGCAAGACAAATACTTGCCCAACAACTTCCTTATCCTCAATTTCAGCTATCCATAATTTGGCATGGCCTTTCAATGCGCGTTGAAAGGCAAGTTGATACAAAGATCGAAAATGAGTAAATTCGCCCTCCCATTCAAGCGCGATTAAGTCCGCCATCACCAATTCACGGATATTTACTCTCGTTTTCCATTCTGCCACCGGCAAATGTGTACTTTCCATTTTTAGTTTTGCTCGCGTTCAAGCAATTTTGCTAATAATTGCTTTTCTTCTTCTTCTGAATTTACTTCTCCATCCAGCCAGGAGGCCCGAAGCGCTGTTAATATTTGCGCGTATTTCGGGCCTTCTTTCAGGCCCATTTTTCTTAGAGTAGTTCCTGTGCTTTTTGGCTGAATATGCTGCCACTCCTTCACATAGCGTTCAATATTTTCCCTACTCATTTTATTCTGGCTTGATGCAAATAGAACAAATCTTGTAAGCGGGGAAAGCCCATCAAGAATGAAAGTCATTCCACTGGCAGAATTTTCGGTTAATTCTTCAAGCTTTTCCATCCACTCGCCCGCCTGCAAAATGGCAACCCGAATTTCAGATTCCAAATTAAGGCGGTCAGCAACACGAGCAGCATCAACGTGATCAAGATGCATCAGCCAGAGTGCAATTCTGATCCTGCCAAAGGAAATGCGCTGATCCCCCAATCACGGTCTATTTCCAGGCCCTCAAGAGATGCGAGCCCCATCTTGGCCTTATCCGTAAAAGTCAGCCCAGGATGAAGCGCTTTGAGGATACCGCGCTCTTCCATTTCATTAAGGATAAGGCTCCAATTCTTTTCTGCTAAAGCAAGATCAAGCTCATGGCGTAAGCGCTTTCCTGATATCGTTTCAATAAATTTCAAATTCCGATTCAGGCTTTCAACTGTGTCTTTTTCTATCTCAAATCCCAGCCTGCCGCGAAAGCGCAGAATTCGCAACAATCGAGTTGCATCATCTTCAAAAGATTTTTCATGGAGCACGCGCAATTGGCCCGTCTTTAAATCATTCGCTCCGTCCTGAATTTCAGTAATTTCCCCCATATGCCTTCCGTTCAAACGTATTGCCAATGCATTGATAGTGAAATCTCTGCGGCGCAAATCGGCACGAATATCGGCAAATTTCACATCAGGAAGAGCCCCTGCGTAATCATAGCTTTCGCTTCGCGCGCTTGCGAAATCAATGGCTTCAGGTAAATTTTCAGAAACGACATTCAACGATTTTGCAATTTCTTCTCGAGCCTTTCCAAGTTCCCATGTTGCCGTCTTGAAATTGCTATGGGCCACTATTGAGCCGCCCATTTTTTTACTCACTTTTTCTGCCAGTTTTAATGCATCGCCTTCAACTGCCAGATCAGGGAAATTCCCCTTTATTCCCAGCAAAAAATCTCGCACTCTGCCGCCTACAAGAAACAAGCTTATGCTTTTATCAGCAGCAATATCCGCAACGGCCCCCAGCAATTCCCATTCGGCAGATTGCAGATATTGCTTCAAGGCCGCAGCAACTGATTGCGGGCTTGAATTTTCAATATTTATGACAAGATTTTTTTGCAGATCAGACATTTCACCTTAATCATAGCCTACCTGCGTATTTCTCCCCTCTAAGAGTGAAGCATATTTAAGTTATGGAATTGGAGTAAGCGTGTTTATTGCCGTAGCCAAAGGAGTATAGCTGGGATCTATTTTGGCTCCAAAGAAAAACCAACCGGCCAACGATAAGGTTACCAACAGAATGGATGCCAGCACAAGAAGAAGGACACGTTTTGTTGCTATTTGGCGGCTGGCCGCAAATGGCCTTCCAGGTGGAATTGCCAGAGCAATGGCGGTAATATTTTCCAAGCTGCCCCCCTCCATAGCTGCTCGCACAAGATTGGAAGCAGCATCTTCTATTCGCGATTGCCCAAAAATCTGGGCAATCGTTGCATCCTCAAGTATGTCACTAAGCCCATCGCTACTTAGCAACAAGCGGTCGTTCGCCTTTAATTGGATGCCCTGATTACGAATGCTGCCTTTATCTTCATCACCATTCAGAACGAGACGCAAATCAACATCTTCTCTCAACCGAGCTCCTAAATATCCTGAGCTTTCGGACAGCTCCTTTTCACCCCTGCTTTCCTGTTCTTCCTTAGTCTCAATTTCAGTGATTACATTTAATTGGATAAGTTTTTCTCCGCGTAAAAGATACAAGCGCGAATTGCCCACGGAAGCTGCGAATAATTTTCGGTCAATGATCCATGCACACAGCGCTGTGGAGCCCATTCCGCGCAAATCCTTTTTGCTTTCGGATTGGGCCACAATTGCTTGCCCCGCCCATAATATTGCGGCTTGCAAAATTGCGCTTGGTTGGCTCCCCTGGCTCTGAGAAACGCTTTGCAAAATAGTATCCACTGCTATCTTTGCGGCCATATCTCCGGCTCGTTGACCAACAACCCCATCGGCCAGAACTGCAAAAAATGCTTCCTTTGTGCTGCCCTCTTTGATTTGAAAAGCCTGCAAGGCATAGCGATCTTGATTATGTGTTTCTGCAGATCCAGTATGGCTTTGCACAGATTTGCGAATTTTGCCCTGATCAATAGGGATCATCTGCGGCGCTCCTTGAAAGCGCGCCCCTCGGGTTTTTTATCAAAGAATCGAAATGCTGCCCGGCCAATATGGATTAAGTCTCCGTTTTGAATTTCTGCGCCCTTCTCAGATATGGGAGCATAATTTACCCATGTGCCAGATTCTTTTCCTGAATCGACAATTTCAAAGCTCCCGTCTTGCTTTCGATTAATCATCGAGTGCTGGGCTTCCACAGAGTGATCTTTTACAAGAAATTGGCTCTTCTCCTTATCCGAGCCAAAGACATGCTTATTTCCTTCCAGCAGCATAAGCTCTGCCATCATTGGGTGGCCTTCATCTGATAAAGGCAATAGGTATGCAGGAAGCAATGCATTTTCAATTTCATCCCCAGGCTCATGTGTTTCTGAAGGGGAGTTCGTTGTCTCTTTTCTCCAAAAGGCTGAGCCAT
>PVMS01111723.1_pt1 | contig 18859 bp, 22 predicted proteins | sample 1853461 | NCBI WGS metagenome assembly PVMS01 (sample SAMN08582032, study PRJNA380276) | Marine sediment metagenome, whole genome shotgun sequencing project. | isolation source: ocean sediment barecode stripped | collected 2017 | reverse complement strand
TTCATTGATCGGGAGACGCGACTTGTTGATTGATCGGGACGCACGACTTGGCTACCTTCGCCGCTTCGCCAACCGCAGCTGAGGGAAAAGCATGCCCCTGTCTTTCGGCATATTCTACAAAGCCGTCGCGCTTTTCATGGTCGTGGCCTTCGCATTGTGGCTGATCTTCACCTATGTGTTCACCAGCGATGAGGATGCGGACTACGAAGCGGAGCGGTTGAGCGCGGTCGAGATGGTCGCGAACGCTGTCGCCTAGGCAGCAGGTTCCTGACGCGCCGAGCTAAGCCCGAGCAGTTAGATCGCGTCGGTCCGCAGCCCGGCGATGCGCGCGAGCACGATCGAGCAGCTTAACAGCCAGAACACCGTGGCGACGGCGATCGCCGCGCCGAACACGCCATAGGCCGGCGCCAGCAGCACATTGGCGATCACCCGCACGATGAGCGCCGAGACGGCGAGCATCGCATTCTGCTTTTGCGCCTCGATCACCGTCAGCAGCGGCACGTTCGGCCCGAACAAGACGCGAGCAAGCTGGCAGAACAGCAGAATGAGCAGCGGGGTTTTGGTGCCGGTGAACGCGGGCCTGGGCGCCGCGCACGAACTCGATGCGAGACCTGCTATTCTCGATGTCAGCATTGTGTTGCCTAGTGTCACCGGCCTGCGCCAACTCAGCTTGAAATATGGACCTTTTGGAGAAGAAATGGAATATCGCGAGCTTGGCCGCACGGGCGTGAAAATCAGCGCGCTCACCCTCGGCACCATGACCTTCGGCGAGCAGAACACGGAGAGCGAAGGCCACGCCCAGATGGACTACGCGATGGAGCGCGGCATCAACATTTTCGACGCCGCGGAGATTTATCCAATCCCGCCGAAGCCCGAGACCCAAGGCCGGACCGAAGCGATCATCGGCACCTGGATGGCGATGCGGAAAAACCGGGACAAGGTGCTGATCGCCACCAAGGCCGCCGGCCGCAGCAAGACCATCGACTGGTTGCGCGACGACGGCTCGCTATCGCGGCAAAGCCCGGCCCAGATCGTGGAGGCGGTCGACAAGAGTCTTGCGCGCCTGAAGACCGACTATATCGACCTCTATCAGCTCCATTGGCCCGACCGGCCGTTGCGGATTTTCGAGGGGCTCGAATATGTGCGTCTGCCCGGCGACGCCCACCCGATCCACGACATTCTGACGACGCTGAGCAAGCTCGTGCGCGACGGCAAGGTTCGGTTCATCGGCCTGTCCAACGAGACGCCGTGGGGGGTGATGAATTTCTTGAAACTCGCGGAGCAGCATGACCTTCCGCGCCCGGCCTCGATCCAGAATGCGTTCAATCTGGTGAACCGGTCCTACGAGGTTGGCCTGTCGGAAATCACCCATCAGGAGCAGATCAGCCTGCTGGCCTATTCGCCGCTCGGCCAGGGCTATCTCACCGGCAAATATGAGAATGGCGCGTTGCCGCCGGGGTCACGCAAGACGCTCTTCGACCGCCTCGGGCGCTACGAGCAGGGCAACGGCCCGCGCGCCGTCTCGGCCTATGTGGCGCTGGCCAAAAAGCACGGTCTCGAGCCTGCGCAAATGGCCGTCGCCTTTGCCGTATCGAGAGAGTTCGTGACCAGCGTCATCATCGGCGCCACCGACACGAAACAGCTCAAGACGGACATCGACGGGTCCGATTTGAAATTGCCGGGCGCGCTTCTTGAGGACATCGAGAAAATCCACCTTGACTACCCCAACCCCTGCCCGTGAGACTCTAGGTTGCACGAATCAGCGATATGGCCATGCCCCGGCTTTTTTCCGCCGTTGAGATTCCGAGGAGCATTGCCGGGCGTCTCATTATGTTTCGCTCTGGCTTAAGCGGTGCGCGCTGGATCGATCCCGAAAATTATCACATGACTCTGCGCTTCATCGGCGATGTCGATGGCGCCACCGCACGCGACTTCATGCATGCACTCGGCAAGATCGAGATGCCGCCATTCGAGCTGCGGCTCAGCGGGCTCGACAGCTTCGGCGGCAAAAAGCCCCGCACGCTGTTTGCCGACCTGGCACCGTCGCGGGAGCTGGAGATGTTGCAGCACGCCACGGAGCGCGCCGCGCGCGAAGCGGGCCTGCCGCCCGAGGGGCGAAACTTCAAACCCCATGTCACCCTGGCGCGGCTGCGCGGGGCGCGGGCCAGCACCGTCGCCACCTATCTTCAGCACAATTGCGGCCTTCTGACCGAGCCCTTCACCGTGAGCCGCTTCGTGCTCTATTCGTCGCGCGATTCCGTGGGAGGCGGGCCATATGTCGTGGAGGCCGCTTACGATCTGGAAGATGGCCTCGGTGCCGAGCACGCGCTCCATCCCGAAGACGCGCAAAGCCTCGAAGACGAATATGAGTTCGGAGAGATTTTCGGGGACGCCTTCGGGACGTAAAGGCTAGGAACCCGTCTTTGCGGGTTGCCCTCCCTCTTTGAGCACATCGGACAGCAGCCCCCGCGCCGCCGCCTCGATCAGATCGAGCGCACGGTCGAAACCTTCCGGACCGCCATAATACGGATCAGGCACATCCTCGACGCCCAGATGCGGCGCGAATTCGAGAAAGCGGCGGAGCTTGTGCCGCGCTTCGTGGGGCACGATCTCCTCCATGTCGGAGATGTTCGACGCGTCCATGGCGAGCACGAGATCGAAGTCCTCGAAATCTTCCAGCTCCACCTTACGTGCCGACTGACCGGAAATGTCGAAGCCACGATCGAGCGCCGTCACTTGCGCGCGGGCATCGGGCGCCTCGCCCTTGTGCCAATTGCCCATCCCCGCCGAGTCGGTCTCGAACAGATGCAATACGCCTTGCTCGTCGGCCACGTGGCGGAACATGCCCTCGGCCATGGGCGAGCGGCAGATATTGCCGAGACAGACGAAGAGAAGACGATGCTTAGCCATGACGGCTGCTTCGCATAAGCCAACGCGCAAGCGCAAGCGAGAAGCCACCGCGCGAGGCCCCCGCCGCCAGCATCTTGCAGGGGCCCGCCTGCGGCCCTATATTTATCAAGGACTTGGGCCTTCAAAACCATGGCGGAGAGTGGAGAGATGATCGCTTTTAACGATGCGGGCAAATTGCGGGAGGCGGCCTTCGGGCGGCAGGTCTCGCTTCGCGCCTTCGCCGAGCGGGAGCAAAACGTGCGCCGCAACTTCTGGACCAAGCTCAAACGCTTTGCCGCACGCGTGCCCTTCGTCGACGACATCGTCGCGGTCTATTACTGCGCGCTCGATCCGGCGACACCATTGCGGGTGCGCGGCATGCTGCTTGCGGCGCTCGCCTATTTCATTCTGCCAACCGATTTGATCCCCGATTTTATCGGCGGCCTCGGCTTTGCCGACGACCTAGCGCTGCTCACCGCGGTCACGGCGTTGGTGTCGGCGCACATCACGCCGATCCATAGAGCGGCAGCGGCGCGCGCGCTCGACAAGGAACTGCCCAAAACGAGCTAGGCTCGCGCGCGAAGCTCGCAGGCTAGTCTTGCGGGTTGACGATCACCTTACCGATGACCTTGCGGCCTTCGATCAGCGTCAACGCTTCCGCCGTCTCGGCGAGCGGAAAGTTCGCATGGATATGCGGGCTGATCTTTCCTTCCTTGCACCAATCGAGAAGCTGCGCCGTGTTGGCGCGATGCTGCTCTGGGCTGCGCTCGACAAACGCTGTCCAAAACACCCCGATAACGGAGCACCCTTTCAGCAGCAGCAGATTGAGCGGCATGCGGGGGATTTCGCCGGACGCGAATCCGAGCACGAGAAACCGCCCTTCCCAAGCCATAGCCCTAAGAGCGGGTTCGGCGCTGGCGCCGCCAACGCAATCGTAGATCACGTCGACGCCTTTCGGCGCCGTCAGCTCTTTCAGCGTGCGCTTGAGATCCGCACTTGAGTAGTTGATGCCTTCGTCGGCGCCATGGACCTTGGCAAAGGCGAGCTTGTCTTCCGTCGAGGCAACCGCGATCACCCGCGCGCCCATGAGCTTGGCGAGCTCGACGGCCGCAATGCCGGCGCCGCCCGCCGCCCCAATAACGGCCACGCTCTCCTCGGGCCTGAGATTGGCCCCGGTCCTGCAACGCGTGCAGCGCCGTGCCATAAGTAATGACGATGCCAGCCGCCACGTCATCGCTGACGCCATCGGGGATGGGGATCGCGTTCTTCGTCTTGGTGACGAGCCGCTCGCGGCATCCATTGCCGCCGACAAACGCCACCACGTGCTGGCCCACCTCAAACCCGGTAACGCCTTCGCCCAGCGCCTCGATGGGGCCGGCGACCTCCGCGCCCGGCGAGTAGGGAAGCGGCGGCGAGAACTGGTATTTATCGCGCAGCACCAGCGTGTCGAAAAAATTGAGCCCGACGGCCATGACCTTGATCTGGATTTCGCCCGGCCCCGGAGACGGATCGGCGACATCCTCCAGACGCAGGGCCTCGGGTCCGCCAAATTCCTTGAACTGCGCAACACGCATGAAACCGCCCCCCTTGGAGCTGTCCGGGCCGATAGCTCTGTCGATTCGATATTGGATGGCTTCCGGTTTTGACGCTGTAATTTGGCCGGTGCAAGTTTTCCAGCCGCCTGCGTGCGTCTCGCCAAGCGTACCACCGCTTTTGCTCAAGGCCCGCTTATGGCAGACAAAGGTGGTGAAAACTCTACCTCCAAACAACCGTGGGTATTTCGGCATCGGCGCCGAAGGCATTTCGAAATCCGTCAATCTCGGCAATCTGCTGCGCTCGGCCCACGCCTTCGGGGCGAGCTTCGTGTTCACCCTTGGCGCCCACGAGCGCGCCTTCGCCACGCGCGCGAACACCTCACGGTCCGAGACCCATCTGCCCGTCTATCACTGGCGGGATGTCTCGGAGATGCAGCTCCCCAAGGGATGCAGCCTGGTGGGCGTCGAGATTCTTGGGCAGTCGGTGGACCTGCCGAGTTTTCCCCACCCCATGCGGGCGGCCTATGTGCTCGGCCCCGAACGCGGGGAGCTCTCGCCGGAGCTTCTCGCCCGTTGCCAGCATCTCGTCCGTATACCGACGGCTTTCTCTCTGAACGTGGCGACAGCGGGCGCCATTATCATGTATGACCGCTTACGTTCACTCGGCCGCTACGCACCGCGCCCGATCACCGAAGGAGCCGAAGCCGAGGCGCCAGCGCCCCATATCCGAGGGGCCATCAAACGCCGGAGCCCGCAGGCTTGACCAAACGGCCACATCTAGCGAAGATTGGGACATTCATGCTTAACGCTTGCTCACGAATCGGGGACGGGGAGATGCGCCGAGCCGTTCAAGCTGCTTGTGTGATCGTGGCGTTGAGCACAACGTCCGCGTTCGCCCAAGAAGTCACCCTTCTGCAGAAATACAAGGACTGGTCCACCTATATGGCAAAGGGCAGTCCGAAGGTCTGCTTTACCGTCGCCAAGCCGAAGAGCTCGAGTCCTAAGCATGTGCGGCGTGGTCCCATCTATTTTTACATTTCGCACTATCCCGGCGACAAGGTCGTTGGCGAGATCAGCGTGAAGATGGGTTATCCATTCCCCGCTGGCAACAAAGTCACGGTGACCATCGGCAGCGACAAGTTCGAGCTGTTCACCAAGGACGAAGGCGCCTTTGTCAAGAAGACCGAGGACGAAGGCCGGGTCATCGAGGCCATGAAGGCCGGTAGCGCCATGAAAGTCCAGGGCCGGTCGGCCCGTGGCACCAATACGACCGACAATTATTCCTTGAGCGGCATCAGCGACGCATTAGAGCGCATCGCCAAGGAGTGCGCCGAGTAACGCCCGAGGCACTCTAGGTCTTGGCCCTTAGGGTCTTGGCCTTATGGGTCTTGGCTTTTTGGCCGCCCCGCATGATATGAGGACGTGTAGCCCCGGGATCGGCCCGGCGCCTCCTCATAATAGATGTCATGACCGTATCGTCTCTCATAGGCCGCGAGGCCCCGCCGCTTATGGCTGATTTGCCCCGCAAAGACTCCCTCGTCGGCCTCAGCCGCGCAGAGCTGGCCGAGCGCCTAGCCACGATTGGCGTGCCCGAACGGCAGCACCGCATGCGGGCAAGCCAGCTCTGGAGCTGGATCTATGTGCGCGGGGCGACCGACTTCGCCGTCATGACCGATATTGCCAAGGAGCTTCGCGGCCAGCTCGCCGAGCATTTCACTCTTGAGCGGCCGGACATCGTCACCGAGCAGGTCTCCGTCGACGGCACCCGCAAATGGCTGCTGCGCCTCCATGACGGCAAGGAAGTGGAGACGGTCTATATCCCCGAAGAGGGTCGCGGCACGCTCTGCATTTCCAGCCAGATCGGCTGCACCCTCACGTGCTCCTTCTGCCACACGGGCACGCAGCGCCTCGTGCGCAACCTCACCGCCAGCGAGATCGTCGGCCAGATCATGCTCGCCCGCGACCGGATCGGCGATTGGCCCGGCGCCGTCGCGGACGATCCAAGCGGGCTGCCGGAAAGCGACCGCAAGATCACCAATGTGGTGCTCATGGGCATGGGCGAACCGCTCTACAATTTCGACAATGTGCGCGACGCCTGCGCCATCGTCGCCGACGGTGAGGGGCTTTCCATCTCCAAGCGCCGCATCACCCTGTCGACCTCGGGCATCGTGTCGGAGATCCCGCGCTGGGGCGAAGAGGCCGGCACCATGCTCGCCATCTCGCTTCATGCGGTGCGTGACGAGTTGCGCGACGAGCTTGTGCCGATCAACAAGAAATGGCCCATCAAGGATTTGCTCGAGGCCTGCCGCAACTATCCCGGCCTCTCCAACGCCAGGCGCATCACGTTTGAGTATGTGATGCTGAAGGGCCTGAACGATAGCGTCGAAGATGCCAAAGCCCTCGTGCGGCTGCTCGCCAAGATTCCGGCGAAGATCAATTTGATCCCGTTCAATCCCTGGCCCGGTTCGCCATTTGAATGTTCCGACTGGGAGCAGATCGAAAAATTCGCCGAGGTGGTGAACCGCGCCGGTTACGCCAGCCCGGTGCGCTCACCGCGCGGACGCGACATCATGGCGGCCTGCGGCCAGCTCAAAAGCGCCAGCATCAAACAGCGCGCTTCCGCCCGCCCCGCCGGTTTGCGGATGAACGCCTAACGGCCCGCGCGTGACCCAACTCGACAAACTGCCGTCCGATCTCCCTCGCCCCGTTGACGATGGCGCTTGCGATCATCTCGTGGGTATGGCCCTGCCGCATATCCAACTCGCCTCAACGTCGGGCCGCATGGTTGATATGGGCGCGCTTGGTCTCAAGCGGACCGTCATCTATTGCTATCCGCGAACCGGCGTGCCGGGCGAGAATTTGCCCGATGGCTGGGACGCCATCCCCGGCGCGCGCGGCTGCACACCTCAGTCATGTGGGTTTCGGGACCACGCGGCGGAGCTTGCCGGCCTTGGCGCGCAACTGTTTGGCTTGAGCACGCAAGACACGGACCATCAGCGCGAAATGGCGGAGCGGTTACATCTGCCGTTCGACGTGCTGAGCGATGAAGGACTCTTGTTCACCACCGCGCTTCGTCTGCCGGTTTTCGAGGTGAACGGTATGCGCCTGATCAAGCGGCTCACGCTCATCGTCAAGGACAACACGATCGAGCATGTCTTCTATCCGGTGTTTCCGCCCGACGAGAGCGCGAGCCAGGTTGTTCACTGGCTGCGTGACCAGTCTCCCGAGGCAGTGGGAGAAGGCGCGTGATTCTGCGCACCGTGATCCGGGTGATTTGGGTGGTAGTTGCGTTCGGCCTCGCTGCCCTCGTCGCGCTGGCCATCCTATTCGCGCTCGGGTCCATGTGGGTGGGTGACGAACTTCGCGCCGCGGCGCCACCGGACGATCCGATCCTCCGCCATGGCGGCGCCACCGTGTTCGGCGTGGTGTTGTTCGCCAGCACCGTGGCGCCCGCGCTCACCGCGCTTCCGGCCTTGATCGCGGTGGTGGCCGGCGAGGTGTTGAAGATGCGGTCGTGGATTTATTACGTGGTCGTGGGGGGCCTCTCCCTCGCCGCCATTCCCCTACTGGCCAGCGCCCCGGAGGCCGGACCAGGCACAATCCCCGCGGGGGAATACATGACGATCTTCGCTACTGCGGGCTTTGCCGGCGGCTTCATCTATTGGTTGCTCGCCGGGGCGCGCGCCTGAGCGGTTTGGTGCCCCTGCCGGTGGTGGCTTAGGGCATGCGGGACCGCACTTGCACAAGCGCATCGCCTGCCTATAGTCGCGGGCATTCAACCCCTTTGATGGCCTTGCGCGAGATAGTTTCCCATGAAGACCGACATCAAGAAGGTGGTGCTTGCCTATTCCGGCGGGCTCGACACCTCGATCATCCTCAAATGGCTGCAAGAGACCTATGCTTGCGAGGTCGTGACCTTCACCGCCGATCTCGGCCAGGGCGAAGAGCTCGACCCGGCGCGCGAGAAGGCCGAGATGCTCGGCATCAAGGAAATCTTCATCGAGGATTTGCGCGAGGAATTCGTGCGCGATTACGTCTTCCCGATGTTCCGCGCCAACGCACTCTATGAGGGCGTCTATCTACTTGGCACCGCGATTGCCCGGCCGCTGATCGCCAAGCGCCAGATTGAGATTGCGCGGGAGACCGGCGCTGACGCCGTGTGCCATGGCGCCACCGGCAAAGGCAACGATCAGGTGCGCTTCGAGCTGGCCTATTACGCGCTGAACCCCGACATCAAGGTGATCGCGCCGTGGCGCGAGTGGGACTTCGTTTCGCGCGGTGACCTCATCGAGTTCGCCGAGAAGCATCAAATCCCGGTGACCAAGGACAAGCGCGGCGAAGCGCCGTTCTCGGTCGACGCCAATCTGTTGCACTCATCCTCTGAAGGTAAAGTGCTGGAGGACCCGGGCGCCGAGCCGCCGCCTTATGTCTATCAGCGCACCATTGCGCCCGAGGACGCGCCCGACAAAGCGACCATCATCGCTATCGGCTTCAAACATGGCGACCCGGTCTCCATCGACGGCAAGGCGCTGTCACCGGCGGCCCTGCTGACGAAGCTCAACGAGCTTGGCCATGACAATGGCATTGGCCGCGTCGACCTGGTGGAGAACCGCTATGTCGGCATGAAGTCGCGGGGCATCTACGAGACGCCGGGCGGCACGATCCTTTATGACGCCCATCGCGCCATGGAATCGCTGACCGTCGACCGCGAGGCGATGCATCTGAAAGATGAGCTGATGCCGCGCTATGCCGAACTCATTTACAACGGCTTCTGGTTCTCGCCAGAGCGCGAGATGCTGCAAGCGCTGGTCGACAAAAGCCAAGAGCATGTGGAAGGCGAAGTCAGGCTGAAGCTCTACAAGGGCAATGTCATCGTCATCAGCCGCACGAGCCCCACATCGCTCTACTCCGACCAGATCGTCACCTTCGAGGACGACGCCGGCGCTTACGATCAGAAGGACGCGGAAGGCTTCATCAAGCTCAACGCGCTTCGCTTGCGGCTGCTTGGGAAGCTTCGCTCCTAGATTGCGGCCGTTTTGGTCACCGGCTTGTCGGCCAGTTTGTGACGTCTCCGGGTTGTTGTTTTGCGTATTGATGGGATCGGCGCCGGCGACTTTGACGCCTATGGGGGACAGTTCTGGCTCAACGTCCCGCTCAACTGACCTCGGCCGTAACGCCATCTTGCGCGCCTTGGCCATTCGCCGCCGCTCTCGCGGCGTTCGGCCCATAGGTGACTTGCGGCAGATCGCATAGACCGCCACCGAGATAGAGGTGATGCCAGAGCTGGGTGGCGACCACGCCGCCGAGGCCGAGGCTGGTGAAGGCGCCGAGCTTTTCGCCTTCGCCGCGCACCACTAGCGCACGGTCGCGCTCCACCGCGTCCACGTCGAAATAGCCAGTCTGCGCCAAACTCTCCGGGCTCATCAGATCGCGCACGAAATCGGGCTGGTTGACCAAGAAGGTCTCCGCCGTAGGCGCCCGGAACATGCGCTTGGGACGCCAAGCAATGTCGTGGGGCAGAACGCGCTCGGCGGCGCTGCGCAGTAAGAATTTGTCCTTGATGCGCCGGCGAAGTTTCCAGTTTGGATCCATGCGTGCGGCAAGCGCGATGACGTTCTCATCGAGAAATGGGTAACGCGCCTCCACACTGTTGGCCATGGCGATGCGGTCGCCCTTCTGGCTTAGCAGCAGACCGGGGAGATGCACTTTGTAGCCGAGATAGAGCGACCGGTTCAGCGGATGCCACCGCGACATGCGCTCCACGTCGAGGTCGATATCCTCATAGGCGACATGCGACCCGAGCTGCTCCTTCATGCCGGCGCTGTAATAACGGCCACGCGACCGCGCCACGAGATTGTAGATGACCGACTGGGCATGGGGGCCGCCGATCATGGCGTCGATGCGGCCCAGCTCGCCGAAGCTCTGGTCGCGCGCCGCCCATTTGCGGGCCGCCTTGCTGATCATCGTACTTGGGCGGAAGGCATCGCCGATGTCGAGCCGGCGCGCATTCTCGCGCATCTTGAACCAGACATAGCCAGCGAAGCCCTCGTCGGCGCCCTCGCCGGTGAGCACGACTTTATAGCCTTGCGAACGCACCTCGCGCGACAACGCCAGCAGCGCGGCGCAAGATGTGTCGAGCACGGGACATTCCGCGGCGATCGTGAGCGCCGCATAATTGTCGGTGATGATGTCCGGCCCCGCCTCGACTACGGTCGAGACACCGCCGATGACCCGCGCCGCCTCAAGCGCATTGTCGGTTTCGTCCAGTTTGGGATCGGGCACGCGCAAAGTGAAACTCGGCAGCGGCTTGCCTGATACCCGCGCCGCGGTCGCCAGCACATAGGCCGAGTCCACGCCGCCGCTGAGATAGCCGACCACCGGCACGTCGGCGCGCAGTCTGATCTCGACGGCCCGGGCGAAGGTTTCTTCAAACGCGTCGATCGCCGCCTCGGCGTCCGGATTTTCCTCGTCGCCCCAATCGGGAAAGTCGAAATCCCAATATTTCTTTTCAACCGGCTCGGCCACCTTGCCGTCGGCACGCCATTCGATCTTCAAATAATGTCCCGGCGAGAGAGCCTGCACGCCTTCGAATGCGGTACGTCGCCCACCAAGGGCGAAGAACGTGAAGAGATGGTCGATGCCGCGCGGATCCGCCTTCGGCGTCACGCCGCCCGAGGCGATCAACGCTTTGATCTCGGAACCGAAATAGATGAGGTCGCCCTGGCGCGACCAGAAGAGCGGGCAGATACCGACCCGGTCGCGGGCCAGCAGCACGACGCGCCGCTTGAAATCGACCAGCGCGAAAGCGAACTGGCCTCTGAGGTGCTCGATGAACCCCTCGCCATACTCCTCATAGAGATGGACGATGATCTCGCTGTCGCTATGGGTCCGGAAGATGTGACCCTTGGCTTCCAGCTCCGCCCGCTGCTCGGGAAAATCGAACAGCTCGCCATTGCAGACGACGACGATGCTCTCGTCCTCATTGAAGATGGGCTGGTGACCGTCGCTCAGACCGACAATGCTTAAGCGCCGGTTGGCGACACCAATGCCGGGCGTGACGAGGAAGCCATCATCGTCGGGCCCACGATGATGAAGCGCATCGGCCATGCGTTGGAGCATCGCCTGATCGGGACGTTGCCGCCCTTTCAGGTCCACCACTCCAGCTATGCCGCACATCCAGCCTCCTTCGCGCCAAGCGCGGAATAACAATCATACATCGTGTTTGCGATGTCCCAGCACGCCGAAATTGCCAGCGAGAAACCAAGCGCGGCGGCCCGGATTGCCAACGATCCACGCGGTGATGGAGGTTTCGCAGTTCTTGTGCGTCGCGGCAACGATTACCTGTTGGTGGTGGCTGCGGGGGCAGGCTCACGGGGAGACGCGAGGTCCATGGAGCCAGCCGAGGGGCCGTTTTCGAGGCTTTCCGGGGGATATTGGCCTCAAACGACCCGTCTTAGCGAATTGGAAATCGGCGATGGGGCAAGGAAGGGGGCGAAAAGGCGGGGCGTCACCGGGCCCCGCGTGGCTCCCAAGGCCTAGTCATTGTGATTGAACCCAAAATCATGATATTGCGGTGCAACAAACCGCCGCCACACGCCCGAAAGACATCTCCGATCATGAAGCTCAGAAATATCGCCATTATTGCCCATGTCGACCACGGCAAGACGACCCTGGTCGATCGCCTGCTCCAGCAGTCCGGCGCCATCCGCGACAACCAGCGCGTGGAAGAACGCGCCATGGATTCAAACGACCTGGAGCGCGAGCGTGGCATCACCATCCTGGCCAAAGCCACTTCGATCATGTGGGAAGACACCCGCATCAACATCGTCGACACCCCTGGCCATGCCGATTTCGGCGGCGAGGTCGAGCGCATCCTGAACATGGTGGATGGCGCGCTCGTGTTGGTGGACGCCGCCGAGGGGCCGCTGCCCCAGACCAAATTCGTGGTGTCGAAGGCGCTCCGCATGGGTCTCAAGCCCATCGTCGTCATCAACAAGGTCGACCGCCCCGATGCGCGGCCCGACGAAGTGCTGAACGAAATTTTCGATCTCTTCGCCGCGCTCGATGCCAACGAGGAGCAGCTCGACTTCCCCGTTATCTACGGCTCCGCCAAGGAAGGCTGGATGACCAACAGCGCCGAGGGCCCCAAGGACCAGGGCATGGAGCCGCTGTTCAAGATGGTGGTGGCGCACACCCCCGAGCCCAGGGTCAAGGAAGGCCCCTTCCGTCTGCTCGGCACCATTCTCGAAGCCAATCCTTATCTCGGCCGCATCGTGACTGGCCGCATCACTTCAGGGACAGTCAAGCCGAACGACATGGTGAAGGTGCTCGATCACGACGGGAAGCTCGTGGAGCAGGGCCGCGTGTCCAAAGTGCTCGCATTTCGCGGGTTAGAGCGCGTTGCCCTCGACGAGGCCAGCGCCGGCGATATTGTGTCGATTGCCGGACTGCCGACCGCCACCGTGGCGCACACGATTTGTGCGCCCGAGGTCGACACGCCGCTGACGGCCCAGCCCATCGATCCGCCCACCCTGTCCATGACGTTCCGCGTGAATGACTCGCCGCTTGCCGGCACCGAGGGCACGAAGGTGACCGGCCGCATGATCCGCGACCGGCTGTTGCGCGAAGCGGAAGGCAATGTCGCCCTCAAAGTGGCGGAGTCCAAGGAGCGCGACTCCATGGAAGTCGCCGGCCGTGGCGAGTTACAACTCGGCATTCTCATCGAGACCATGCGCCGCGAAGGCTTCGAGCTTTCCGTGTCGCGGCCGCGCGTGCTGCTGACCCGCTCCGACGCTGGCCAACTGCTGGAGCCCATCGAGGAAGTGGTCATCGACCTCGACGAGGAGCACGCGGGCTCCGTCGTGCAGAAATTGTCCGAGCGTAAGGCCGATCTCATCGAGATGAAGCCGTCCGGCACCGGCCGCCAGCGTCTCGTGTTCCATGCGCCGACGCGCGGGCTGATCGGCTATCAGGGCGAGCTGCTCACCGACACGCGCGGCACCGGCATCATGAACCGGCTGTTCCATGGCTACGCGCCCCACAAGGGCGCCATCCAAGGCCGACGCGTTGGCGTACTGATCTCGACCAGCATTGGCGAGGCAGTAGCTTACGCACTCTGGAACCTTGAGGATCGCGGGCCGATGATGATCGACCCTGGTGCCCGGGTCTATCAGGGCATGATTGTCGGCGAGCATACGCGCGGCAACGATCTCGAGGTCAACGTGCTCAAGGGCAAGAAGCTCAGCAATATCCGCACCACGTCGAAAGACGAAGCCGTGCGGCTGACACCCCCCATACGCATGGCGCTGGAACGCGCGCTTGCCTATATCGAGGAAGACGAGCTGGTCGAGGTCACGCCGAAATCGGTGCGCCTGCGTAAACGCCATCTCGATCCCAACGATCGCAAGAAGGCGGAGCGCCAGCGCCTGGCAGCGGAAGTTGCCTAGTTTTTTCTAGCAACGTTAGCCAACGTCCCTCACTGCGTTGCAAATATCACCCGCCGAAACCTGCCAAAAGTCTCCAGATTCGTGCCGCCTCTCCTCCGGGCCGCTCTGGCATTGTCGTGAGATCGTCCGCCCGTAATTGCAGCGGCGTTCGATTTTACTTCACGCGCGTATTGAGGAGATGGATCGATGATTAGAGCAGTTGGATTGGCTGTCGCCGTGGCATTGGCCGCAACAAGTTTCGCCTACGCCGATAATGATGATGACGATGTGCCCGCCGCCGAGGTGACGAAGATCGAGGAGGTTCTCAGCACGTTCGGGTGCAAGAGCTATGAGAGCATCGAGAAAGAGGCGAACGGCATCTACGAAATCGAAGATGCCAAGTGCTCCATGGGAACAATGGATATCAAGTTGGACAAGGACTACACGGTGGTCCTCATCTCGCGCTACTAACCGGCGCGTCGAGAAAACGTGAATTCGGCACGTGGCGGGTCAGGAATTGGCCCGCCACAACCATTTCCGGCTGGCCATGAGATCGTACGGGATAAATTCGACGGCGGCTTTGCCCGGCGCGGCCACCCTGCGTTAGGCTCCAGTTATGTCGGTCGATGTCGCTCACATTAGGCCAGCTCGGCTCAAGGATGCCTCGGCGCTCGCCGCCGCCTATGAAGACGCGTGGCGCGGCGCCTATCAGGGCATCATCCCCCATCTCTTTCTCGAACGCCTGTTATCGCGACGCGGCTTAGGCTGGTGGGAAAACGCCGTGCGCAAACGAACGCCCCTGCTGGTGCTCGATTTTGACGGTCAGGCGGCAGGTTATGTGACGTTTGGCCGCTGCCGGTTTGGCCGCACGCGGTTCCAAGGCGAGATCTTCGAGCTCTACCTCCATCCCACCTATCAGGGCCTTGGCCTCGGCGAAAAACTCTTCGACGGCGCTCGCGCCCGGCTCGCCGAAATGCGCCTAAAAGGCCTGCTTGTTTGGGCACTTGCCGATAACGAAGCCGCGTGTGGCTTCTATGTGCAGCTCGGCGGCAAAGCCGTCGCCGAGGGCGCCGACAGCTTCGGCGACACCTCCTTGCGCAAGATCGCCTTCGCCTGGGCGTGAGCCTTTTAACGTCTGATTCACCGCGCCCATTGGCCCCCCTTAACGACCGCTCCCTATCGTGACCGCTTGCTCATGCGGTTTTGGGAATGCGCGACAATGAAAGAAGAACGAAGTCAGTCGGAATCGGCTCGTTATGACCGGCCTGGTGATCCTGGGTTTGCGACAGACCACCGCCATCGTGTCGAGCATTGTCGGCCTCGGTCAGTCGCTGAACGTGATCATCACCGCCGAAGGCGTCGAGACCGAAGCCCAAGCGGCGATGCTCAAGGAATGGGGCTGCGACGAGGTCCAAGGCTATTACCGTCACAAACTCGAGACGGACGGCTCCGAGGACAACGAAGCGAGCAAGAAGCTCGATCGCCCCCTCGTCGCTTAGTCGAAAACTTCGCCATGAAGGTTCGTTTCACCGCAAGAATCGCCTTTCAGCACCCGCAGGACTTGTGACCGGCTCCTTGGCGTCATAGAAGGGCCTCGGGGACCTGTGGAGCGCCAATTTTGTCGGCAAAAGCTCCGTGGCACATGGACCAATCGCGATGAGTGACATGAGAATCGCCGTGCTAGGCGCCGCCGGGCGCATGGGCCAGGCATTGACGCGCGCCCTGGCCGCCACGCCGGGCTGCACCATCGCCGGGGGCATCGAGGCCAAGGGCTCGCCCGCGATCGGCCAGGACATGGGCACGGTGGCCGGGCTCGACCCGCTCGGCGTCGTCATTACCGACGATCCGCTCCCTCTCTTCGCCCATATTAATGGCGTACTCGATTTCACTTCGCCGGCCTCCACGGTCGCTTTCGCCGGGCTCGCGGCCCAGGCGCGCATCGTCCATGTGATCGGCACCACGGGATTTTCCGACGACGACCTCGCCAAGCTCGATGCCGCCGCCCGCCATGCCACCATCGTCAAGGCCGGCAATATGAGCATGGGCGTCAATCTGCTGGCCGCGCTCACCGAGCGCGTGGCAGCGACGCTGGGGCCTGAATTCGACATCGAGATCTTGGAAATGCACCATCGGCATAAGCGCGACGCGCCCTCGGGCACGTCGCTAATGCTGGGCGCCGCGGCCGCCAAGGGGCGCGAAGTGTCCCTCGCCGAGAAGAGCGTCACGACCCGGGACGGCGACACTGGCCCGCGGCGGGACGGCGATATCGGCTTTGCCGCCCTGCGCGGTGGCGACGTGGTTGGCGAGCACACGGTGATCTTTGCTGGCCCCGGCGAGCGTATCGAGCTGGCTCATATCGCCTCGGACCGGGGAATTTTCGCCAATGGCGCCGTGAAGGCCGCCCTTTGGGCCAAAGGCAAGCCCCCTGGCCTCTATTCCATGGCCGATGTTCTTGGACTGTAACCCGTTGATATCTGACCCATCGCCATTGGCAGGACTAGGGGCAAATGCCTAAAATCTGTGTTCGGAATGCCGGAATATGGCCCCAAAGAAAAGCGATGGTGACGCTGAGTTTAACCCTTCCCGCTATGCTCTTGGCTGAGCCGAAGGGGCCATTCAGGCCCGACAGGCTGCTGGGCGCGCGATGACAGAGCACCTTCCCGAGGACATGCTCCAAAAGACAGGCGACATCCCTCCGAAGCCCGAGAATGTGCTCGTGCTGGTCCGCCATGGCCAGAGCGAGTGGAACCGGCTGAACATGTTCACCGGCTGGAAGGACGTGGGGCTGAGCGAGGAAGGCATGGCCGAGGCGCATCGCGCCGGCGTCTTGCTGAAGAAAGAGGGGCTGCATTTCGACAATGCCTTCACCTCGACCCTGAAGCGCGCCCACAACACGCTGGACATTATCTTAGGAGAACTCGGCCAGGGGAAGCTCCCCACCGTGAAGGCCGCCGCGATCAACGAGCGCGATTACGGCGAGCTTGTCGGCATCGACAAAGAAGAGGCGCGCAAGCGCTTCGGCGCCGAGCAGGTGCATATCTGGCAGCGCTCTTACGACATCGCCCCGCCTGGCGGCGAGTCCCTGAAGGACACCGCCGCGCGCGTCTGCCCTTTTTACGAGAGGTGGGTCGTGCCCGAACTGCAAGAGGGCAAGAACGTGATCGTGGTCGCCCACGGCAACTCGCTGCGCTCGCTGATCATGGAACTGGACAAGCTCTCGCCCAAAGAAGTGCAGGGCTATTCGCTCGCCACGGCGACGCCGGTGATCTACCGCATCAATGCCGATGGCAGCGTCGCCGAGAAACGCGACTTGGCTGCTTAAGCGACGTTCGGATGTCTCGCGTCGCTGAGCGCGGCCTTTAGCGCCGAGGCGAAATCTTCGCGTTCCGGGTCGGTGAGAAAACGTCCAAGCACGATCTGCTTGCCATGCGAGCTCAACGTCAGCTCCGACGCACGTCCCACGCGCTCGTTCAAATTGAGCCGCACCCAATAGGGATTGAAGCTCCAAGACTGCGACTTGCCACTCGGCGCGACGCGGGTCACCGTCAGCGCTTCATCGCTGAGGTCCACCGTCTCGTAGACGCGAAGCGCCCGGAAGTTGAGCTTGAAGGCGACATAGACGAGCAGCACGTCGAGGCCCATGAAGCCCATCACCGGCCACGCGCCCAGCAGATAGAACAAGAGCCCGGCGCCAAAGCTGACCACGCTGATGGCGGCCATGAACACCATGAAGCCTTTGGGGCCCAAAGAGCGGTGCGGCGTCAACACGGCGCTGAACTGCGACGAGCCTTGGCTCGAAGAGCCTTCATCCGAAGGGACGTCTTGACCCAAAGGCCCTTGTGGAGCGGGGCGCGGCTCTGTCATAGCAAGGAAGCTAATACAGACTGGGCGGGTGACAAGACTCTGTGACAGAGAGACCGAAAACACGTGGGCGGAAGGCACCGGGATCGCGCCTGACCCAAGCGCAAGTGGACGAGATTTTCGCCCGCTTCCAGGCCGCCGACCCCGATCCTGAGACCGAGCTTCTCTACGAAGACAATTTCACCTTGCTCGTGGCCGTAGTGCTGTCGGCGCAAGCCACCGATGCCGGAGTCAACCGCGCCACGCCCGAACTCTTCCGCCTCGCCAACACGCCGGAGAAGATGGTCGCGCTCGGCGAAGCCGGCGTCACCGACAAGATCAAGACCATCGGACTTTACCGCAACAAGGCCAAGAACGTGGTCGCGCTATCGAAGAAGCTCGTGGAGGAACATGGCGGCGAAGTGCCGAACACCCGCGACGCGCTGGAAGCTCTGCCGGGCGTCGGACGCAAGACCGCCAATGTCGTGCTCAATGTCGCCTTCGGGCATCTCACCATCGGCATCGACACTCATGCCTTCCGCGTGGCCAACCGCACGGGGTTGGCGCCAGGCAAGACACCGCTGAAGGTGGAAGAAATTCTGAACCGCATCGTTCCGGAGCGTTACAAGCTGAACGCCCATCACTGGCTGATCCTGCAAGGCCGCTATGTGTGCAAAGCGCGCAAGCCCGAATGCTGGCGCTGCATCATCGCCGACATCTGCATCTTCAAACCAAAGACCGAAGCGCCAGCTTAACGTCTAGACGCCAACACGAGCCGCGCCGCCAGACTTCGCCGCGATCCGCTCATACATGCGCACCATGAAGCCGGTGGCGAAGAGCGGCGTGACTAAGTTCAGGATCGGCACCGAGGCAAGGCCGGCGATGAGCATCCCGCACATCAGCACGGTGACTTTATTTGCTTTGCGTAAGCGCTTGGCCTCGGCGGCCGAGACATGGCGCATGGCGGCAAGCTCAAAATACTCGCGGCCCAGCAAGTAGCCGTTGCCCACATAGAACGCGATCAGGTTGACGCCGGGGATGAGCAGCAGAAGCAGCGCCAGCAAATTCACCAGCAGCACCACGACGAAGAACTTCACCGCGAGCCAGATCGACTTTGCCACCGGCAGATCGCGCCCCGGTGTGTCGGACGGAAAGTTCTTGCGCTCCACT
>PVMS01143378.1_pt1 | contig 18868 bp, 19 predicted proteins | sample 1853461 | NCBI WGS metagenome assembly PVMS01 (sample SAMN08582032, study PRJNA380276) | Marine sediment metagenome, whole genome shotgun sequencing project. | isolation source: ocean sediment barecode stripped | collected 2017 | reverse complement strand
TATGTAAATCATGTTGGTCAATTTAACAGAATTAGCCTTATATGTCTATAGACAAATATGTATTTAGACTTATTTGTATTTAGACACTTGCGTCTATAGACAACATTGGCTATACTGTGGTCAACAAGGTTGGAAATGGCACGGATCGTCGGCTCCAGAGCAGAAGGAACTGCGTTACCTTGGGAAGCATGGAAGCACTTTGCGGGTGGCGAGACGTCCGCAGAACGGCCAGGAACAACACGGATGATGTTCCTGGCCGTTTTTTTATATGGGCGATTTATATTTTGTGTGAAAAATGCCCGGCCATTTTACCGCCAATATTGTCGCTAATCAGTTTCTATTTTCCCTGAAATCGGGAGGCGATCAGAAATCGGCTCTGCCGGGCACGCGAGGGTAGGGTATGACATCCCGAATGTTAGACATCCCCGTTATGTAGCTGACAAGCCGTTCAAATCCAAGTCCAAACCCTGCATGTGGAACGCTGCCATACTTTCTTAGATCCAGGTACCAGCTGTAATTCTCCTTATCCAGGCCAAGCTCATCCATTCTTCGCTCCAGCACAGCGAGTCTTTCTTCGCGTTGCGCACCTCCGATAATTTCTCCGATGCCAGGAGCCAGCACATCAAGCGCTGCAACCGTCTTGCCGTCTTCACTCAGGCGCATGTAAAAAGCCTTAATTTCTGTCGGATAGTTCATCACAATTACCGGGGCCTGAAAGTGGTCTTCTGTCAGATAGCGCTCGTGTTCAGTTTGCAGGTCGAGCCCCCATTCAGCCTTGAACTCAAACTTCTTGTCTGCATTTTTCAATATGTCAATCGCGTCCTGATAATCCAGGCGTATAAAAGGTGCTTCAACCAGGCGGTTCAGACGATTAATGGCGTCCGGTTCGATTCGCTGCTCGAAAAACGCCATATCATCAGGGCACTCTTCCAGTACCGCTGCAAATACATATTTGAGAAAATCCTCGGCAAGGTCTGCCAGATCATCCAGATCGGCAAAGGCAATCTCGGGTTCCACCATCCAGAATTCCGCCAGATGGCGCGAAGTATTTGAATTTTCAGCCCGGAATGTTGGGCCGAAGGTATAAACTTTGCTTAGTGCCAGGCAGTATCCTTCAACATTCAGCTGTCCAGATACGGTGAGAAAGGTTTCCCGACCAAAAAACTCCTGGTCAAAATCGATTTCGCCATTCTCGGTTAGCGGCAGGTTGGCAAGATCCAGTGTGCTTACCCGGAACATGTCACCGGCACCCTCAGCATCAGAAGCTGTAATGATGGGTGTATTGATCCAGAAATATCCACGTTCATCAAAGTAACGGTGAATTGCCTGCGCGGTTGCATGACGCACGCGCGCAACCGCTCCAAAAGTGTTGGTTCGCGGTCTCAAATGGGCAATTTCACGCAGGAACTCAAAGCTGTGGCGTTTTGGCTGAACCGGGTAAGTGTCCGGCTCATCAACCCAGCCGATCACTTTAAGCTTGCTGCATTGAATCTCATAGTTCTGACCACGTCCGGCAGATTTGACCAGCGTACCCTGGCACTCCAGAGCGCAGCCTGACGTCAGTTTCCGCACTTCACTGATGTAGTTTTCAAGTTCTGCTGGTGCAACAACCTGAATGCTATCGAAACAGGATCCATCGTGCACATTAATGAATGAAAAACCGGCCTTGGAGTCCCGGCGGGTTCTCACCCAGCCGCGTACGGTTACATATGTTCCAACGGTGGTCCTACCCGACAGGGCCTTCTTGATTGTGGTGAATGACATAATGATTAGTTGAACTTTGGCTGCGAAACCCCAGATAATAATGTACCTTACATGGCACGGACAGCCCCCGTGCGTAAATAGATTCATGAGCAATTTGGAAAAACAGGTTAAAAATGGCAATCACATTGACAAAATCAGCCGCCGAGCGGGTGCAGAACTTCCTGTATAAAGAAGGTGGTGTCGGATTACGCCTCGGAGTCAAGAAAACCGGCTGTTCAGGCTGGGCTTATACCGTTCGGCTCGCCCAGGGGATTGAGGATGATGATGTTGTTTTCGAAAATGGGGGGGTGAAAGTAGTGGTGTCACACGATAGCCTGGATTACCTTGACGGATCTGAGATTGACTATATTTCCGAAGGACTGGGTACATCGTTCAGTTTCAAAAACCCCAATGTTTCAGAGGAATGCGGTTGTGGTGAAAGCTTCACCATCCGGTAACGAACTATTGGCTGACTGGGAAGTTGGAATTTGCCGTATTTAAGGCCAATCAGGCTGCCTGCGTGTAAACCTGTGTATGTCAGTATATTTGGGGTGTACAGCCTCATCTGACGCTGCTATAATCCGCCGCCTTCGCCAAAAGGCGATTTTCCTTGCTTCACTTCGTTTGCAATAAATTGAAGGAAGCTTTGATAGCACGGATATTTCGTGCTGACAAATCCATGAGGAGTCACAATGAGACACTATGAAATATGTTTTCTGGTTCACCCGGACCAGAGCGAGCAAGTTCCTGCCATGCTGGAACGTTACCGAGCCCTGATCGAAGACAATAAGGGCACAATTCATCGCCTGGAAGACTGGGGCCGCCGTCAATTGGCATTTCCCATTGTCAAGCTGCATAAAGCCCACTACATCCTGATGAATATCGAGTGCGACGGAGAGACACTTTCTGAGCTCGAAGGTACCTTCCGCTTCAATGATGCTGTTTTGCGTCATCTCACCGTCCGTCGGCAATCTGCCATTGTCGAGCAATCCCTGATGATGAAAGCGAAAGAAGAAAAAGATCGATCTGGTCGCAGCTATGACGACCGCAAACGATCACCTGCTCCTAAACCCGCCAGGGCATTAGAAGACGACAGCCCGAAAAAGGCAGACGATGACACCGTGGTTAAAGCAGAGAGTAAAGCATCTGTCGAGGACGTACCCGCAGCAGAGGAAACCCCCACTGAGAAAGTGGAAGAAGCGGCACAACCAGCAGATTTGGCTGCAGATGAATCAAGTAAAAAGGCAGCAGACGCAGACAGCGCTGAAGCCTGAACAGGAACAGGAGATTTAACATGGCACGTCAATTCAGACGCAGGAAATTCTGTAAATTCACCGCTGAAGGAATTACCGAGATCGATTATAAAGATCTCAATCTGCTGAAGCAGTATGTCGGCGAATCAGGAAAGATCGTACCGAGCAGGATCACTGGTACCAAAGCACGTTATCAACGCCAGTTGTCACGGGCGATCAAGCATGCACGCTTCTTGTCGCTACTGCCTTACACGGATAATCATTGATCCGTCTGGAGAAACAAAATGGAACTGATTCTGCTAGAGAAAGTGCAAAAACTTGGCGATTTGGGTGAAAAGGTAAATGTAAAACCCGGATATGGCCGAAATTACCTCATACCAACGGGTAGGGCGGTTCCAGCTACGCCTGGGAACATTGCCGAATTTGAGGCGCGTCGTGAAGAGTTGGAAAAAGCGGCCTCTAAAAAGCTGAGTTCGGCCTCTGGACGCAGCGAGAACCTGGCAGATTTTGAAGTCACAATGTCAGCAAATGCCAGTGAAGAAGGTAAACTTTACGGATCTATTGGCCCCCGCGAAATTGCGGAAGCTGTTACTGCGATGGGTCAGGAACTCTCCAAATCAGAAGTTATTATGGGAGAGGGGCCAATCCGATTCACCGGTGAGCATGATGTCATCCTGCACCTGCATGCGGACGTGGAAACTCATATCAAGGTCGTTGTCACTGCGGAATAAGCGACACGGTGTGTGATGTCCTTGCGGACATCTGTCGGAGCTACTATGCTTTCAATACAAGCCGGTGTTGTCCGGCTTGCAACTTGAATTTCATTCCTGATTTGTAAAAGCATGGCCGCACCTAAACTTGCAACAATTGAAAACTTAAAGGTTCCACCTCATTCCATTGAGGGTGAACAGGCCGTGCTGGGTGGATTGTTGTTGTCGGCACAGGCTTGGGATCGGGTAGCAGATATCATCACTGAAGCCGATTTTTACCGCGAGGACCATCGCCTCATATTCCGCGCCATCCAGGAACTGAGTGATCAAAACAAGCCCTGTGATGCGGTGACTGTCACTGAATGGTTCGAATCCCACGGATTGGTCGACCAGATTGATGGTGGCACCTACATTAGTCAACTCGCATCCACTACACCCAGCGCAGCAAATGTTCGGGCATACGCGGATATCGTTCGTGAAAAATCAGTTTTGCGCCAGTTGATCGACGTGGGCTCCGAGATTACTTCAGCTGCCTTTACCTCAGACGGGCGAGACAGCCAGGAATTGCTGGAAGACGCTGAGCGCAGAGTTTTTGCCATCGCAGATCAGGGTATGCACAGCGGTTCTGGCTTCGTGACGGTGCAGGACACCATTAAGGAGGCCATCGAAAAAATTCAGGAGTTGCACGAATTCGAGGGCGAAATTACTGGTACGCCTACTGGCTTCAAGGATTTCGACAAGATGACGGCGGGTTTGCAACCGTCTGATCTGATTATTGTAGCTGGCCGGCCAGCCATGGGTAAAACTTCTCTGGCGATGAATATTGCCGAAAACGCGGCCATAAAACACGATGTACCGGTCGCAATTTTCAGCATGGAGATGTCTTCTCTTCAACTGGTTATGCGCTTGTTTTCATCGCTGGGACAGATCGACCAGACTCGATTGCGCACCGGCAACCTCGATGACCTGGATTGGCCGAAGCTGACCTCGGCCATGAATCTATTGCATAAGAGCAAAATCTTTATTGATGAAACCCCTTCGCTGTCGCCAACCGAACTTCGGGCACGCGCCCGGAGATTGAAGCGTGAGCACAATATCGGCCTGATTGTAGTGGACTATCTGCAGTTGATGGTGGTGCCCGGATCCCGTGAGAACCGGGCTACAGAAATTGCTGAGATATCGAGATCACTGAAAGCCGTGGCCAAAGAACTTCACGTGCCGGTTGTCGCACTGTCACAGTTGAATCGCGCACTGGAACAAAGGCCGAACAAGCGCCCGGTAATGGCTGACTTGAGGGAGTCGGGCGCCATTGAGCAGGATGCTGACCTGATCGTCTTCATCTACCGGGACGAGATTTATAACCCCGAGACGCCGGAAAAAGGCAAGGCGGAGATCATCATCGGAAAACATCGCAATGGCCCGACTGGAACCACTGTTCTGACTTTCCAGGGACAATGGGTGAGATTCGTCAATTATGCGCCTGAGTCCGCGTATACCTCGTCGTTTGATTAGCCCGCATATTGCAACCAGTTGATCCAACACAAATTAAGCTTGTGCCACTGCTTGGACACTTTCTTTTACCCGGCAAGCGCTACAATCGATTCCCATGAGCAGAAATACCATAGCAAGAATCGAACTTGCAGCGATCAGACATAACCTTGTGAAAGTCAGAAAACTCGCCCCGCAAAGTGAAGTCGTCTGCGTGGTAAAAGCCGATGCATACGGACATGGCCTGGATCGCGTGTCCGCGGCAATGAGGGATGCCGACATTCTGGCCGTGGCTACCGTTGACGAAGGGCACAGATGCCGGCGAAGTGGTTGGCGAGGGCGCCTGCTTTTATTGGAAGGCCCGGCGAATGTGCCTGAATTCGAAGAAATGATTGCACTCAATGCCGAGATGGTCGTGCACCATGAAACCCAACTTGATCTTCTGCGTCAGCGCCGAAAAGATGTTCGAAACAGTTTGTGGCTGAAAATTGACAGTGGCATGCACCGCCTGGGTTTTCCGCCCGAAGATGCCGCCGCAGTCCACGCTGAACTGGAGTCGTTACGCGGTGCTACACCGACCATTTTAATGTCTCATTTTGCCTGCGCGGATGAGCCGGAAAATCCCATGACGCAGCAACAAATCGAGAAGTTTGATGCTTCATTGGCAGGAATTTCAGGGACAGTCTCTTTGGCAAATTCCGCCGCGATTCTCCATTTTCCTGATAGTCACAGGAATTACATCCGGCCTGGAATCATGTTGTACGGAGTATCGCCCTCGTCGCAGAATTCGGCTGAAGATCTGGGTTTGCGGTGTGCGATGACCCTGCAGTGTGACCTGATTGCGATCAATCAGTGCAATGCAGGGGATACCGTGGGCTATGGGGCTGCCTATACCTGTCCGCAGGATATGCGTATCGGTGTTGCCGCGATTGGCTACGGTGATGGCTATCCACGACACGCGCGCAATGGCACACCGGTGTTGCTCCATGGCAAGAGAGCCGCTCTGGTGGGTCACGTTTCCATGGATATGATCACGGTTGACCTGCGTGGCCATGAGAGCGCAAAAGTAGGTGATCAGCTGACATTGTGGGGACCAGGTTTGCCAGTAGAAGAGGTTGCACTCTGGTGTGACGCCATACCGTACCAATTGATTTGTGGTGTAACGGCTCGCGTCAAGGCAATTGTTTGCTGATTGACCGCAATCAATCGTCCTGTTCGGTCAAATCGTACTTTCTCAAATAGCCTCGCAATTGGTGATAAGTCATGCCAAGGAATTCTGCCGTCTTTTTTTGATTGAAGCGGCACTGTTCCATGGCTGAATTAATCAGCTCTATTTCACGTTGCTGGATGTAATCCTTCAAATTGTAAGCCGTAGTTGGCATTGCCTGGGCTGTCCTTGCTTTCGCAGGCTGGTTGGTGGCCCCGGGTCGCCACGGCGATGTAAATGGATCAAAGACGACCGTAGAAATTGGTTTTTCATGACTCATCGAGGTATAGACGGCGCGTTCAACCACATTTTTTAGTTCGCGAACATTGCCGGGCCAACTGTAGTTCATCAACTCGGCCCGGGCTGACTCACTGAAACCCTGAAACAGATCAAGGCCCAACTCACCCGCCATTTTTACCGCAAAATGCTCGGCCAGGGGCAGGATATCTTCGCTGCGTTCCCGCAATGGCGGCAGGGTAATTACGTCGAATGCCAGGCGGTCAAGGAGATCGGGCCGAAACTTTCCCTGTTCCGCCAGGGTGGGTAAATCCTCATTGGTTGCACCGATAATTCGAACATTGGTTCTGATCGTGTCGTTACCACCCACGCGCTCGAGTTCACCGTATTCGATCACGCGCAAAACTTTTTCCTGTACTCGCTCGGAAGTATTTGACAGTTCATCCAGAAACAGACTGCCTTCATTGGCCAACTCAAAACGCCCCAGGCGCCGACGAGTCGCACCGGTGAAGGATCCCGCTTCGTGACCAAACAATTCGGTTTCCAGCAGTGATTCGGCCAAAGCGGCGCAATTGAGCTTTACGAAAGGGCGGTCCCAGCGTGGAGACAGAAAATGGATACGTGCCGCAATGAGTTCCTTGCCGGTTCCACGCTCACCGACAACCAGCACTGGCCGATTGAGCTGTGCCACGCGCGATACGTGTTCCAGAACCTCATGAAATACGGGAGATTCTCCGATTAGTGCTTGTTCCTGTCGGTTATCCATCAATGCCAGTTTGCCATTTAATCTTCGAACATTGTAAGAAAATCCACTTAATAGTGATATGGGCTGGAGGTCACGGGCCTGATCTGATACAAAAGCATCTTGCTGGAGTAAACAACCAATGGCCAAAAACAAGAGTGGTTTTCAATGCGAGAATTGCGGTGCCCATCTGGGTAAATGGGCCGGGAAGTGCACGGATTGCAAGGAATGGAATTCAATTGTGGAATTTCGGCAGGATGCACGGCCCGGGGGTCGGTTCAGTGGTTATGCCGGACAACTCGAAAACGAGATCAAGGATCTGGGTTCGGTCGGTCATGCTGACCATGACCGTATCAGTGTCGGGGTGAGTGAGCTGGATCGTGTCCTGGGCGGGGGTATCGTTCCAGGTTCAGTAATATTGCTGGGTGGGGATCCGGGCATTGGGAAATCAACGCTGCTTCTGCAGTTGGTTGCCGGCCTCGCCGGCCGGCTATCCAGTCTCTACATCACCGGTGAAGAGTCTTTGGAGCAACTCAGTATGCGAGGGCGCCGTTTGGATCTTGCGCTGACGGGCATTAGTTGCCTGACTGAAACTTCCGTCGAGCAAATCCTGAGTCATGCTGCAAATATACATCCGCGCCTGATGGTTGTGGATTCAATCCAGACTGTCTATTCAGAGGCTTTGGCTTCGGCACCGGGTTCAGTGGCACAAATCCGTGAGTCCGCGGCCCACCTGGTGCGTTGGGCCAAGGAAAATCAATGCTGCGTTATTTTGGTCGGTCACGTCACCAAGGAAGGCACCCTGGCGGGCCCCCGCGTGCTGGAACACATGGTTGATGCAGTGCTTTATTTTGAAAGTGACGGCGGGAGTCGCTACCGGGTTATTCGAGCGGTGAAAAATCGATTTGGTGCAGTCAACGAACTGGGTATGTTTGCCATGACGGGTAAGGGGCTCAAGGAAGTCAAGAATCCTTCAGCCATTTTTCTGTCCGGAAACCCGGAGCCCGTCGCGGGCAGTGTGACAACGGTTGTGCGCGAAGGCACACGGCCTCTGCTGCTCGAGGTACAGGCACTGGTTGATCCCAGTCACCTGAACAACCCCCGTCGTGTCGCTCTGGGTCTTGAACACAATCGCCTGGCCATGATGTTGGCAATTCTGCACCGCCAGGGGGGTGTGGCGCTTGCTGATCATGATGTATTTATCAATGTCGTTGGAGGTATGCGTATCACAGAAACCGGGGCAGATCTGCCCATGTTGCTCGCCTTGTTTTCCAGTCACCGTGATAAGCCCATGCCGTCGAAAATGATTTGTTTCGGGGAAGTGGGGCTTTCAGGTGAGATTCGACCGGTTCATGATGGTGAGCAGCGCCTGCGCGAAGCAGCAAGCCATGGTTTTACCCACGCTTTGATTCCTGCTGCAAATGTCCCGCGCAGGCCTATCACGGGTATTGAAGTTAGCCCTTTGAAAAACGTGGCAGAGGCGCTCGAGCGAGTGTTGGATGAGCGGTGAATATCAGCAAGCGGGTATCCGATCTCTCCACCCGGCACACACAATTTTAAGGCCCGCTCCTGCCCCCAGGCGTGACCAAGGTGCTTCGAGGTCGGGCAGGTCCATTCATAATGTCTATGATTTATAGATATTAATATGAGAACTCGGTCCGACAGACTGCTAGCTAATCAGTCACACGGTCGGGCTTGACCAGCACTTTGCGGATGACATTGTCCTTGATTTCGATGATGGTCAAAATGTGCTGACCAATACGCAGGCTGGTTTTTCCAGCGGGAATGTTCTCCAGTTCCTCCAATAAAAGACCGTTGATGGTACTGGCCTCACCTTCTGGCAGATCCCACTCCATTTTACGATTGAGTGCACGGACGGAAACGGTCCCATCAATCAGAAAATTGCCGTCATCGAGTTTGCGGATGTGACGTGACCTGGCCCGGCCGTCTGTTGTGTATTCTCCGACAATCTCTTCCAGGATATCATCCAGCGTGACCATGCCCTGAATGTCGCCGTATTCGTCCACGACCAGACCCATACGGCGTTCCCTGGCCTGGAATTCGAGTAACTGCTGGGTAAGCGCGGTACCTTCAGGAATAAAATATGGGCTTCTGACTGATCGCTTCAAGTCGTCAAAGGTGAGTGCACCGTGAGCCAGCTTGGCGATGACCGTGCGGATATGCAGCAGCCCTTCCACCTGGTCGATACTTTCCCTGAACACGGGCAGGCGAGTGTAAACGGTCTGCGTCAACTGGAGCAGAATGCTTTCCCAGTCATCATCCAGGTCGATACCAACAATATCCTGGCGGGGAATCATCACATCATCGACGCTGGCATGTTCCAGATCGAGAATATTGACCAGCATGCGTTGATGATCGTCAGGAATCTGTCCGCCTTCCTGAAGCAGGGTGCGCAGTTCTTCCCGGTTCAGTCGTTCCATCAAGTCTGCATTTGTGCGCACACCAAAGGGTTTGAGGATCAGATTCGCGATGATATTTACCAGCCAGACCAGGGGGTAAAGGACTTTGAGCAAGGCAGAAAGTACAAATGAGGCAGGAAAGGCAATACGCTCCGGGTGCATTGCGGCCACTGTTTTTGGTGCGACTTCAGCAAAGATCAATACGACAACGGTCATTACCAGGGAGGCTATCCAGACGCCGCTGTCCCCATACAGGCGTATACCTATCACGGTAGCAATCGAGGCGGCAAGGATGTTAACCAGGTTATTGCCCAGCAAAATCAGGCCGATCAGGCGATCGGGCTTGCGCAGCAATTTCTGCGCACGACGTGCGCCACGGTGCCCTTTATTGGCCAGATGACGCAGCCGGTATTTGTTCATCGCCATCAGCCCGGTTTCCGAGCTGGAAAAGAAACCTGAAATTACGATCAGAATAAGCAGGGTGACATACAGGCTGCTGAGAGGAATTTCTTGCATGGATCAGGATTGCCAGCTACGTCCCAAAATGATTTCAAGAACGAGTTTGCTACCGAAATAGGACAACAGAAGTAATACGATGCCCGCCAGAGTCATACGTACTGCCAGGCTGCCGCGCCAGCCGTAACGCCAGCGTCCGAACAGCAGGAGCCCGAACAGCAGCCAGGTCAGCAAGGACAATACAGTCTTGTGAACCAGGTGCTGGGCAAAAATATCGTTGATAAACAGCATGCCTGATATCAGTGAAATGGTCAGCAGAACGAACCCCATCGAAATCAGTTTGAACAGCAGGTCCTCGAGAACTTCGAGTGCCGGTAAAGTTCTGACCAGAGGGTTCAAGTGATGCCGGCGCAGGAAGTGGTCAATAATGGCGACGAAAAGCGCATACACACCGGCAATGCTTAATACACCGAAAGCCAGTACAGAGCTGACCAAGTGGACAGCGATGCCGGGCGATACATCGTTCATTGGCATCGTGTGCTGCGGTAATACCCATTCGAGCAGCAACACGCCCGCGGCGATCGGCAAGGCGATCAGCCCGGCATCAAATAGTGTATTGCGAGTGAAGGTAGAACTGATTAAGAGCAGAATGATGACTAGGGCGCACAGTGACATCAAGTGCGGCAGGCTGACATCCAGCGGTGAACCGCCAAACCAGTGATTGATTTGCACGCCGGTGTGGAACAATGCGCCCGCTATGGCGAAATTCAGTGATATGCTCCTCCAGCCAGAGGATTGCTTCCTGATCGATTTATAAAGTAAACCAGCCGCCACCATGTAGAATGCGGCTGCCAGAATTAATGGGATGTCATGGGTCATTTCAGTCCGATAAACGGCCAGTTCTGAGGCTATAATACCTGAGTCAGCACCAACGGGTTGCATTACGCAACAATAACTTCTTGCGGAGAGATTAATGTTTGAGAATTTGACCGCGCGCCTGTCCCGCACGGTACAGCAATTGCGTGGTAAAGGCCGTCTTACTGAAGACGGTATCAGTGAAACACTGCGTGAAGTGCGCATTGCACTGCTCGAAGCTGATGTCGCTTTGCCAGTAGTCCAGACCTTCATCAATGAGGTACGCGAAAAGGCACTCGGACAGGACATTCTGAAGAGCCTCACCCCGGGTCAGGCCATGGTAAAGCTGGTCCATGATGAGTTGGTGCAGATCATGGGCGTGCAAAACGAAGCACTGGATCTCAGAGCTCAGCCGCCAGTTGCCATTTTGATGGCTGGATTGCAGGGTTCTGGCAAAACCACAAGCACCGCCAAGCTTGCACGCTTGTTGATTGAGCAGGAAAAAAAGCGCGTGATGGTGGTCTCCTGTGATGTTTACCGGCCAGCAGCAATTGAGCAATTAGAAACACTGGCGGAGCAAGTTGGGGCGGTCTTTCAGCCTTCTTCAGCAAATCAGAAGCCGACAGAAATCGCACAGGAAGCGTTGACCGCAGCCCGCCAGAAAATGTGCGATGTACTTCTGGTTGACACGGCAGGCCGACTTCATGTCGACGATGAAATGATGCTCGAGATACGGCAAATCCACTCTGTGATTTCTCCGCATGAAACGCTGTTTGTGGTGGATGCGATGACGGGTCAGGATGCTGCAAATGTAGCTTCAGTTTTTAATGAGGCTCTCGCTCTTACCGGCATCATACTGACCAAGACCGATGGCGACGCTCGCGGTGGAGCAGCGTTATCTGTTCGCCAGATCACCGGTAAGCCGATCAAGTTCCTGGGTTCAGGAGAGAAAACGGATGCCTTGCAGGCCTTCCACCCGGAACGCGTTGCTTCGCGTATCCTGGGGATGGGCGATGTCCTGTCTTTGGTCGAGGAAGTGCACCGCAAGGTTGACCAGGAAAAAGCCGAGCGGTTGGTCAAAAAAATGCGCCGGGGAAGAGGATTTGACCTGGAGGATTTCCGGTCCCAGTTGGAGCAAATGCAGAATATGGGTGGCCTCGGCGGACTGGTGGACAAACTTCCGGGTATGAGTAACCTGCCTGATAACGTGAAGGCCCAGGTCAATGACCGCCAGACTGGGCAAATGATCGCCATCATCAATTCAATGACTCCACATGAGCGAAGATTTCCGGATGTGATCCGGGGTTCGCGTAAAAAACGCATTGCCAACGGCTCGGGAACGCAGATTCAAACCGTTAACCGCTTGCTCAAACAACACGCCCAGATGCAACGAATGATGAAAAAAATGGGCAAGGGTGGCATGTCGGCAATGATGCGCAAAATGGGCAAACTGAAAGGTCAGTTACCGCCTGGTGGGTTTCCAGGAGGCGGGCCCGGCGGCAGGATGCCATTCTGAGGGTGGCTGAATGACTCAGGCGTCACGTCGCGATTTTATTGCCGCAGGTCTGCTGGGAGCGGGTGCCGCATCACTCGGTTTACTTGCGTTTGCGAAGTATTCTGCGGGAAAGGAAATCCCGGTTATTCGTGATGCCATGGGTCCGTTATTGCCGATTGCGGATGAGAACACCGGGATTCCACTGCTTCTACTCCCCGAAGGTTTCCGCTACCGGTCTTTTTCCTGGGCCGGATCTGAATTGCATGATGGCCATGTCGTGCCCGCTTATGCCGATGGAATGGGCGTAGTGCGTACTGAAGGATCCCAGGTCACCCTGGTGAGAAACCATGAGATAAGTGGTTCATCAGGCGCCTTTGGTGACCCGGACAAAGCTTATGATGTGACGGGTGGCGGCACCACTACGCTGATTTTTGATACCCGGGATGAGCGCTTGAAGGACTCCTGGGTCAGCCTCAACGGAACCCTGATGAACTGTGCAGGCGGGGTTACGCCCTGGGGCACCTGGCTGAGCTGTGAAGAAGCACCGCTTGATCCTGAATTGTTTCACCTGGCAACACCGGGGCGCAAATCCTACTGGAAAATCGAGGATGCCAAAAGGCCGCACGGTTATGTGTTTGAAGTGCCGGCAACCGGCGTTGCCAGTCCTGAGCCGATCATTGATATGGGGCAGTTCTATCATGAAGCCGTCGCCTTTGATGTTCGCATTGGCGTTGCCTACCTGACTGAGGACACAAACCCAAAAGCCGGAATTTACCGTTTCATTCCCAGGGTTCCCGGACATTTACTGTCAGGTGGTTCTTTACAAATGATGCGTGTGGATGGTGGGCGAGACATGCATGATGGACTGGTCATTGGTCAGAAATTCCCGGTTGAGTGGGTTGATATCCCGAATCCCGGGAAAGGTTTTACGCCCGGCAGCAGGGAAGGTGATGGCGTGGTAAAGCAGGGGCTGGAAGCGGGTGGCTCAGGGTTTATCTCGCTGGAAGGTTGCGCTTGTATGGACGGCCATGTTTACTTCACCAGTAAATATGGCGGTCGCGCAAAATCGGGCTATGTTTACGAATACGACATCGATCGTGAACAGATTTGGCTGGTTTATGAATCGCCTGGTCATCATGTTTTTTCCGGCCCGGACAATATTATTATGAGCCCGCGTGGAAGCCTGCTTCTGTGTGAGGATCGTGTCAGTCAGAATACAGCGTCTCAGCGTATAGCTGGTCTCACGACGGAAGGAGAGTTGTTCCGCTTTTGCCAGATAAACCCAAAACTGAGCGGAGAATACGGTGGCCATAATCTGGCAAAAACTGCATTGCACAGTGAGTGGGCCGGCGCTACATTTTCCGTCGATGGAATGTGGTTATTCGTCAATATTTACAATCCAGGCGTCACGCTGGCGATTACCGGTCCGTGGCAAGAAGGTCTGATTTGACAGTTCCCGGTATCCAGGCTTTTTCGCAACTAACTCAATTCTGAAGATTGGTGTTTTCTTTTAAACCAAATAGAGGTAAAATGAGCGGTTTGCTGGGCCCACTTATTCGAACAGGATGTACATGAATACCGGGGGTACCTCTGTTGTGTCTGGTTCTTGCAATAATGGGCACTGCATGGGTGCGACCTGATTTGTGTGTTCATTCACTGATTAATCTTGATAAGTATTGGTGATTGGCATTGGTGATTGGCATTGGCTTCAGCGGCATTGGCTTGACTTAATTGGATTTTAAATAATGGTAAAGATTAGATTGTCACGGGGCGGAGCGAAGAAGCATCCGTTCTATCACATTGTAGTTACGGACAGCCGCAAGGCCCGTGATGGCCGCAGGATTGAACGGATTGGCTTTTTTAATCCGGTAGCCCGCGGTCAGGAAGAGCGTCTCCGGCTTGACCTTGAACGCGTAGAGTACTGGACGGGAGTAGGCGCTCAGCTTACTGATCGGGTTAAGTCACTGGTTTCTGAGGCCCGCAAGCAAGCTGCCTGATTTGCTTGAGTGTGAAGTGGTGAACCCGGTGGAGCAGTGCGAACGGAAGATCGTTGCGCTCGGGCATATATCCGGAATTCACGGGGTTAAGGGATGGGTGAAAATTCATTCCCTGACCGAGCCAAGGGAGGCGATATTTGAATATCAACCCTGGTTGTTGGGCGAGCCAAAAACGGCCACCCGAATCATTCAGGGAAAAAGGCATGGCAAGCACTTGATTGCCAGGCTTGAACAGGTAACAGATCGCGAGCAGGCGGTAAGCCTGTTAAACCTGCAGATTTCAGTTTATCGCAATCAGCTGCCGCAGTTGCCGGAAAGCGAGTTTTACTGGACTGACCTGATGGGTTTGAGGGTGAAACTGGAGGACGGCACTGAACTGGGAAAAATCCGCAGCATGCTGGCCACCGGAGCAAATGACGTGATGGTGGTGCAGGGCGAAAAGGAGTTACTGATTCCTTTTATTCATGGCCCTTATGTCAAAAATGTGGATTTGGAACAAGGCCTGGTGGTCGTAGATTGGGACCCGGATTTCTAAAGCATGAGGATCCAGGTCATTACCCTGTTTCCGCAGGAGTTCGCGCCACTGGTAGATATTGGCGTAACCGGTCGCGGAATCCGGGCAGGCAAAGCGCAGTTGGACCTGCTGAATCCAAGGGATTTTGCTACTGACCGGCACCGAACGGTCGATGACCGTCCTTATGGCGGTGGACCGGGAATGGTGATGGCGGTGGAGCCTTTGCGCAGCACGATCCGCGCAGCGCGAGTAAAGGCGGGTGGAAATGCGCAGGTTAGCTTGCTCAGCCCCCAAGGGCGTCAGTTTGACCACAAGGCCGCGCAGGAATTGGCCCAGAGACAGGATTTGATCCTGGTTTGTGGGCGCTACGAAGGCGTTGATGAACGGCTGATCGAGTTGGAAGTCGACGAGGAATGGTCGATTGGCGACTTTGTCCTGAGCGGCGGTGAGTTGGCGGCGGCCGTAATGATCGACGCAATTATGAGGCTGTTGCCGGGTGTGCTTGGAGATGAGCAATCGGCACTGCAGGATTCATTCACGGAGGGTTTGCTGGAATGTCAGCACTATACCCGACCGGAAGAAGTAGAAGGCCTGGAAGTACCACCGGTGTTATTATCCGGAGATCATCAGGCCATAGCACGCTGGAGAAAGAAGCAATCGCTGGGCCGTACCTGGCTGAGAAGAAAGGGTTTGCTTAAAAATCTGGATCTGGATCCAGAATCAAAAACCTTGCTGGCTGAATTTATTCAGGAGCATTCCAAATAGCTGCTTAACGGTTTAAGCCGGCAGGTAAATAGATAGATTTGAAATTAAGGATTGGAACAATGACTAACATCATCGATGAAATTAATGCGGAACAAATGAACCGCGAACTCCCTGCATTCGCTCCGGGCGACACCATTATTGTCAGCGTGAAGGTGAAAGAAGGTAATCGTGAACGTGTGCAGGCATTCGAAGGCGTTTGCATCGCTATTCGTAACCGTGGACTTAATTCAGCCTTCACTGTGCGTAAAATCTCGCATGGAACCGGCGTAGAAAGAGTTTTTCAAACCTATAGCCCGATGATCGATTCGGTCAAGGTCAAGCGTCGGGGTGACGTTCGCCAGGCCAAGCTGTACTATCTGCGCGGCCTCGAAGGCAAGGCAGCCAGGATCAAGGAAAAATTGGGTTAGCAGTCTGAATTCGAAAAAAGCCCGCTGAATGGCGGGTTTTTTTGTCCAGGAAAGAAAAAAGGGCTCTAACCCTTTTTTTTGCTCATTTAATCCCTATCTACTGCAACATCGCAGCAACAGACCAGAAACTAATGAGCCAAGCCCAAACTGTAGAAACTCATGCATTCCAGGCCGAAACGCGCCAGGTACTGCAATTAGTGATCCACTCCCTCTATTCGAATAAGGAGATTTTTCTCCGCGAATTGATTTCAAATGCTTCTGATGCGCTGGATCTTCTTCGCTTTGAGGCGATTAAGGATGATGCCATTTACGAGGGCGACAGCAATCTGCATATCGACATAGAAATGGACCAGGAGGCTGGTACGCTCACCATTCGTGACAATGGCATTGGCATGAACCAGGAAGATGTGATGGAAAATATCGGTACCATCGCCAAGTCCGGTACCAAGGCTTTTCTCGATCATCTTTCCGGCGACGAGAAAATGGATGCGCAACTGATCGGGCAGTTCGGAGTCGGTTTTTACTCAGCTTTTATTGTTGCAGACAAGGTTTCATTGCAAACCCGCAAGGCGGGCGATGCACCTGAAGACGGTGTTCGCTGGGAATCTGATGGTGGTGGTGAATTTTCCATTGAGGCGATTGAGCGTGAGAAACATGGCACCGAAGTGACTCTGCATCTTAAGCCGGAAGAAAAAGAATTTCTGAACAACTGGACCATTCGCTCCCTGATCAGTCGGTATTCCGATCACATCGGTTTCCCCATTCGCATGCAATCCGATGACGAAGGAGAGAGCGACTGGGAAGAGGTCAACCAGGCTTCGGCGCTGTGGTCCCTGCCAAAAAATGATATTGCCGAAGAGGAGTATCAGTCTTTCTACAAATACCTCACCCACGACCTCGATGATCCCCTGTGCTGGGCGCACAATAAGGTTGAGGGTAGCCAGAGTTACATCACGCTGCTGTATGTACCCAAGACCGCTCCTATGGACATGATGCTCCAGCGCGATGAGCGTACCGGTTTACGCCTGTATGTAAACAGGGTCTTCATCATGGATGCTGCACAGACCCTGTTGCCTCACTACTTGCGCTTTATCAGAGGTGTGGTTGATTCCAGTGATCTGCCCCTGAACGTCTCGCGCGAATTGCTGCAGGAGAATGAACTGCTCGGCAAGATTCGTTCAGCCATCATTCGCCGCAGCCTGGATATGATTACCAAACTGGCGCAGGACGATACCGAGCATTATGCGAAATTCTGGCAGCAGTTCGGTGTAGTCATAAAAGAAGGCGTGGCCGAAGATTTTGCCAACCGGGAGCGCATCGCGCCGCTGTTACGTTTCACCTCGACCCACATTGACGGTGAACAGCCCAGCGTAGACCTGGCCAGTTACAAAGAACGCATGCAGGAAGGCCAGGATGCGATTTATTACATCACTGCAGAAAATCACCAGGCGGCCAGTCATAGCCCGCACCTCGAAGTTTTCCGCAAGAATGGCATCGAAGTGCTGCTGATGTCCGACCGGGTGGACGAATGGATGATGGCTTACTTCACCGAGTTCGACGGTACTCCGTTCAAGTCGGTGGCAAAGGGTGATATCGACCTGGGCGCGCTGAAATCGGAGGCCAAAGATGATTCTGGCCAGGATGATGACGCAGCGCAGCAGGAAGACGAAGTTTCCCTGGACTCCGCTGTACTCGAGAAAATCAGTGAATCTCTGGGTGAACGGGTCAGCGAGGTTCGCAGCAGCCATCGCCTGACTGAATCTGCTTCCTGCCTGGTATTGGGAGAGCAGGATATGGCCCTGCACTTGCAGCGTCTGCTCGAGCAGGCTGGACAGGCTGTACCGGACAGCCGTCCCGTGTTGGAACTGAATGCCGGCCACCCGCTGGTCAGCATGCTGCAGTCGGAAAAAGACCAGGACAGCTTTAACGATCTTGCATTGGTTCTTTATGAGCAGGCTTTGTTGTCAGAGGGTGGTTCACTCAGTGACCCCGCCGGCTACGTGCGCCGGGTCAATTCACTTTTGCTGCGGGATCACGTTACAGAATGAGGGACGGTGAAATCCATCAGTGAGTGAGTCAGTTCGGGTAGATAAATGGTTGTGGGCAGCGCGATTTTTCAGAACACGCGCGCTCGCCCGTGACGCCATCAAAGGCGGCAAGGTCCAGATTGATGGAATCCGGGTCAAGCCGGGACGCGTACTGAAACAGGGTGATCGCCTCAACATCAGGCGTGGCGAAGAAGATTTTCTGATCGTTGTTCAGGATTTGGGCGACCGTCGTGTTTCGGCCACCCTCGCCCGGGAGAAATTTGTCGAGGACCCGGAAAGCAAAGTGCGCCGGGAAATGGCGGCAGAGCAGCGCAAGCTGGAATACCAGGCAAGAGCGGGCCGACAGCGCCTCCGATGAAGCCCTTGGCCGACAGCACGGTGGTGAGGTCGAGACTGGCCAGGTCGGCGTGCTGAACGCCGCCGAAGAGCAGCGACTCGTCGTCGCGCACGTCTTGCATGTCACCGCCGTGGAAGGAGAAACCGAGCCGGCGGCTGGTGTCGAGCGAGACCTCGAAGATCGTGGCCTCGATG
>PVMS01143868.1_pt1 | contig 18870 bp, 16 predicted proteins | sample 1853461 | NCBI WGS metagenome assembly PVMS01 (sample SAMN08582032, study PRJNA380276) | Marine sediment metagenome, whole genome shotgun sequencing project. | isolation source: ocean sediment barecode stripped | collected 2017 | reverse complement strand
TTCCAAATTGAACATGCTACAGCTGCCTCAACGCCGCTTAATATTGCTCTTCCCAATCTTCCCATTGCTCCCGAATGATTGCGGACATCCTGATGAAAAACCGCCCAATGATTAATGTAGCCGTCTCGGGCGCAATGGGAAGATTGGGAAGAGCAATATTAAGCGGCGTTGAGGCAGCTGTAGCATGTTCAATTTGGAAACAGTGGTTCGAAGAGCAGGCCGAGTAGGGATTTTTTTGGGAACAGGGCCTGATTGAGTCAGGCAGACTGTCTGGCTGTTGGTGGCGGTTATGGCATTGGATATACTTGGGCTTATGAAATCCCCGGCTCCTGTGATCTTCATCGGCATCGATGCTGCCGAATCCAGCCTGATCCGATTGTGGTCCGAGTCCGGTGATCTCCCGACACTGGCTAATCTGTTGCAAGAATCACTGCATGGCGCGACCTCCAATTCACCCGGCATTTACACCGGTAGTGTTTGGCCGTCGTTTCATACCGGAAGACAGCCAGGGCGTCACGGCCGATACTTCTATCGCCAGCTCGAACCGGGCAGTTACAAGACCTCATTTTTTCCTGCAAACAGACTTCCGGTGGCGCCTTTCTGGCATCATCTCGATCGCCAAAATCGCCGGACTGCCATCATTGATTTGCCCAAGGCGCCCCTGGTGCATTTGGAATCGGGTATACAGATCAGCGACTGGGGCCTGCATGATCCCGATGGGCCGACGGCCAGTTCGCCTGCCTCACTCACCAGGGAGATCACGACAGGCATCGGTGAAGATCCAGTTGGATCCTGCGATCACGTTATGCAAGGCCCGGAAGGCGTCATAGGCTTGCGTGACAGCTTGATAGAGCGAATTCAAAAGAAAACGGAACTGGTCCTGAATTTGCTGGCGCGCGGGTCCTGGGACCTGTTCGCAACGGCCTTCGGCGATTCGCACTGTGCGGGACACCATTTCTGGAGTTTTCATGATCCGGAACACCCCCGCCATGACGCGAAACTGGTCAAGGCGCTCGGCGGCGATCCTCTGCGCCAGGTTTACGCGGCGATTGACCGGTCAATCGGACAGATTCTATCGGCAACGGGAACGGATGCTACGGTGATTGTGCTGGCCAGTCATGGGATGGGCGCGCACTACGACGGCTCATTCCTGCTGGATGAAATCCTGCGGCGGCTGCAGCACATGACATCGGACGGCGGTGCGGCGAAGCTCAGGAATCTGCAGTCGCTATGGCACAGGATGCCTTCCGCTGTGCGATCTCGCCTGATGCCGATTTCCGATCGCTTCTACGATGGCTGGGCCGGCCGGGATCGCCGGGCAAGAACCTGTTTCCCCGTGCCGACCAATGATAATTGCGCCGGTATTCGCATCAACCTGGCGGGCCGCGAACCGCATGGAATCGTCCAACCCGGCGCCGGCTTTCAAGCCCTGTGCGAAACACTGGAAACGGATCTGAAGGAGATCAGGAACGTAGAGACCGGCCTGCCCCTGGTTCGTGAAATCCTGCGCACGGCTGATCTGTATCCCGGTGAATACCAGGGTGCCCTGCCGGACTTACTGGTTCGGTGGGAGCGCGATACACCAGTCCGTAAAGTGGCCTCGGAGAAAATTGGCACGATCGAACGGGAATACGGCGGCATCCGCACCGGGGACCACCGAAACCCGGGGATGTTCTTCGCGCGCGGTCCCGCAATAGAGGCCGGCGAGCTGGCCGAACCTGTCCCGGTTACAGACTTTGCGCCCACGCTCTCTGCTTTGCTGGGTGTTCGGCTACCAGACGTCGATGGCACGCCGATCACCGCGGTGTGCGGCGAACAGTGGGAGGACTGTGACCGCCCGGCGGTTGGAGCCTGAGGGCTCCGGGCAGGCCCACGACATCGGTATGCGCTTTGCAATCATCATTCCTGCATTCAACTGCGAATCCTATATTGCAGAAGCGATTGAAAGTGCCACTTCGCAGAGCCACGACGATCTGGAAATCGTCGTTGTCGACGATGGCTCGACCGACACCACCCTGGCTCGGGCCCAGGCCATTGATGACGGACGCTTGCGTGTGATATCGCAAAGCAACTCGGGTGTGATGGCTGCGCGCAAAACAGGTTTCGAATCTTGCCAGACCCAGGCCGTCGTTTTCCTCGACGCAGACGACCGGCTGCGGCCAGACGCTCTCGAGCGATATTGCCGGCAGATCCAAAAGCAGCCGCAGGTCGGCCTTTTCTATGGTGACCGCATCCTGATTGACCAGGCGGGTACGGCATATGGCAGTGGGCGGGGAGCACTGTTGAATCCGCGCCCCAACGGCCAGGTTCTGGAGCGCCTGCTGACCCGCAATTTCATTTCCACGCCGGGCCAGGTCTGCATTCGTTCCGAATGCCTGGAACATTCGGCCGCACTCGGTATGCAAGTGCGGCGAGCGATCGACTGGGTCCTGTATTGTGAAATTGCAGCAACGCACGATTTTGCGTATATCGGCGGCGGCCCCGTGGTCGAGTATCGAACCCTGTCCGACAGTATGGCAAGAACCCTGGCGAACACCGGCAAGAGCACCACTGACATCGAAGAAATCATGCCAGCTATTCGTGAAATCTATGCTTTACCTGGTGTAAGCGGGCACTTCTCACCGGACGAGTTGGCCCGGCTTCAGCGCAGGACCGAGAGCAGCGGTTATGCGTGGAAAGGGCAGGAGTTTCTGCGTGCCCGCCAATGGCGCCAGGCACGTTCCTGCTTCCTGCAAGCCATGCGCCATTCGGAGCGCACCGACCCAAGAGACCTGCTTTGCGTGGCCTTGACCTATATGCGCGTCTTTCCGCCAGGAACCCGGCGTTACATCGGATTGCCGTGAGACAAAAAAAGCAGTACTTGATCATATTTTTATTCTATCGCGTTGCTGTTCGGTTCTCTCGTTAGTGCCGCCAGTCGTACGAGCTCATCCATTATGAGGTCGATATCTTCCTCACGCGTGCGCAGGTTCATGAAACAAGCGCGCATCCCGAACTGACCTTTGACCGAAGCGGGGCCCAGAAATGCCCGTCCGCCGTTCACCAATCGTTTGAGCACGGCCTGATTACCTTCATCATCGAGAGCACCCAAACGAAAACACACACAGTTGAAGACCACGGGTGCCAGCAATTCGAACTCAGACCGCTGTTCAGCAATAGTGCCCATGTAAGCCGCCAGGTCAGCCATGCGATCGATCACTTCGGCATAAGATTTACGGCCGAACCGCCGTAATGACCACCACACTTTCAGCGCTTTGAAGCTGCGTGACAGCTGCGGGCCGTAATCAGCGTAGTTGATGAGGTCCGGGTCCTGCTCCATGGCCAGGTAACTGGGTGAAAAGTTGAACGAATGCAGCAGTGTCGAATGGTCCCTGACCAGCACGCAGCCGGCTTCAAAAGAGGCAAACAGGAACTTGTGTGGGTCGAGCGAGACCGAATCCGCCAGGCCTATCGCTGACATCGGTTTTTCGAAGCGTTTACTGAGCGCAGCCAGTGCGCCATAGGCACCGTCGATGTGCAGCCACAAATCTTTCGCGCGGCAAAGTTCAGACAATTCTGGAATGGGATCGACTGCACCGGTTGTTACGGTGCCTGCGGATGCGATGACACAGAACGGGGTAAGGCCGTTTTTGAGGTCTTTTTCCAGAGCCTCGACAAGTAAGCTCGTTCGAATTCGAAAGTTTTCATCAGTAGGAATGTGGCGCAGATAATTGACTCCAATGCCAAGCGCTGACACCGCCTTGTCAATACTGCTGTGCACTTCATCCGAGGTGTACACGACCAAAGGTGATTTCCTTCCTTGCAAGCCCTCAGTGCGAGCCAGATCGCCTAACTTCCAATCACGCGCTGCTGTCATTGCGATCAGGTTGGCCATGGAGCCGCCACTGGTGACCAGGCCGCCAGCCGCTTCGCCAAATCCCAAAATGTCAGCCAGCCAGCGGACCACTCGTTGCTCAATCGCGTTGGCCGCGGGCGAGAGTGTCCACAGGTTGCAATTTTGATTGAGTACGCTGGCTGCAAATTCTGCGTAGGGTGAGATGGCATTGGGCGAAGGCATGACGTAGGGCAGAAACCGTGCGTGTGCAGCATGCGTCGAGTTGGGAACGATGAAAGATTCGAGCTCCTCGAACAATTCTTCAACTTCGCAGCCCTGCTCTGGCATGGGCATAGTCAGAATACCCTGCATGGCTTCCCGGTCAATATTCGGAAATACCGGACGGCCGGACAGGTCGGCGTGATATCTCTCAATGAAATCGCGCATTAGCCGCAGCGTGCGATCGTGTTCCTCAGAGGTAAAAAGCAGATCGTCCACTCTATGGCTCCTTTACGACGGGTGATTGCTTAAAAAATTCGAGTCTATTCTATGAAAGAAAGACAAAGGCTTTGGCGAGGGCTGTTTTCACCGCTTTGTTTGAGTCGATTGAACGGGATAATATTGGCTTTGGTTTACAGAGTACAGAGGATGCCACCTGAATGAATATATCCGAGGCAATTTCGTCCCGCTTTTCCGTTAGGGCCTTTCTGAACGATCCCGTTTCAGAAGAACAGATTCACCGAATTCTCGAAGGGGCCAGGCAGGCACCTTCGGGTGGCAATCTGCAGCCATGGCACGTGTACGTCGTAGCAGGACAGCCGTTTAATGAGCGGAATGCGCTGATCCGGGCACGAAGTGTTGAGCTTCCGCAAGGGGAAGAGCCGGATTACGCGGTCTACCCGCCAAATCTTCCCGAGCCCTACCGTTCCCGCCGCTTTAAATGTGGTGAGGACCTGTATGCAGCTATTGGCATCAAGCGGGAAGATAAATTGGCCCGGATCGCTCAGTTTGCCAAAAACCTCGACGCATTCGGTGCGCCAATGGTCCTGTATTTCGCAATCGACCGTTTCATGGGTGTCAACCAGTGGGCGCACCTGGGCATGTTTATGCAAACCATCATGCTGCTGGCCACCGAAGAGGGTCTGGATACCTGCGCCCAGGAATCATGGTCAGCCTTTCACGACACAATCTCCAATTTTATTGAATTACCTGACGAGCAGATGATTTACTGCGGAATGGCCATGGGTTATGCGGACCGTGAACACCCGATTAACCAGTGGCGGACGGAGCGGGCGCCGCTGAAAGATGTTGCTCGTTTCATCATCTGATGAGAACGTGCCATTATCGTGAGTTCCGTTTCAGCCCGCCACGAAGTAGTCGCCCAGTCGCACGCCACAGGACAGATTATTACCAACACATTGGCAATTGACATTTCAACACAGATAGATGTAGTATTCAATTAATCACGTGAATACTATATTTATTCATGCAATCGACATCGGATTATAGGTTTTACTACCCTTCGTCAGTTTTGTCCGCCGAGCCAGATGCTGCGAATGGAGTGTTTTCCTTTGCAAAATTTCTCACATCGGTACCTCATCATGAAAGTATGCATCATTCTCAATGACCCGCCTTATGGCACAGAACGCTGCTTCAATGGCTTGAGGCTCGCATCAAGCTTGCTGAAAGCAGATTCCCGGCTCGAACTTACTGTTTTCCTGATGGCTGACGCCGTGTTTTGTGCAAAAGCTGGTCAGACCACGCCAGACGGTTACTACAACCTCGGACGGATGATTCGAGCTGTGGCAAACAAAGCGACGGTGTTGCTCTGTGGAACCTGCATGGATGCCCGCGGAATAGATGGAAAAGAGCTTCTTGGGAACACAAAGCGCAGCACCATGCCTGAGCTTGCCCAACTTACCTTCGACGCTGACAAGGTGCTGGTGTTCTGACCGGTCTATCGCCATTGCACAAATGGAGAAATGTAAATGCGCATCATCATAATTGGCGGGTCATTTGGTGGACTAACGACGGCCTTTGACCTGCGTCGTCTACTGCCCCTTCGAAATCACGAAATTATCCTGATCTCCAGGGAACGCCGCTTCACGTTTATCCCGGCATTGCCCTGGGTCAGCATGGGGCAAAAGACCATTGACGATATTTCATTTGATTTGGAAAGACCGTTGAAATCGAAGGGTATTGAGTTTGTTGAAGCAGCGGTATACAAGGTCGATCCGTTTAAAAAAAGCGTCCATGCAGGTAGCGAGAGCTACGATTATGACTATCTGGTCATCGCTACCGGCCATCGCAGCGCCAATGAGGCGGTTCCCGGACTTGGGCCATTCGACGGCCCCGGGCATTCGCTGATGTCCTCGATTGAGGCAGAGGAGGCACGGGATAGCTGGGCGGCCTTCATCCGTGACCCGGGACCGATGGTCGTTGGCTGCGCCCCGGGGGCCAGTTGCCTCGGGCCGGCCTATGAGTTCCTGTTCGAGTCACATCATGCCTTGAAAAAACAACTGTTGTGTCACAAGGCCCCGATCATCTTCGTGACGCCGGAACCATACCTTGGACATTATGGGGTAGGCGGGTTTGGCAATATTCGACAGTTCATGGAGGGCGAACTGGAGAAACGTGATATCCGCTATCACACTTCCGCGGCGATTAGCCGGATCACGGAAAACACAGTTGAGACCAGCGATGGGCAGGTTTTCGAATCTCGCTTTTCGCTGATCATTCCACCACTGGCCGGCGTCAGTGCTATGGCTGATAGCCCGGAACTTGGTAATCCCAAAGGCTTCATCCCGGTGAATTCAGAATATCGGCATCAGGATTTTGACAGTATTTATGCGGTTGGAGTAGCTGTTGCCATGCCGCCGGCTGAAGACACGCCAGTGCCGGTGAACTTCCCCAAGACCGCACACATGACTGAGCAGATGGCCAAGATAGCAGCCAGGAATATTGCTGCTGATATTCTGGGCGGAGATAAAACCAGCCATCATCTGATGGTCGAATGCATCATGGACATGGGTGATGAGGCTGTTCACATGGTCGCCGACCCGGTGCGCCCGCCACGTAACGTATCCACCTTTAGCAAAGGCCGTCGCTGGCTATGGGCCAAGCGTTTCTTCGCTGATTACTACCTGTGGAAGATACGCCGTGGAGCCACGCGAACGCCCAAGTGGGTCTGGTAACGCACGCCTTTCAGAGCAGATCAATCCAAAGAGGTAAGCAGTAGGAGTAATACCTCATGCTAGAAAAACTCACCGCTTTTTCCATAGACCGACCAAAGACCACTATTGCAGTTGTTGTCGTTCTGACGATTCTATTCGGACTCCAGTTTCCCAACATTACGGTAGATGCTGATCCCGAGAATATGCTGGAAGCCCACCAGTCGGACCGTGTTTTTTACGATCAAACGAAGAAGGATTTCGGGATTCACGACCTGATCGTTGTCGGGATTGTGGATGAGAAGGATGTTTTCCGTTCCGAGTCACTTGAAACAATCGCCCATGCGACGACTGAAATTCTCAAAATCGAGGGCGTGATCATTGAGGATGTGATCAGCCCATCGACGACCGACAACGTCAAGTCGGCAGGTGGACTGTTGGACATCCGGCCGGTGCTGCATGAAATACCACGAACGCCCGAATCAGTCTCATTGTTGCGACAGGATATTGCGGATAATCCGTTCCTTCATGAAAAGATAGCATCTGCTGATGGGACGGCAATTGCGCTCTACATTCCCATCGAACGTAAGGACATGAGCCGTCGGATCGCGAGTGAGATCGAAATCATTCTTGAACGTGAACTGTTGCCTGGCCAGCGGCACCACCTGGCCGGCTTACCTGTGTCGGAAGACACTTTTGGATACGAAATGTTTATCCAGATGGCTGTTGTTGCACCACTCGCGTTTATGGTCATCCTGCTTATCGTCTATATCATGTTCCGACAATTGGCCTTCCTGGTCCCAATCGCCCTCACGGCAATGTTTTCAGTGATCTGGGCCATGGGAGCTTTGATCGGCATGGGCTTTACCGTCCATATCATGAGTTCGATGATTCCGGTGTTTCTGATGCCCATCGCAATCCTCGATGATGTTCATATTCTGAGCGAATTTTTCGACCGATATCGGGTGCTGGGGGACAAGCGGCAGGCGCTGGTCGAGTCCATGCGTCCTCTTTATAAACCCATGTTGTATACCTCGCTGACGTCGGCTGTTGGATTTGCCTCGCTGGCTCTGGCTGATATTCCGCCGGTGCGAGTGTTTGGCTTGTACGTCGCCTTCGGAATCATCGTTGCCTGGTTGCTGGCGCAAACCATAGTACCAGCGGTGATCAGCTTGATGGATGATGAGAAGCTGAAGCGCAGGCTATACCGGGAGGGTGAAGCGACTTCGCCCCTGCTTGATCGCATACTTCGCTCGATTGGTGAGTTCTCTTTTACTCGCGCCCGCATGGTATTGGTGATTGGCGTCCTGGTCTTTGCTTTTGGAATCGGTGGAATAATTCAAATTCAGGTTAACGATAATCCCGTGAAATGGTTCAAAACCAGCCATCCCCTGCGCCAGGCTGATACCGCAATGAACCAATTGTTTGGAGGAACATACATGGCTTACGTGGTGATTGCAGGGAGTGAAGCAGACACCATTAAGCAGCCCGAAGTTATTACCTACATCAACCGCTTACAGCAGCATCTGGAGGCGGACCCACTGATCGGCAAAACCTCGTCGGTGGCAGACATCGTCAAACGTATTAATCTGGTGCTGCATGATAACGATTCCACTTACGATGTAGTCCCCAACAGCAGCGAGGCCATCGGCCAGTTCCTGTTCCTGTTTCAATCTTCGGGAGATCCCAATGACCTCGACAATTTCATTGACCGCGAAGCGAAAAAGGCCAATATCTGGATTCAGATGAAGGGGGGCGATAATCAGCAGATGCAGACCGTGGTGAACCGGCTTGATGCATTCGTTGCTGTCGACCCACTACCCGAGGGACTGATGTTGCGTTGGTCCGGTTTGACCTACATCAACAAGGTCTGGCAAGACTTGATGGTGACCGGCATGCTCAAAGCCGTGCTTGGGAGTTTTTTGGTCGTATTTCTGCTAATGGTGATCGAGTTTCGCTCGCTTACATTCGGTGCACTTGCCATGGTGCCACTGACTGGGGCTATTGTGCTCACTTACGGCCTGGTCGGGTGGTTGGGCAAGGACTTCAACATGCCTGTTGCCGTGTGCGCGTCTCTGACACTTGGTCTTGGCATCGACTTTGCAATTCATTTCCTGCAACGCTACAAGGCGCATATCAGTGAATCGGGGAGCGCCGAAGTCACCAATCTGTATATGTTCGGCGAACCCGGCCGTGCCATCGCGAGGAATGCCATTGTCATCACCATCGGATTCTTGCCACTCATGGTTTCGAGCCTCAGTCCCTACGTGACAGTAGGAGCGTTTTTTGCCTCTCTGATGCTGTTCACCACCCTGGCGACGTTCTTCATGTTACCCAGCGCACTGCGTTTTGTGAGTGCGCGAATTATTCGTGAGAGCAATTGATGAAGCACAATGCAAAGTACCTGGCTGCAACCCTGACTCTGGGCCTGGTGTTGGCAGCCCAAACGGCGGAGGCACAGAACGATTCTGCAGTGGAAATCATGGAGCGCTCCCATAGCGCCTACTATTACGCGGGCGCTGATACCAAAGGCAGGTTTTCCATGGAACTGATCGACCGCGACGGTGGAAAGCGTATTCGGGACATGACCATGTTGCGCAGGAATCAGGAAGCAAGCGGGTCCCAGAAGTACTTCCTCTATTTCCATGAGCCAGGCGATGTGCGTCGCCTGACTCTCATGATCTGGAAATATCCCGGGAAGGAGGACGACCGCTGGATTTTCGTTCCCGCTGTCGATCTGATCCGGCGCATAGCTGCTGATGACAAGTACTCGAGCTTTGTCGGTTCTGATTTCAGTTATGAAGATGTTTCCGGTCGTGAAGTAGCCGAGGATACCCATACTATTTTGCGTGAGGAGGAGTTGGGAAATCGGAACGTCATTGTTATCGAGAGCATTCCACTTAATGAGGCCGCATTCACCAGGCGGGTTTCGTGGATCGACAGAGAAAACCACCTGCCTTTGAAGGAGGAATACTATGATGCCCAGAATCAGCTTCAACGAATCTTTACTGCAGACAACATCGAGAATATTGCTGTAGGTGAAGGTGACCAAAGCCGCTCCTATCCAACGGTTATGAAGCGCACGATGAAAAACGTCCGGACTGGCCATCGCACGGAGGTGAGCGTTTCACACGTTAGCTATGACCTGGGTCTTCAGGACGCCGATTTCAGCGAGCGTCGCATGCGGCGACCACCTCGAAGCTGGATTCAATAGCGACTCATACTGAGGAAACGTGAGAGCTGTTCAATTACTTCTGCCCGCTATTCTTATCCTTTTTTCCGGGCCCGTGCTGTCCCAGGAAAGCGGCGGTGAATGGGGGATGGATTTTCAGAGTTTTGTTTTAGGGACCTACACGGCCCGCACAGAAGACGATTGGCCACAGACGCCTGAGGGCCGCCGATTTCTGCTGGCTGAGGAACGCCTGCGCCTTGAGTTTAATATGTGGACGGATGTTGCCGAGACCGAAATCATGGTCAAACTGGACGGCGTGCACGACTGGGTGGCGCACGAACTCTCCCTGGACTTACGTGAGGCTTATCTCGATTTTACAAAGGGCAAAGCCGACTTTCGTTTTGGTCGGCAAATCGCTACCTGGGGAGTCGGTGATTTACTTTTCATCAATGATGTTTTTCCGAAGAATTGGGTGTCATTCTTCTCCGGAAGGCCACTCGAATACCTCAAAGTCGGGATTGATGCGCTGCGTGGCCGTTATTCCTCTGACATACTGAACGCCGAACTCCTGCTCATTCCACGTTTTGAGCCTGATACCTTGCCGACTCCCATGCGATTCTTTTTGCACGATGATTACGCGCCTGTATCAGTTCGCAATGAACAATTACCGGATACAGGGTTTGACGACCCGGAGTTAGCTTTACGACTCTATCGCCGATACGGAGATTATGACATCTCGTTTTATACCTACCATGGCTATTGGCGCTCACCGGGTCAATTGGCCGATGACCCCCTAAACCCAGTTCGGGTAACACACTTTTTTCCAGCCTTATCGACCTATGGATTCAGTGCCCAGGGACAGGCTCTGCGTGGTGTTATCAGTTTTGAGATGGGCTACTACGATTCACGGGATGACAGGGCGGGTGATAACACGGCCATTCCCAACTCCCAGGCCCGCTTTCTTATGGGATACCAGAAACAATTAGCAGAGGATTTCACGCTCGGGTTTCAGTATTACGCTGAAATAATGATGAATTTCGCTACATACGAATCTGCTCTGCCCAGCGGGTTTGGTCAACAGAAAAAGTACCGCGATTTAGCCACGGTGAGTGTGCGGCATTTTCTGAAACACCAGACCTGGGAGTTGGCTCTATTTGCTTTCTACAGTCCGGCTGAGCGAGATTATCTGATCCAACCGCGAGCCGTATATAGAGTATCGGACAACTTTTCTACTGTGCTTGGTGCAAACTTTTTCGGCGGCAAGCGGAACACAACTTTTTTCGGGCAATTCGACCGGAACGACAACATTTATTTGACGCTGCGTTATGATTTTTAGCCGTACATCTGGACATGCTACGCTTCGATGCTTCAGAGACTCAGCTCATTGGGATTTTTTGTTCATTCGATAGATCTTTGAGTCATTTCACTGCGAGGGAGAGGTAATTGTCAAACCATAGCCCAAAGTCAAGACTATTCGAGCAGTTCGCGATCGTCGCGAAGGCATTAGGCCATGCGAACCGATTGGAACTATTGGAGTTGTTGGCACAAGGTGAGCGCAGCGTTGAGGCGCTGGCCAAGGTTGCCGGACTTAGCGTCGCCAATACTTCCCGCCATCTCCAGCATCTTCGTCTTGCTGGTCTCGTTGTATCACGCAAGGAAGGGCTCTACGTTTACTACAGTGTGGCAGGCGATGATGTGATTGATCTTCTGGGCACTTTGCGGCGCACAAGTGAGCGTCATATTGGAGAGGTGAACCGGGTTGTTGCCGGCTATTTCAATGAACGCGACACACTCGAGCCAGTTTCGCGTGATGAACTCAGAGAGAGAAGTAAAAACGGGCTGGTTACAGTGCTCGACGTTCGACCAACAGAGGAGTATGAATTCGGCCACATTCCAGGTGCGATCAACATGCCACTGGAGGACATCGAGAAATGCATCGAAGACATACCCATCGGACAGGAGGTCATTGCTTACTGCCGTGGGCCCTATTGCGTTCTCGCCTTCGAAGCTGTTGCCAAATTACGGGAAAGGGGTTTTGGGGCTCGGCGCCTGGAAGACGGTTACCCTGAATGGAAAGCGGCAGGTTTACCGGTAGAACACGACCGGGAATCCCCCTGATGCTAACTCCAGCCGGGAATCCTGATGGAACCTGAGTGTGTCCATTAAACCAGGATGAGTTCAGATCTTTTTTCATGATATTCCGAAGCCGAAAATAACCGCTTGCTTGAGACATGAGACACGTCCTACACCTACTTATATCATCTGGTGTTATGCAGTATCCGGCTGTTGCTCCCAGGCGGTATTAAGTCGATTGCTTGTTAATCTACGAATTCGCACGCCACACGGTCCGCAAAGACGTCGGCCCAATACCCATTCGTCATTCAAGCCACTCGCTGTCCGGCATCCACGATTTGAGTTACTTCCAGGTCAGGATTCTTAATTTTCGCTACTTCCAGATCGTATTGCGCCTGTAAACGCACCCACATATCTGCCGACGTGCCCAAGGCCATACCAATCAGGCGGGCCATGTCAGCGGTCATGCTTGCCTTCCCGTTGGCGATTCGATGAATCTGCGTCGGCGTCTTGCCAGTTGCCTTGGCCAGCGCATAGCTGGAAATATCCATCTCTTTCATAATCCGGCTCAAAAGATCGCCGGGATGTACTGGCTGTAATCGTTTTTCCTTCTTGCCCATCAAATTCTCCTTCCATCTCAGTGGTAATCTACTATCTCAACCTCGCTGGCGTTGCCATTTTCCCAAACAAAGCAGATCCGGTATTGCTGATTGATCCGTATGCTGTGCTGTCCTGTGGGGTCGCCGCTTAGCTCTTCCAGCATGTTTGACGGTGGTATCATCAGGTCATTCAAGCTTACTGCTGCGTCCAATTGTTTGAGGCTTTCTCTACCGCGCTGCTGAATCTGTTGAGGCAATTTTCTAGAAAAGCGGCCTTCAAAAATTTTCTTTGCTTCGTTGCTTTTAAAGTTGGCGATTGCCATTAGCGTATATTACCGCATGGCGGTATTATTGTCATGAGATAATATCAAAAAAAGATAACAGTCAAATAGAAAGACTGACCACCCGCAAACTTGCTGGCTTTCAGCGGACCACGAAATCTTTCGACATTGGCTTCCAGGTTGCACACAAGGTGCCCGTTCGAACACAATTGGCCACGCACAATTCCTATTGCCCTGGCGTTTTGGAGAATACGATTGCCACATGGAACCCGCCGCATTTTTCTGAAACTCGCTGTTGTGTCGCTCACCCTGGCGCTTGCTGCCTGTGCGCAACAAGCCAGTCGCGAACAGACCGGATCACTGGAGGCTGATCAAATGCTAACCCTCGATGCCATCTTCAAAGAATACGCTTACGATCCTGAAGAGCCGGGGCAGATCCGCTGGCTGGAAGATGGTAGTGGTTACACCGCGCTGGAAACCGTCAGTGAATATCGCGATGTGGATCCCGAGCGGGATGAAGAGGGCGAAATCATCAAGTGGGCTGAAGATATCGTTTTCTACGATCCGGCCACACTGGATCACAGCATTCTGATCTCTGCCGGGCAACTCACCCCCGAGGGCGCTGAAAAAGCACTGACTATCGATGATTACATCTGGTCAAAAGACCGCAGCAAGCTGTTGATCTACACCAATAGTGTCAAAGTATGGCGAACCAAGAGCCGTGGTGATTATTGGGTGCTCGATGTGGATAGCGGCGAACTGTGGCAACTCGGCGGCAGCGAAGCTGAAGAAAGCAGTTTGCAGTTTGCCAAGTTCTCGCCAGATGCTACCCGGGTGGCCTATGTGCGCAAAGATAATATTTATGTTCAGGAACTGAAAAACCGCAGCATAGAGCAGTTGACCACGGATGCCTCCGACACGGTCATTAACGGCCTGTTTGATTGGGTTTATGAGGAAGAATTTCACGCCAGAGACGGCTTCCGCTGGAGCCCCGATGGCAAGAAGATCGCGTACTGGCAGCTGGATACCAGCGCTGCACAGGATTTTTTGTTGATTAACAATACCGATGCACTGTACCCGGTGGTCACGCGTTTCCCCTACCCCAAAGTGGGTGAGGAGAATTCTGCGGCCCGTGTCGGCGTGATTTCACTGGCAAGCAAACAAACGGTGTGGGCGAATCTACCCGGTGTTGCCAAAGATATGTATATCCCACGCATGGATTGGGCCAATAACGCCAGCACACACATCCTGGTGCAACACCTTAACCGCAAGCAGGATACCAACCATGTGTATAGAGTCTCAGCCGACAGCGGCGAGCTGACCACCACACTGCTCGACCGCGAGCAGGAGTTTATCGAGGTCTATGACGATGTCACCTGGCTGGAACGGTCGGATGCTTTTACCTGGATCAGCGAAGGTAGCGGCTGGCGCCATATCCACCTGGTCACGGCAGATGGCAAATCCATCGTCGACCTGACACCGGGTGAATTCGACATTGAGGCGATGGGGGCTATTGATGAAACCGGTGGATGGCTGTATTTCACTGCCTCGCCGGAAAACATAACGCAACGCTACCTGTACCGCAGTCACCTGGATGGCTCAGGCGGCATGGAGCGCATAACACCGCCGGAATATAGCGGTAGCAACAGCTACCAGATGTCCAAAAACGCACGCTGGGCCATTCACACCTTTTCCTCGTTTAGCCAGCCGCCTCAGACCCGCCTGGTCTCGCTACCGGATCACAAAACCAGGCAAGTGGTGGAAGATAACCAGAAGCTTATCGACAAGTTGGATGCAATCGCGCTGGGTGAGCACGAATTCTTCCAGGTCAAGGCCCGCGATGGCCTGGTACTGGACGGATATATCATGCGCCCTCCTGATTTTGACCCAGCACTAAAATACCCCATTATCAACTACGTCTACGGTGAACCCTGGGGCCAGACCGCGCAGGATAAATGGGGTGGCTCGACGCACCTGTGGCATGTGCTGATGACTCAGCACGGCTTTGTTGTCGCGACGGTGGACAATCGCGGTACCCGCGCACCACGCGGAAGGGCATGGCGCCGATCTTTGTATGGCGCGGTCGGCGTGCTGGCCTCAAGAGACCAGTCCGATGCCCTGAAGGCGATGACCAGACGCTGGAGCACCATAGACCCGGACCGTGTTGGGATCTGGGGCCATTCTGGCGGCGGCTCCATGACGCTGAACATGATGTTCCGTTACCCACAGCAATACGACGTGGGCATTTCCAGGTCACCGGTACCCGACCAGAGGCTCTACGATTCAATCTACCAGGAACGCTACTCCGGTCTGCTGGAGCAGTTTGAAGAAGGCTACCGTGAAGGCTCTCCCATCACCTTCGCCTCACAACTCGAAGGTAAACTGCTGCTGATACACGGCACCGGTGACGATAATGTGCATTACCAGGGTTCAGAACGTCTGATCAACGAGTTGGTGAAACACAACAAACCATTCGATTTGATGTCGTATCCAAACCGCAGTCACAGCCTCAAAGAGGGAGAGGGAACTAATCTGCACCTGCATTCGTTGATGACAGATTATTTTGAAGAGCATCTGAAAAATTGAACGATGTGGTACTGACCAGCAAAATGTCTATACCCTGGTTGGTGGAGGAACTTAGTGCGCGTTACACTGGGGGATGATAGTTGCTGCGGACATCAGGTGTATTGCTCAACTGGCTGTACAGGCCACTGCGGGTGTGACGCGTATCACCGAAGGTGTGCACCAGTCGGTGTTGAACACCCTGGGCATTCCTGGCGGCAATGCAGCGGGACAAACCCGCGGCATAACCGGCCTGGTTTACAGGAATGTCCACACGGTTACTCAGCTGGTGGGCAAAAGCCTGGACACGGTGTTGGGCGGCTTGCAGCCGCTGCTTGAATCGTCTGAAGATACCCAGCCTGGATCAGATCAGCGCGAATCGGTTCTCGCGGCACTCAATGGCGTGATGGGTGACCGTTTGTTAGCCAGCGACAGCCCATTCGCCATCCCCATGACCCTTCGCTACCGGGACGCAGCGCTGAACTGGAAAGCCCTGCCGCCGATGCCTGAAGTCACCGGCAAAGTAGTGCTGATGGTACACGGCCTGTGCATGAACGACCTGCGCTGGCACGCCCGGCATAAGGGCCATCCGTTCGACCACGGGGAAGCTCTGGCTTCAACGCTGGGATATACGCCTGTATATCTGCACTATAACTCTGGCTTGCACACGTCCGTGAATGGGCGCGAATTGTCCGCCCAACTGGAGCAATTGGTCACACACTGGCCAATGCCGATTGAAGAACTGAGCGTGGTGGCCTACAGCATGGGTGGCCTGCTCATCCGCAGCGCCTTCCACTATGCGAAAAAGGACAATCTGCACTGGCCAGACCAGCTGAAAAATATCGTGTTCCTGGCGACGCCGCACCATGGCACTTCACTGGAACGCCTCGGCAACTGGGTGGACGTGATTCTGGGCAGTACGCCCTATACCCGGCCATTCGCCGCACTGGGTCAGTTGCGCAGCGCAGGCATCACAGACCTGCGCTACGGTCATGTGCTGGACGAGGACTGGCATGGCCACGACCGTTTTCACCGCAAAGCAGATGGCCGCCATCTCGTGCCTTTGCCTGAGGGCGTGGCCTGTTACACAATAGCCGCAACCCTTGCAGAAAGGCGCAGCACACTATCTAACCGTCTGATCGGCGACGGCCTGGTGCCTCTTTACAGCGCACTGGGCCATCATGAAAAAGCACAGCGCAGGCTGCTGTTTACAAAAGAGTCACACCGGATTATCCACGGCATGAATCACATGAGCTTGCTGAGCAGCCACAGGGTGAGCCGACAGATACTGCGGTGGCTGACACCCTTATGCGCAGCACCCGTCGCAGGGCACGGTCGCTGATTGAATCAGTAGTCGAATTGGAATTGGAACTATGCAAAAAGTTGAATTCTTCTTCGATTGCTCAAGCCCGTGGACGTACATCGCTTTTCACAACATTCTCGCCTTGCAGGATGAATTGGGCATGGTCATCGACTGGCGACCCATTCTGGTTGGCGGAGTGTTCAACGCTATCAACAGCCATGTGTACCGGATTCGTGAAAATCCAGTTCCGGCAAAGGATGCCTACATTGGCAAGGACCTCAACGACTGGGCACAAATGAGCGGGCTCAAGATTCGTTGGCCACCTTCCATTTTCCCGATCAATAGCGTCCGCGCCATGCGGGCTTGCATCGTTGCACTTGATCAGAACCGGCTGGAACCGTTTGCACGACGGATATTCGAACTGTACTGGGGTGAGGATCAGGATATTAGCGAAGACGACGCCTTGCTGGAAGCCGCGAGCTGTGCAGACATCAATGGAAAACACGTGTTGGAAGCGATCGAGAAATTGGCAACGAAAAACCGCTTGCGCAAAAACACCGAGGAATTGATTCAGCGCGGCGGTTTTGGCAGCCCGACCATGTTTGTGGGCAAGCACGATATGTATTTTGGCAATGACCGCCTCGTGCTGGTAAAAAAAGCACTTCTCAAGTATTCATAAGAAATCGACCGTATACCTTCTGTTCAAACCGGATGGTGATAGAGGGTGCCGTTATCGCACGGTCCCGTTGCTTTCGAAGTCGTCATGGAAAATGACCTCGGATAGCTCGCCCCGGGTGGTAAAGCCCCAGGTACAACCGCGAATGGTCCCCTCCGCATTCACTTCGTCAACCCGCCAGTAATAGGCCGAGTTGGTTTCCAGTGGACCCGGGTCGAAAACCGTACCGGGCTGGTTGCCGTGAAAATCTCCGGGGCCAAGCGGAGTGACCGTGCCGAAATAAACATCGTGCGAATCGGCCTGCGCACCTGCAATCCATTCAAGACCGGTGTCGAGGCTTAGCCCCTCAGCACCGTCAACCGGGCCTGGGATGCTGGCCGGGCCCGGCAGATCGCCTGGCGGCACCGCTGGCTCGAACACTTCCAGTTGGATATTATCAATCTGCCACAGATTGCCCTCGGGTACCCCGTTTGAGTTGAAACGGAACCGCAACATGACATTCGCCTGCCCGGCAATGAAGGAGGAGAAATCTCGCACGATTCGAGACGGGTCGTGAATATTTCCGTCCGGATTACGCCAGCCCTCGTTCCAGTTCGTCCCGCCATCAGTGCTGTAATCCACGCTGATGGTCTCGAGTAAGTCGAAAAAGAAGTAGCTGCTGAAATGCAACACCGCTCCCCCAGCATTGGAAAGATCAAGTACAGGTGTGCGCAGTGATGTATCCGTGATTGCCGCGTCGCTGTCCACCATGGCGAAAGGCCCGCTGCCACCCGTGTTGTTGTCGAGGCGCGTGTCGTCCGGGACCGGCGTGTTGATCGTCCAATTGACGCCCCGGGGTGTTTCGACGCTCCAGCCTGCCGGAAGACCGTCTGAAAGTCTTCATCGATGAGAAGGGTTCCCGTGGCCGGTGGCGATTCCACACTGATGATAAGTGAGTAGTCCTGCGCCGCGCTATCCAGTAACGCGCCCTTGTGCTGCACTGTTACGGAATAGCTGCAGGTGTCTGCGCTGCTGATGATGACCTGTTCCACGTTGTCGCGAACGTTGTCGCCCTTGCTTGCGGCTGAGGCCGGGCTGGCAGGATTGAGCACCCATGGCTCCCAGCTGTTGGCGCCGCGGGCGATGCGCAGGTCGAGATCGTTGACCAGCATCAAGTCCGCAGGATCCACCGCCGGTGCGGGGGGATTTCCGGGTGGATCCGGCCAGCCGAGGGTGGCCTT
>PVMS01095212.1_pt1 | contig 18879 bp, 21 predicted proteins | sample 1853461 | NCBI WGS metagenome assembly PVMS01 (sample SAMN08582032, study PRJNA380276) | Marine sediment metagenome, whole genome shotgun sequencing project. | isolation source: ocean sediment barecode stripped | collected 2017 | reverse complement strand
GTTGGGCTTTGACGACGGGGGTGGTGGTGTGGTCGGGCGGGTTTTCGTCGGTGAAACACAGCGGTGCCCATGCTCTGCGGAGGTGCCAGACGAGGTAGGCGGCGAGGGTGCAGATGAACACGTGGGCGCGGACTCGGTCTTCGAGGCGGTGGTGGATGGGGCGGAGGTGGAGGTCGACGGTTTTGAGGGACCGGAACTGGGCTTCGACGAGTCGGAGCCGTTTGTAGGCTTCGACGACTTCACCCGAGTTGAGGCGGTCGGATCCGATGCTGGTGCGGATGACGTAGATGCCGTCGAGGGCGGCTTCGGTGTTGATGGCGTCCTGTTTGTGCCGATAGGTGAAGACGGCTTCACCAATGGTCAGGTCGTAGTGTTTCGCCATCTTGTATTTGTTGACGACCCGTCCGACCCGTATCCCGATGACCGCGGCGTCTTTGAGCCGGCCTGCAGCGACGGCGGTGACGATCTTGTCGAGAGCGGTGTCGGTGGCGGCGAGGAGTTCTCGGCGTTTCCGGGTCCGTTCGACAGCCAACGCCGGGTTGCGGCACACGACGAGGCGTTCGTCGGGATAGTCGGGTGAAGTGATCTCGGCGAGGTCGGTCTCGTCGAACAGTGACAGTTGGATGGCACCCTGGTCAGCGAGTTTCTTGATGGCGGGGGCCCGCAGCGCGGTTACCCATCCCGCCCCGGGCAGAGTCTTGAGGTCGTCGATGCGGGCTTGGGTGATCATTCCACGGTCACCAACCATCACCACCTCAGAGAGCCCGAACCGTTCCCGTATCTTGGTGACGGTGGCGACGAACGAGGCCGGGTCCGCGGTGTTGCCGGGGAACACTTCGACCGCGACGGGTCGGCCGGCTTCATCGGTGACCAGCCCGTAGGTGATCTGGGCTTTCCCTTTCTTGCCGTCGCGTGAATAGCCTCTGGCAGCCAACTCGTTACAGCGTCCCTCGACATAGGACCCGGACAGGTCGACAAGCACCATCCCGCCCGGGGTCAGATGACGTTTCGCGAGGCGCCCCTCGATGGTGTCTTGGCGTTGTGCGAGCCAGTCCATAGCGGCGTATACGTCGTCGGTGGAAGCGTCCCCAATGCCGAGATCCACGGCGAGGGTGGTGTCTATCCACCAACGGGTGGTAGCGAGCTTCGACCCGGGCCGGCACACCCGAGCAACGATCAGGCCCATCACCAGATCCCGTTCGGGGCCTGGCGGACCCAGCAACTTGGGGAACCCCAACGTTTTGGCTATCGCTGTGACGGCTGCGACGTGGCCGTGAGCCAGCGAGCGGCGGATCTCGAACGCTGCGTCTGCGGGCACCAGGTCCTCTCCCCGCAGAAGCCTCCGTAACGGTTCGATCATCTCGACAGGCAGCGCAGAGAGGTTGGCCAGGGTCCGTTTCTTGACCCTGCCGCCCTCGCGGTAGCTTTCGCGGAGGAGGACGGCTGGAGGGGACTTCCGGTTCGGGACCACATCAATGTACATGGCCACATACTACCAGCATGTGTTCCTCACCACAACTACCCTACCTGAATTACAAGAACACCCACCTCAGGCGATACATGGCTACACATTCGGATACGCTATCAGTGGATAACCCTGCAACCACAAGGGATTCCTCCACCCAGCCCCCAACCAAATGGCGTAACTTCCGCCTAATCGCTGAGCGCGCTCTGCATGAGAATGAGAACACTTCTCAGAAGGAGCGTGCCCGCCGTGACCAGATACGGCTTCGTTCGACCGACCCGGCGAGGCTCGATGGCGTCGGGATGGGGTCGACGATGAGTCGACACACCCGGCGGTGGCCCGTCCGAATCATCATCGCCGCGACCTTCGCCTTGCTCACGTTCCTCGTCGTGGTGGCCTTCTCTGCGGACTCAACCGTCGAGGCTCAGGCAGCGTCGGGAGATGCGCTCGGCGACGAGCGGCCCGTACAGCGATCCGACGCCCGGCCCGAGTCGCACCCCACCGCCGACCACACCCAGTTCGAGATCCTCGACCAGGAGTTCGCAACCGACCAGGACGTGACCAAAGCCTGTCTCTCGTGCCACGCCGAAGCGGCGAAGCAGATCATGGCGACGACCCACTGGACGTGGGAGACGGATACCGCTGCGTTCGGCGAAGCGGACGTCATCGGCAAGAAGACCCAGATCAACAACTTCTGCATCGGCGTTGAGTCGAACGAACGCCGCTGCACGAGTTGTCACACGGGCTACGGGTGGGCCGACGACACCTTCGATTTCACGGCCGAAGAGAACGTCGACTGCCTCGTCTGCCACGACACGACCGGCACCTACAAGAAGTTCCCGACCGGCGCCGTTTCACGGTCTCGGAGCCCAAGGAGTTCCCTCCGGGGAGCGGCAAGGTCTGGGATCCGCTCGATCTCAGCAACATCGCTCTCAACATCGGCGCGACGAGTCGAGAGACCTGTGGATCGTGCCACTTCAACGGTGGAGGGGGCGCCGGTGTCAAACACGGCGAGTTGAACCCCGATCAGCTCGATCCGGCGTTCACGCTCGACGTGCACATGGCCACCGAGGGCCTGGACTTCTCCTGCTCCGATTGCCACTCGGGCACCGACCATCAGATCCACGGCTCATCGGTCCAGATGTCCCCGTCGGACGATCACGGCATCGACCTACCACTCGACGACGGGGACCGGGCGACGTGCCAGTCCTGCCACGGTGATCACCCGATGGACGACACGAAACTCAACGACCACACCGACACGGTCGCCTGTCAGACGTGTCACATCCCGGCTCTGGCTCGTGGCGAGACCGGGACGAAGACGTGGTGGGACTGGTCGTCCGCCGGGCAATTCACCGAGGACGGCAAGCCGATCGTGACGAAGGACGACCGTGGAGACGTCGTCTACGACACCAAGAAGGGCGACTTCGTGTGGGACTACGACTTCGCACCCGAATACGTCTGGTTCAACGGCATCGTCAACGCGATGGAGGCCGGCGACCCGGTCACGTTCAACGAAGACGGCGTCATGGATCTCAACCAGTACGAGGGCGACTACGACGACCCCTCAGCACGCATCTACCCGGTGAAGGTGATGCGGGGGAAACAGGTCTACGACTCCGGGAACGACACGTTGGTGGTGCCCCACCTCTTCGGCAAGGACGAGGCCGCCTACTGGAAGGGGTACGACTGGGACGCGTCGATCGCCGCAGGCATGGATTACATCGGGTTGCCCTACAGCGGAGAGTACGGATTCATGGAGACGACCTTCAACGAAGCCGCCACCCACATGGTGGCTCCGTCGGATGACGCGGTCGAGTGCTCATCGTGTCACAGCCGGTCGAGCATCATCACCCTGGGCGGCTTCTACCTTCCCGGGCGGGACGGGGGAGCGCTCGATTTCGTCTGGTGGACGTTGATCGTGCTCGCCCTCGTTGGAGTCGGCATACATGCGATATCGCGTGTCATCGCGAACCGGAGGAACTCATGACCACCCACCGGGCTCGTATCTACACCGGGTTCGAGCGGTTCTGGCACTGGACCCAGGCGCTGCTGATCATCATCCTGATGGTGACCGGGTTCGAGATCCACGGCTCCTACTCCCTCCTCGGCTACGAAACCGCGACCAGGGTGCACACCTTCGTCGCGTGGGCCTTCATCGGCCTCATCGCCTTCGCCATCTTCTGGCACCTGACGACCGGAGCGTGGCGGCAGTACGTCCCTTCCCAAGACCGCGGGGTCTTCATCCAGGGTCGCTACTACCTGTACGGGATCTTCAAGAGCGAAGCTCATCCCTACCGGAAGACGGAACTGTCGAAACTCAACCCGCTGCAGAAGGCCACTTACCTGGGGTTCAAGATCCTCATCGTCCCGGTGATGGTGACGACCGGCCTGCTGTACATGTACTTCAACTCATGGCCCGACTGGATGCCGTTCTCCCTCGGGTTCGTGGCGACGATCCATGCCATCGGGGCTTTCCTCCTGGTGATCTTCCTGATCGTCCATGTCTACATGACGACCACCGGATCGACACCGGTCGCGAACATCGAGGCGATGATCACGGGCTACGAGGACATCGAAGACGACTCCGACTCCGAACCCACCAAGGGCGCGGACGACGAACCGGTCCCGGTCGCATAGGCCACCGGCCCCGGGCAGCGTCACGGCACGCGGGCGCTGCCCACCGGGGCCGGACGTACGAACTTCGCGTTGTCTCCGGAGACATGACCTCGGGGGTGCCTCGGGCACAGGTAACGTGCCGTCATGTCACGAAGGCTCCCAGCAGGTTTCATCTGGGGCACGACATCTTCGGCGTATCAGATCGAGGGAGCACGCCACGAGGACGGCAAGGGCGAGTCGATCTGGGATCGTTTCGCCGACACCGGCCGGATGCCGGAATCCGGCGACGTCGCCTGTGACCACTACCACCGGTGGCGAGAGGACGTGGCGCTGCTGGCCGGTCTCGGCCTGAAGGCGTATCAGTTCTCGGTCGCGTGGACGCGAGTCCTGCCGGACGGCACCGGCAAGGTCAACGCCGCGGGCCTCGGGTTCTACGACCGCCTCGTGGACGAACTGCTCGACCACGAGATCGCTCCCTGGGTCAACCTGTACCACTGGGACCTGCCCCAGGCCCTTCAGGACCGTGGCGGATGGCCGGCACGCTCCACCGTCGACGCCTTCGTCCGCTACGCCGACATCGTGAGCCGCGCTCTCGGTGACCGGGTCGAGGTGTGGGTGACCCACAGCGAGCCCTGGGTCGCGGCCTACTTGGGACATCTGGAAGGCATCTTCGCTCCGGGCATCCAGCACTGGGGAACGGCCCTCGCGGCAGGTCACCACCTGCTGCTCAGTCACGGTCGTTCTGTTCCGGTGATCAGGGCCAACGCCCCGGCCTCACGCGTCGGGATCTCCCTCGACTGCCGACCCTCTACGCCGGCCTCCGATGACCCGGCCGATCTCGACGCGCAGCGGCACTTCGACGGGTTCCGCAACCGATGGTTCTTCGATCCGGTGTTCGGCAAGGGTTATCCCGTGGACATCCTCGCCGATTTCCGCGATCGCGAACGCATCGGAACGGGTAGACCGGAGTGGCTGGAATCCGGTGATCTCGAGGACATCGCAGCTCCCATCGACTTCCTCGGTCTCAATTACTACACGAGCATCGAGGTCGCGGCGGGGGGCCGATGAATCCGAGAACACCGGCGTGACCGCAGGATCCGATCCTCGGCCCGGGTACACCGAGATGGGCTGGCCCATCGTGCCCGAGGACCTCACGGCCTTCCTCCGCCGCATCGGCACCGAGTACGGCCCCGATTCGATCGTCGTGACCGAGAACGGTGCGAGCTACTCCGACGGCCCCGGAGCGGATGGTGTCGTGCGCGACGACCGCCGCATCGCCTACCTGGAGCGCCACATCGCAGCGGTTCTCGATGCGATCGACGCCGGAGTTCCCGTTGACGGGTACTTCGTGTGGAGCCTGCTCGACAATCTCGAGTGGGTCGCCGGCTATGCCCAACGGTTCGGTCTGGTCTGGGTCGACCACACCACTCAACGCCGCATCCCCAAAGAGAGCTACCACTGGTACCGCGACGTCATCGCCCGCAACGCCCTCTGACCGAGCCGCAGCCGGCTGCGGAAAAACCTCACAGATTCGGAGCCTGGAAGCCTCCCAGGGCGGCCTCGACGGCGGCCGCGGCCGCCAACGCGATGTCCTCACGCCAAGGTGCGGCGATGAATTGAGCTCCGATGGGAAGCCCCTCCGCCGAGGTGCCGACCCGCACAACGGCCGACGGCCATCCCGTCACGTTGTACGTGGCGGTGTAGCTGAAGCCCGGGAGCACGCTCTCGTCGAACGTCGTGCCGTGGGCGACGGCCGCGGTCGGCGTCACCAGACTCACGATCAGGTCGTAGTCCTCCATGAAGGCGAGCATGCCGACGTTGTAGATGCCCCAGTCGACGAGCAGAGCGTCGAACTCACCCGGCGTGGCTACGGCGAAGTCGCTGAGGAGCTCTCCGAGCCCAACGAGGAACGCACTCGGCTCGGTCGTGCCATATGCCCCGAGCAGACCACCGACAGCCGCACCTCCGTCGGCGCCCAGCAATCTGAGGAACAGCTCGAAGGCTTGTTCGATCCCCGGGTGGCGTAACCGCCGCGACGACCGGTCCGGCGGCCTCGAGCGCCGACGCTGCCGCCATGACGGCAGCAGCAACGTCGGGCGACGCCGGCACGACGTTGTTGTCCGTTTGGACCGCGACCCGCATCGCGGAGAGATCAACTGCCCCCGGATCCTCGAGGGGCATGTCGACGACAGCCGGATCTTGCCAATCGCTCCCAGCGATGATCGGAAGGATCAGACCGAGGTCGCCGACGCTTCTCGCCATCGGCCCGATCGTGGTCAGCGCTTCGAGTGATCCAAACGGTGGCAGGATGTGTCCCGCCCTCGATACGCGGCCCGAAGTCGGCCGAATCGCGGCCGTGCCGCAGAAGTGAGAAGGGACGCGGAGACTCCCACCGGTATCGCTGCCGATCTCGAAAGGCGTGCCACCCGCCGCCAGGATGGCTGCGGACCCTCCGCTGCTGCCTCCGGGAGTCCGATCGAGATCGTAAGGATTGTTCGTGCGGCCGTACACGACGTTGTCGGTCTCGTACGCCAGGGTGAGTTCGGGCGTGTTGGTCTTCCCGAGCAGAATCGAACCGGCACTGCGAAGTCTGGCAACGACGGTGGCGTCCTCTTCCGGAACGAACGCGGCCCGCCCCTGAGTACCGCCGGTGCTGATGATCCCGGCGGTATCGAGGTTGTCTTTGATGGTCATCGGAACCCCGTGCAGAGGGCCCGGCACGACGCCGGTCGCGAGCGCGGCATCGGCGGCACGTGCCTGTTCGAGGGCCTCTTCGCCGGATACCTGAACCACAGCGTTCAACGCAGGATTGACCGCCTCGATCCGATCGAGGTGAGCGGAGACCACCTCCTCCGACGAAACCTCCTTCTGACGGATCGCGTCGGCGAGAGCTGCCGTCGACGCGTAGATGATGTCCTCCATGACCACTCCTCGTCTTTGTCTCGGGTCCAGAGGCATCCTAAGGACTCCTGCTCGTGCCGGAAACCCGAGCGGCGTCTGGGCCGTTAGCCTGGGGGCATGCAAACCCCAATGCCGCCGCAGTGCTGTGAAGACGGCCTCCCGGAACCCGGGCCGATGACCGGCGAACAGATCGCCGCTGTGGGGAAGGCACTGGGCCACCCAGCCCGCGTCGCGATCCTGGAGTTCTTCAAGGAGTGCAGACCGCACATCGTCGGCGAGGTCGTGGCACAGCTTCCGCTCGCCCAATCCACCGTCTCCGAGCACCTCCGTATCTTGCGCGAAGCGGACCTCCTCTTCTCAACCGAGGATGGGCCGAAGACGTGGTACTGCATGCGTCGCTCGGTTCTGCACCGGTTCGCCGAGACGGTTGAGACGCTGACCGAGGAGTCAGACCCCACGGTCATCCAGTTGACGACGCCCGGCCGGGAATCCTGACGATCGGATCTTCGAGCTTTCGGGCACGTATCGCGGAGCGGGTTGGACCGCGAAGCCTGTTCGTCTGTCTCGCTCTCGTGGTGTTCATGGCCGGCTGCACCACTACACCCGCCATGACGTCGCCCACCGTCAGCGCGCCCACCATCACCTCGATCGACTCGACGCAGGTCACCGCGACCACCGTGATGACAACAATGCTGCTTCCCGTGCTCGAGGATATCGACGACCTCGTGGAGGCTTGGGTGCAGACCGAGGAGGTCGTCGGTGCCGTTGCCGTGGTGGCAGCTCCCGACCACACGTCATCCTTCGGCGTGGGCGGGTGGTCCGATCGGGAGGCGAACGAACCGATCTCGCGGGAGGATGGGTTCCGGATCGGAAGCATCACGAAGGTGTTCACCGCCGCTCTGGTCCTGGATCTCGTCGAAGACGGTCTGCTCGGATTGGACGACCCGGCAGCAGCGTACGTCGAGGGAATGCACCCGGATGCCACGATCGAGCATCTCCTGAGTCATACCAGCGGGCTCTCCGACATCGATGTCGTGGAAGGGATCCGCTCCGCGCTGGCCGATCCGTCGAGCGTGCCCACACGCGACGAAGTCGTGGGGCGAACGTTGGCGAAAGGTGCCGAGTCCGATCCGGGCACCTACCAGAGCTACTCCAGCGTCAACTACCTGGTCCTGCAAGAGATCGTCGAGGCCGTGACCGGCGGATCGTACGAGTCGGCGTTGCGTGAGCGTGTGCTCGGCCCGTTGGAGCTCACCGATACCGAACTCGAACAGAGCGACACAGATATCGCGACGCCGTACGAACGACCGATTCCCGGTCAACCACCGTTCTCGCTGAAGGACCTGCCCACTGCTGTGTTCGTGAGGGCGGCAGGTGCCGCCGGCGCGCTGGTGTCGACGGCAGACGACCTGGTGGCCTTCACGGAGGGGCTGTTCGGCGGTCAGGTGATCTCACCGACGACTCTCGACGAGATGATCGATGGAACCACCGAGCCGAGATCCGGGTACGGCTTGGGTATCGCCACCTACCCGGTGGGAACCGCCGCGGTCTACGGGCACAACGGACGGTCCGTGGGTTTCGCGAGCAGCCTTCGCCACGATCCGCTCTCCGGAGTGACGGTGGTCGTGCTCGCCAACGACGGTGACGCCCCCACCGACGAGTTCGCCGATGACCTCATGCAGAGGGCACTCAAGGGGTAGCGGCGCCTGAGGAGCAGGCCTTGGTTTCGACGGCGGGCTATGTCTCCTGCACTCCGCGGTCCGCGTGTAACTTGCGGGCGAGGTGTCTCCCGGCGACGACCGAGACGACCGTACCGGCCACGATCGCGGTCAGGAACGCGATCGTGGGCCCCTGTGGCGGAGACCAGAACAGGCCCGCGATCCGCGCCGCGATGAGCCAGGTCAGCTGGAGAACGATCAGGCCGATGCCGACCCCGATCGCCCATGCGGCGACGAGGTCGGCACGACCCGGTTGATGCGGTGTCGTCACTCGAACATTTCGAAGAACGGCGGAAACGTTCCGATGGCTCCGAGAATACCGAGTCCCAGACCGATGTAGAACGACGTCTTCAGGTCGGCATCCTTGTCGCGCCACAGCAGATACAGCACCAGCCAGGCGATGAAGAACACGAGCACGGCGACCGTGGACTTGCCCGCGAGCGCTCCGACACCTTGGTCGAACTGGAACCACTCCAGGAAGCTCTTCACGGAGCTGTTGATGACGGCCAGCGTAGTCATCAGGCCGAGCGTGAAGATGCCGAGACCGGAGGCGATCATCACCGCGCCTGCAGGTCCGTCGGGTTTGTCTTTGAGGTCGAGGCCTTCGAGTTCCGGGGCCACTTCGAGGTCGTTGTGGCGACCCGGTTCATAGTCGGTGATCATTGGCATGAGGGTTGCTCCTTTCGGTCGCCGTTAGACGATCGGGGCGATCTTGTTGAGGAATGCGCCGAACGCACCACCCACCAAGGCCGCAGCGAAGGCCGCAACGAACATGACGATGATCGCCGTGCGCAGCCATGGACGTGAGATGAGACGCGGGCCGTAGTAGGCGATCAGGAAGGCGGCGGCGGTCGCCAGGATGGGAGCCGCCCACGACACGTGTTCCTTCCATTCCATGCCGAAGATGTGCCACAGCTCGGTATCACCGCTCACATTCGACTTCAAGAAGTCGCGCGGTGAGCACGTGGTGTTCGGCAGGATCGCGTCCACGCATCCGGCGTAGACGTTCTCTCCCACGGGGGCCAGCTTGACCCGGTACCACGGATAGACGATCCACGTTCCGGTGATGACGGCCCCCCATGCGGCGGCAGCCATCACCCAGGCCCCAACGTAGAGGCGCCCCATTCGCTCCTTGATTCCCTTCGTGGTCATCAACCCGGGCTGCAAACTCCACAGCCCGGCGAGACCGCCGGCAAATGCAAGGAGGAAGAGGGTGCCCAACACGAGGCCGTGGATCACGGTCCACGTCTCTCTCGAGGTGAACTCCATATCGTTACCTCCACTCGTTCGATTCCGCTCAACGGTATGGGGGAGAGATGGCCTCTGATTAGGGGAGAAGGTCCCAAGACCGATTATCGACGATAAAGGGTGGCCGGACGTTCCGCGCGGTCATTCGCCAGCGTAGTGGATCGATATGTCGGAGTCGTCGGCGAGTTTGAAGGTCGACTCGAACTCCGGGATCTCGGAGCAGGTCTCGGCAACGGAGCCGTCGGGATCGAAGACCGTGATGACGTAGGCGAAGAGCGGCGGTTCGCCCGGCTGCGGGCTGCCCCCGGTTTCGCTGAAGCCTCCGGGGAAACGATCCGAGCAGTCGACCGCCACCGGATTGGCGAAACCGAGCCCCGCCGGTTCGATGGTGATGGAGGGCTCCGTGACTGCGCCCTCGAGCAGCGCCCCGTTGAGCGAAGCAAGATCGAGAGCGAAGAGCAGCGTGAACGAATGCGGTGCTCCGTCGAACGCATGGGACTCGGTCAAGGGCGGATCGATGATGCTCTCGTCCGATTCGCCCTGCCGGAATCCCTTGGCATCGGCATCGAACTCGATCTCCTGTTCTCCTGCCTCCGCGGCGAACGGCCCGACGACACATTCGAGCGCGCCCAATGGTCCCAGCCCGGAGAAGTCGGGGCACACATTTCCCACGCCGGGAACAGAGAGATCCAGTTCGGTCATCGTTGCGTTCGACGACCGGTTCTGCACCTCGAACCGCACCCAGAAGTTGGATTCGATCAGAAGCGATGGTCCCGGTGCATCGCCGGCAGCCTGCCACGGTCCGGCGGGGCCGTCGGTCGACACTGATACGAGGACTGCGAAACGCGGTGACGTGCCCGCGAGGAAAGTGAAAGCGCCGGCGGCGATGGCAGCCGGGACGAACGCGTCGGCAGCCGTGGTGTCGGTGATCGTGGTTTCGGTCGCCGCGGTCTCGGTTGCCGTGGTCTCAGCTGTGATCGTCGTCGGCGCCGTGGTGGTGGCTGCGCTGATCGTTGGCGCCGTCGTCGCGGCGGACTCCGTGGTCGTCACCGCCGTAGTCGTGGGGTCGGTCGCGGACTCCGTAGCGTCCGAACTGGAACAGGCCGCGCTCACCAACGCCAGCGTCATCGACAAGAACACCAACCGTCGGATCTTCACTGAGGCTTCCCCTCCCACGCCGTTCCGAACCTCCGCTGTCAGGCTACACCGCGGCTGGGAAACGCGTCGTTCTCTAGATCAAACCGCCGGAGCAATCGCTCCGCAACGGACGCGGGTCTACCAACGACGCGGCGATCTGGTACTCCTGATCGGCGAGATCCGGCTCGTCGAGTCTGCAGAGCAGCAGATCCCCGATGGCCGAGTGGTAGAACGCCTTCTTGGCGTCGTTGAGGGTCAGGTCGATCGCGCGCCGGAACTCGTCGACGGCGGCTTCATGCTCTTCCTTCAGGATCCGACGGAACGCCAACATGGAGTGCGCATCGGCCACAAGATCGCGGAGTCGTTCATTCGTTCCGTTCTCGGCGATCACGGTCTCGATCTCGACTCGAGCCTCCCCAAGGCTCTCCACACCGTAGGTGGCCATGCAGAGAAGAATGCGACCGATCTCGAGCTGGGCGCGGGCGGGGAGGAATGAGAGGGGAGGCGCGTCGAGTTCAGCTACCTCGCGGAACTGTCGAATGGCATCCTCCAACAGGGGTATGTCCTCCGCCACATCCGTGTCGGCGCACTTCGGCCCGCGAGCCTGCTGGAACTGCACTTCCGCCATCCCGAACCGGGAACGGGCGAAGTCCGCATCGATCGAGAGTGCTTCCACGTAATAGCTGCCGGCTTCATCCAGTCTGCCCTGAAGCCCGGTGACGTTCCCCAGGAGGTTGAGTACGACTTCCTTGCCACTACCACCTCCGCTCACGGCTGCAGCCTCCGGCCACCCCTGTTCCGCCTCCACGAAGAACCCCTCCGCGGTTTCGAAATCGTTGAGCTGATAGTGGGCGAGCCCGACGAACAGCGGTGCCAGGGCTGCGACCTTGGGTTCGAGGAACTCGGTTGCCGCGATCGTCAGGGCGATGGGATCGGTCGTCCCGCGTTCGAGGGTCCCGAGCTCGTAGGCGCCGGACAGCTCACCGGCCTCGGCCAGGCCGCTGGGGGAGAGGTACATCTCAGGGGTCAGGCGAGCGACCCCATCACCCAGATCGAGCGTCCCATAGAGAACGACGTGAGCGTTGACCTGTTCGGCGAGCAGCCGGGCCTGTTCGGCGCGCTCGGCGGCGGTGTCGCCTTCGATAGTTCCCAGCGTCGCCGGGTCGGCCACCTCGAGCCCGAGAGCAGCCGAATCCTGCAACGTCTCCTGCACCTGATCATGCACGGAGGCGGACAGCGTGCGCGCCGTGGTGTCGTCACCGTCCCCCGTCGTGGCGAACTCGGCGACGGCAACGTTGAACGATCCCTCCATCGGACCCAGGCCGACGTCGATGACGGCGGTGCCGGAACTGACGACCCCGTCCTCGTCGACGACCTGGAAGCCGAATCGATCCGTCCCGTGGAAACCACGCGCTGCGGAGTAGAGCACGCGTCCGTTTTCCAGGTCGGTCACCGTGCCGTCCTCTTCCGAAACGGGCTCGACGATGAGGCGGAGCTCGTCACTGGAATCGTCCGTAGCCCAGGCCAGGATGTCGATCTCGACCTCGTTTCCCGACACTGCGCTCACCGCGCCCGGAACATGGATCGTGGGGGGCAGATTGACGTCACCCTGCACCGCGAACAGCACGAACAGAGCAAGCGCGACCGCGCTCACCGCGCCCAGGCCCCACGCGTAGGCGGGAACCCCGAGCCAGCGGCGGCGCCAACCCCCGATGCTCTTCCTCAGGTGGGTGACGTCATCATCGAATCGGTCTGGACGCAGCGTGTGCACCTGACGGCCGACAAGAGGCTCCAGTGGATCCGGGAGGTCATCCACCGCGGGGAGTTCGGCTCCTCCGACGAGAACGGGGATCACTCTGACGCCCCGGCGGTCGAGCGAGGTGGTGACCTCGCGGCGGACCCAGTCGTCCGGATCATCCAGCCGGCGCTTTCCGTTCTTTTCGGCGTCGAGCCAGTCCGGTCCGATGACCACGAGCACCACCTCGGCCTTGCCCAGGGCTTCATCGAGCTCGTCGGCGAACTCATCGCCGCCCCGAATGCCCGTGTGATCCAGGAACATGGCGCGCTCGCCGTAGAAGCCTGAGAGCGCGTCGACCAACCGCCCGGCGTAGCCCCCGGCGTCGGTGCGGCGATAGCTGATGAAGATCTGCGGGCTGACGAGGCCGAGGCTCTCGAGCCGGTTCCTGACTCCCATACCCCGCAACTGTACGCAGGCTCGCCGCACGGATGCCGCATCTGCGGACGCTGCGGTCGTGCCGGTTCGTTCCTGTCCTTCGTGGAGCTACGCGTCCCGCTTCTGGAGATCGACGACTCGGTGGGCGGTGGGTTCGGGAAGTTCTGCCCCGACCGCCTCGAGCAGCTCTTGTTCCACGTGCTCGTCTGCCACGGTGACCCGCTCGGGGAGACGCTGGTACTCGGCCCAGGTTGCGACGGTGAACGACTCCAGCATCGTTCCCGGACGGGTGACGTCCTCGACGAGGCTCCAGTCGAGGGCCCCCTTCTGTTTGAGCTCCCGCCGGACCGACCGCATGGCGGTCATGAAGCGGTCACGCCGCTCAGGTGCGATCTGCCAGTGAACCGTGAGGAGAATCGGACCGTCGTCGTCGTACACCGAAGTGGAGGTCACCGGTTCGAAGGTGAGCTGCCCGGGTTCCGTTGCAGAATCCATGTAGTCACGGAGGCGGAGGAACGAGGTGGCGAGCGCACCGACGGCCATCGTCACGGCCGCCACATACAACGTGGTCTCCAGGCCAGCCTGTTCTGCGATCGCACCCCAGCCGAATGCCCCGACCGCGAAGGACCCCTGGAGGGCCATGAGATAGACCGCGACGCCACGCCCGCGGATCCACGCCGGGAGCACGATCTGGAGCATCGTCATGACGGTCGAGACCAACGCCAGTGTGGCGGCACCGGCCACCACGAGAGCGACGAAGACGATCGGCAGGCTGGTGGACACGGCCAGGGTCACGAGCACCCCCGCTTCGAGGATCATCGCAGCGAACACGATCCCGTCGGGGCCCACCCTGCGACGGATCCGCGGCATGCCGAGCAACGCCAGGACGGCCCCGATGCCTCCCGCCGCCGAAAGGAGCCCGAACATCGCGGGACCCACGTCGAGCCGGAATCGGGCGATGGCAGGCAGCAATGCGACCAGGGCGATCCCCGTGAGGGCGAAAGGGATGATCTTGGCGATGACCACCTTGAGCGGGCGGTCGTATCGGACATAGCGAAGCCCACCGCGGATCGCCGCGGTCAGGTGCTCCGCGGGGAGCCCGGTGCGAGGCTCAGGATGCCACGTGCTCAACGCGGCCAGCCCGACCACGAGGATGGTGACATCGAGCACGAACACCCAGGTTGGCCCGGCGGCGGCGATGAGGAACCCGCCGATCGCGGGTCCGAGCGCCATCGCGGCGCTGATGCCGGCCGAGCTGAGGGTCATCGCCTCGGCCAGATCGTCTCGAGGCACGAGCCCGGGGATGATCGCGATCCATGCCGGCGCGGAGACCGCGGTGAGCACGCCGAGCGTCGCCGTGAGCCCGAGCACCGAAACCGCGGTCAGGTTGTCCGTCGCCGAGAGCACCGCGAAGACCCCGGCGACGATCACGCTGCCGGTCTGGGAGAACACGATGATCTTCTTCCGGCTCGCAACGTCGGCGAGGGCTCCCGTCACCAGAGCCAGCAGGAACGTCGGGAAGGCCACCGCGATTTGAAGAGCGGAGATGACAGCGGGCGAGTCGGTGATGTCGGTCATCACCCAAGCACCCGCGAGGCCGTTCATGAAGATCGCCAGCTGGGTGAAGAGGTGCACCAGGATCAACGTCGTGAAGAGCCGACTGCGCAGCGGGGACCACATACTGCGACTCGAATCCTTGCTGCTCGTCCCGCGGTTTCGTGTCGTTCTCGTCATGGTGTCCTGCGAACCGTTTCTCTCGCCGCACTTCAGTATATACTTTCAGTCATGATAGTTACAGTCGTAACTATACTGCACGTGAAGATAGTCCGTCGACCTGCGATCTGAGGCTCTTCCATGACTGCGACCGGACCGCAAGCGACCGAGGGGGATCCCTTCCCGGCTGAATGCCTGCGCACCACCGGGCTCCTGCTGGAAACGAACCTCGCGCTGAACGCCGCGTTCGAGGTCCACGCCGTCGATCCGACAGGCCTCGACCGGGACATCGCCGACCTGCTGGTGCGATTGATGGTGGCGCCCGGCCGACAGCTCCGGGGGGTCGACATCGGGCGCCAACTCTTCATCAACCCGGCACGGGCCTCACGACTCATCGACCGCGCCGAGCGGGCCGGCCTGGCCGAACGCCGGGCTGATCCCGACGACCGCCGCGCCCAGCAAGTGACGCTCACACCGGCGGGGGAGCGGGCGGCGCGCGAATTCGCCCCCCTGATGCTCCAGGTCATCGAGCGTACCGTGTTCGACACCTTCACCGAGCAGGAGCTCGACACCCTCCAAACCCTGTTGACGCGCCTTCGCGACGCCGCCCGGGAAGCCGCCGCAGACGATTGAGCTTCTTCTGGTGGACGGACCGGAACTATGGTGCTCGGATGTCGGTCGGAAGCATCATCGCCCTCGCCACGGAGCGGATCGTGGAGCCCGTCGAGGGGATGCATCGCGCGATCACCGGTCGCTGGTTCTCCGCGCTCGGCGCCTTCGCCGGCCCGGCACGGAGGATCCACGATGGCGTCGCGAACACGGTCTACGGATCCGTTCGCGTCGGTGGAGCCGTGGCGGGCCTGGGTCTCGATCATGTTCGGGCCAACGAGGACACCACCAGCGCTGCCCATGCCTTCGTGAACGGTCTGTGGGGCGACGAACTCGGACGACACGAGGACCGGCTCGGGATCTCGATGGGCATCCGCGACCGGCACGGGGTACCCGTGACGATCGGTTCCGAGCTCGGCGCCGCGTTCCCTGCTGCCACGGGAAAGCTGGTGGTGCTGGCCCATGGGCTCACGAAAACGGAAACGTGCTGGCGCGGCACCGAGCAGCAGCCCGGGCTGATCGGGACGCTCCACGAGCACCCGGACCTGACACCGATCTCGATTCGATACAACACGGGACTGCGGATCTCCGACAACGGGATCCAGCTCTCGGCGCTGCTCGAAGAACTCCGCATCAACTGGCCGGTCCCGGTGCAATCGATCGCCCTCGTCGGCCATTCGATGGGCGGCTTGGTCATCCGCAGCGCTTGCGTCGAGGCCCGGGCGGCCGGGCACGGGTGGATCGACGACGTGAAGGATGTTGTTGCTCTGGCATCACCGCATCGGGGTGCACCGCTCGAGAAGTTCGTCAACGTGGTGTCCTGGGGCCTCGGTATCGCTCCCGAGACCCGCCCCCTGGCCGATTTCCTCAACCGGCGAAGCGTCGGGATCAAGGACCTCAGGTTCGGGGCCATCGTCGAGGACGACTGGAAGAACATGGATCCGGACGCGCTGTTGCGCAACGATGTCGGAGATCACTCCCTCGCACCCGATATCGACCACCATTTCGTCGCCGGAGTCATCACGTCCGACCCGGCACATCCGGTGGGGGTCGCGATGGGCGATCTCATGGTGCGGACGGCAAGCAGCACGGGCGAACGGCGGCTGGAGCCAACGAACGTCGCGATCGTCGGCAGCGTCAGTCACTTCGACCTCCTTCACGACCCACGCGTGATCGACTCCGTGATGGCCTGGATCACCGCGTAGAAGGGGAGGAAACGGACCGTTTCCTCCCCCGCGAGCGCAGCGAGTGTTGTTGTAGGTGTCAGCGGCGGCTCTGCGCCGATGACGGAGGGGGTCGAGCGAAGCGAGGACGGGGAGAAACGAAGAGCCCCTCCGCGGCCGGCGCCGGGACTCCCGGCAACGAACGCTGCTCCCGTGAACGATCGAGCATGCGCGGTCCCTGACAGAGGAGCAAGATAGCAGGCACGCGGTGCCATCAGATGCTGCTAGCATGTCGCTATGGCCTCGACGCGAACGACGTTCACCCTCGATGCCCGGCTGGCGGAGCGGGCGCGACAGTTGGGCGTCAACGTCTCGGCGGCGGCGCGCGCCGGTGTAACAGCCGCCGTGAGGGCGGCGCTGGGGGAGGCGGATCGGGCGGCCTACCGATCCCACCCGGAGCGGCACGAATCGTTCTGGGACGACGCCGAGGGCTGGGCCGACGAGTGAGGAAACGTCCCGTCTGATGGACCGCGGCGAGATCTGGCTGGCGAAGGTCGGTGACAAGTCTCGGCCCGTCGTTGTGCTCACCCGCCCCGAGGTGATCGACGTCCGAGAGTTGGTCACGGTGGCCGAGATCACCACCACGATCCGAGGCCTGGCCGTCGAGGTCGAAGTCGACCCGGACAGCTCCGGCATCAGTCGCACTTCTGCTGTGAACTGTGACGGATTGCACACGCTTCCTCGAACGAGGTTGACCCGCCGGGTCGGCTCACTGGACGAAGCCACGCTGGCCCAAGTCTGCACGGCGGTCGGCTACGCACTCGGGTGCTGAGATCGACGAAGCAAGGGCCTGTCACCACAGAGTTTCTGCGACCGCCTTCGGGGGAGTGGGCTGCTCATCGCGCGCCCCATTGGTATCGGATGCTCGGTAGGATGACAAGTATGACGAAGAAGAAGATCTCCGCCACCGTCGATCCCGACCGGCTCGCCGAAGCGGTTGAACTGACGGGTTCGGTCAACGTTTCATCCATCATTGATCGGGCGCTCGACGCACTGATCGACCAGGAACGTGAGCGCCAATGGCTGGCCGCGCACCCAGCGGCCGACCTTCCCGGCGAGGTCGCGCCGGACCTGTCCGACGCACCTTGGGAAGAGACCTGACATGCATCGAGGGGAGGTGTGGTGGGCAGACGTCCCGGGCGACAAGCGCCGCCCGGTCCTCATTCTCAGCCGGGAGCGATTCATTCCTCTGTTGACGTCTGTCCTCGTGGCCCCCCTCACAACGGCCGTCCGCGAGATTCCCACCCAGGTCGCGCTCGACCTTGCCGACGGCGTACCTCGTGTATGCGCAGCGAGTTTCGACAACACCTTCACGTTGGCAACCACCAGATTCCTCGATCGAATCACCGTCCTGTCCGAAGTACGGCTCGAAGAGGTATGTCGAGCCTATCGGTTCGCAGCAGGGTGCTGAGCCGGTCTCGGCAGCCGCGCGACCGAGGGTGGAACGTGCGCGGGCTTACGTTACATAACTCGGCAGCCGCACGACCGGTGGAATGTGCGCGGGTTTACTTTACATAACGTGGATTACGTGACCTCGTAGCGGCTCACTGCGCCTCGTGGCGGTTCGTCAACCGGGAGCCCTTGCCAGGTAACGGTTTCAGGCCGTTTCGTGGCGTCTCGTGTTATCTCGTGAGATCGGCCTGCGTGCAACATCCGTGCAATCGGGCAACAAGCCGGGCAGCAAACTCAGCGCTCCGGCGACCCTTGAGCGGCCACCATCGCCTCCTGTCCGGCGAAGTCCTCGACGGGTGCGATCGCAGTCCACCGTTCGTCCTCGAGCTGGTTCTCGGCAGCCTCGATCGAGCACAGCGGGCAATCGGGGAGACAGGAAGGATATCCTGCGTCGGCATACGAAGCGAGGAAACAACATGACCCAGAGCAAAGCCCATCTGTTGACCAAGCTGTTCCCGATCGCATTTGTTGTCACGGCGGCGCGTTGGCTTGTCGTGATTTTGATCACTGATTTTCCCGCCTGGACTTTGGCCGTGTACGTAGCCTTGGGGATCCCGGCTATACGGCTCTTCTCGCGGTCAGACAAGAACGACCAACCGAACTGAATCGGGACCAACCTGT
>PVMS01011544.1_pt1 | contig 18881 bp, 18 predicted proteins | sample 1853461 | NCBI WGS metagenome assembly PVMS01 (sample SAMN08582032, study PRJNA380276) | Marine sediment metagenome, whole genome shotgun sequencing project. | isolation source: ocean sediment barecode stripped | collected 2017 | reverse complement strand
GGACTACACCCTCACACAAGTAATGTCCATGAAGGATGGAAACCTGCATGTGGAATCAGAAGCCGCTTCGGACATGGGTGAGATGGTCGAAACATTCGTATTCGAAAAGCAGTAGACCGCATTTATCTATCTTTATGCCAGTAAATCGTAGCCGCTACAATCAAAATGTAGCGGCTACCTTCATTTGATAAATTCCTGAACTAGCAAATGAATTATGTATTAGCTTTGTGTAAATCGCATGATGAGGATGATTAAAAGAGCTGTTTACCTGCTTGTATTTCTGCTTGTTGCTGTTGCTGCCCAGGCACAGATCAATGTTTACCTTGGAGGTAATATTCAGGGCAACTATTCCTGGATGAGGGGGGAAGAGCCTACGATGGAGCCCGGATTCGGGCTGGGTGTAAGTTTTGTTTACTGGGAATTCGAATACTGGTTTCTGAAAGCGGGTGTCGACTATATTTATAAAACCTCCTCAGCTATGGATTATCCGGACGATTTCGGAGTTGAACCCGAAGACGCGGATGATAAAATCAGAATCTCCTACATGGAACATAGCGTCGTAATTCCATTAACGATTTACTTTCGACCCTGGGAACGTGGTCCCAATTCAATATTGATTTCCGGGTCCCTTAATACAATAATCGTAGCCAGCCTGAAAGAAAGTTCGGAGGAATACGGTGAGATTGTACTGAAGGGGCAGGATGTGAAAACCAGAATTAAAACCAATGTGGGAATTGGCGTGGGGTATCAGCGACAACTGGATAAGCATGCTTTTCTGAATATTATCCCTTCCTATAACGTCGATCTCAGAGGTAAGCCGGCTTTCAATTCCATTAACCTCACTGTTGAATTGATCTTTGGAATCTATTGATCCGGGGGCTAAGCCGAAAAACACATTATTTGCTGGCTTCTAAGCTCCTTACGGTATTGCCGTGACAATCCCCCGGTAACACCATCGAGCTCTTCCCAGAATTTCTGGCTATGATCAGGAACCCTGGTATGCGCAAGTTCGTGCAAAATCACGTAATCAGAGAGATATTCAGGAAGCATCATCAGCCAACAGTTCAGGTTGATGCTCTTCCTGGAAGTACAACTGCCCCACCGGCTAAGCATTTTCCTGATCTTTAGCCCTGAAATCTGATACCCATGTTTTTCAGAAAGCTCGCTAACCCTTCCGGGCAAATAGTGTAAAGCTTCCTTCTGCAGGATTCTCCAGATGGCAGCTTCCACATCCGCATCGCCCCGAAGCAGGTGCACAGGATAATCCTTTCCCATGATTTGTATGGCCCCTCCTTCCGGTGGTAAGGACCCTCTACAATCCTTGTGGTTCATACCATTCAGGCGTTTTCTTACCCACTCTTGCTTTGAAAGAAAAAATCGTTCTGCTTTCTTCTGACTAAGCAAGCGGGGCATGGTCACCCTGACCTCTCCCCTCTGGTTTATCCGGATCGAAAGGTTCCTTGCACGCGGGCTCCGAACATAGGAAACTTCACCAAGCCCCTTATAATGCAATATATTTTGAGATTTTTGCATTCAGATTGAACTGTTTACTATAACTTTGATGACTTTTAAAAAACTATCATAATGATTCGTACATCAATCATCCTAACTATTGTGTTGCTGAGTGTGGGGTTTTCCCTGTCTGCCCAGCAAGCCTGGTCGCTTGAAGACTGCCTCCTGTACGCCATGGAGAACAACATTCAAATCAAGCAACAGGTTCTGAACACCGAATATAACGAAAACCTTCTGAAGCAATCGAAGCTTGGACAGATCCCCAATCTGAGTGGAAGTGCAGGCTTAAACCATTCCTGGGGCCGGGCTCTGGACCAAACAACCTACCAGTACACCGAAGACCAGTCGATTAGGTCCTATAATTTTGGATTAAGCTCTTATGTAAATTTGTTCAACGGACTGCAGGTAAGAAATACCATTCAGAAGAATGAACTGGATTTGCTGGCCAGTTACCAGGATGTGGAGAGCGTCAAAAACGAAATCTCACTAAGCATTGCCGCAGCCTACCTGACCATCATGTTCAACCAGGAGCTGGTCGCTGTCACCTTAAGTCAGATGGAGGTCACCGGGCAACAGGTGGAGCGTACCAGAAAGATGGTTGATGCCGGTAAACTGGCCAAGGGAAATTTACTGGAGATTAAAGCACAATACGCCTCTGAAGAACTTAACCTTGTAAATGCTGAGAATCAACTTTCCATTTCCCTGTTGAACCTGCAACAGATCCTGGATCTGCCCATCGATACTGCATTTGCAGTGATCATTCCGGAACTTGACGATCCCGATGAGAATCCTCTGCTTGTCGAAGCACAGGAAGTCTACGCCATTGCAGAAGATATAATGCCAAGTATTAAAAGTGCCATGTTGAGCCTGGAGAGTGCAGAAAGAGGATTGGCTGTTGCAAAAGGTGGGCGCTCACCACAGCTCTACCTTTCGGCCAATTATAACACCGGCTCCTCCGATGTCCGCGAGCAAGTCGTTGATGTGGGACCTCCCATGCAGATACCCATCGGGGAAACCGTGGGCGGAGAACCTGTTGTCAGTTATCCTCGGGAGATTCCAATCTATGGAGCCTATCCCTTTCTCGATCAGGTACAGGACAATAGGTCTTCAGGAATTGGAATTGGACTTTCCATCCCTATCTTTAACAGCTGGTCCATTAATACCAACATTGCCAATGCCAGGATTATGCATGAAAGTGCAAAGCTGGACCTTCAAAACAGAAAGCTGACCCTTTATGCAAGTGTTCATCAGTCCTATGCCGATGCCCTGGCCGCACTTAAAAAATTCAACGCCACCCAGGAAGCTTTAATTTCCATGGAGGAGTCATTCAAATACACTGAGAAGAAATTTGAGGTGGGACTGGTAAACACGGTGGACTACAATACCTCCAAGAACCAGTTGATAGCCACCCAATCGGACCTGCTCCAGGCCAAGTATGACTTTATTTTTAAAACAAAGATTCTCAATTTCTATCGCGGAGAACCCATCACACTTTAAATATTGCAATTCCATGAAATCAAAAAAATTATTATTCATCATAATTGGCTCAGCAGTAGTCCTACTTATCGTACTGGGCATAGGAAAAAAACAGGGCTGGTTCGGAAGCGAAGGATACCTCAAGGTTGCTGTTGAATCAGGAATTGAGAGGGAGATTTTAGAGGTGATCACGGCAAACGGAAAAATACAGCCGGAAACAGAGGTGGCTATCTCTCCCGATGTATCGGGCGAAATCGTAGATCTTGTGGTCAAAGAGGGAGCCGAGGTAAAAAAAGGCCAATACCTGCTTAAAATCAAGCCGGAAGCCTATCAGATGGCCAGGAACCGTGCACAAGCTTCCCTGATGAGTTCCAGGGCCCGGCAAAAGCAGTCCGAAGCCCAATTGGAGATGGCCAACCTTGACTACAAAAGAAGCAAACAGCTTTACGAGGACGAGGCCATTTCAACATCGGAGTATGAACAATCTCGCACCACTTACAACACTGCCCTTGCGGAGAAGGAAGCCTCTGAATTTTCAGTTATGAGTGCACAGGCTACCCTGGACGAAGCTGATGAAAGTCTTGCTAAGACTTCCATCTATGCTCCCATGGAAGGTACCATATCGAGCCTCTCTGTTGAACTGGGAGAACGAGTGGTAGGAACATCCATGATGTCGGGAACGGAGTTGCTGCGCATTGCAGACCTGAGCCGCATGGAGGTTGAAGTGGAAGTGAATGAAAATGATATTGTCCGGGTAACAAACCACGACACAGCCTTTATTGAAGTGGATGCCTATCCCGACACCAGGTTTATAGGAGTGGTTTCCGAAATTCCGGTCTCTGCCAATACCACCGGAGTCAGCACCGACCAGGTCACCAATTTTATGGTAAAGATCCTGCTTCTGGCTGAATCTTATGAAGATAAAGTGTCCGAAACCAACCCCTACCCCTTGCGTCCCGGTATGTCTGCCACAGCAGATATCCAGACGGACCGCAGAACTGGAATTTATTCGATTCCCATCCAGGCGGTTAGCACAAGAATGGATACCACAGGAATGGCTACCATTAAGGAGGATCAGCAAATCGGTACCGTAAGCTCCGACGGAACTGTCAGCAACGAAACGCTGCCCTCCAAGGAGATTGCTTCCAGCGATGAGCCCATGGTAGTGGTTTTTGTTGTAGAGGAAGGGAAAGCCTGGATGAGAGAGGTCAAGACAGGAATCCAGGACAATAACTACATCGAAATTACCGAGGGTCTTGATTCCGACGCTGAAATTATAGTTGCACCCTATTCAGCCATCTCCCGGCAGCTGAAAAACGATCTGCCTGTGGAGGTCGTTCCTGAGGAGGAGCTGTTTGCGGGGGATAAAAAGAATAAGGATTAAGAGCTGATGACAGGTCCCCTGATCTTGCATATAGAGACAGCCACCGATGTCTGTTCGGTTGCGCTTTCGGAAGGGGACCAGCAGCTTTCACTGGTCGAGAGTGACCAGGAAAGGTCACATGCAAGCCTTTTAAACATATTTATCCGACAGGCTGTAGGCGATGCTGGAAAAGAGCTTAAAGACCTCGATGCCATTGCAGTAAGCAAAGGTCCGGGTTCCTATACGGGTTTAAGAATCGGGGTCTCCACAGCCAAAGGACTTGCCTATGCACTTGAAATTCCCCTGCTTGCTTCGGGCACCCTGGAGAATATGGCCTGCGGTGCGGTATCCCAAGCCGCGATCCGAGAGTTAATCAAAATCCATGGTGATCTCTTATTGCTTTGTCCCATGCTGGATGCCAGACGTATGGAGGTCTATACCGGTTTTTATACTGGTGAAGGCGCTATATTCAGGGAAGTATCGGCCGATATTATCGACCAGGATAGTTACCGGAAGATCCTGGAGTCAAATCAGGTTTGCTTCTTTGGAAACGGAGCTGATAAATGCAAGGCAGTCCTGGATCATCCTTCTGCCCATTTTGTTGATGGCATCAATCCCTCAGCAGCCTCGATGATTACTCTAATACTCAAAAAATACCAGCTTAAGCAGTTTGAAGATGTGGCCTATTTCGAGCCCTTTTACCTGAAAGATTTCATAGCTACGATACCAAAAAAGAAGGTGCTTTAGGGCAAGAGTAATCAAATAATATATTGATATATTTACATTTTAAACAGACCATATGGCTTCAACATCAGATTTTAGAAACGGATTGTGCCTCGAATTTAATAACGACCTTTATACTATCGTTCAGTTTCAGCATGTGAAGCCCGGAAAGGGGCCGGCATTTGTTAGGACCAAACTGAAGAGCCTGACTACTGGAAAAGTCATTGAAAATACTTTTTCTGCAGGAGTTAAGGTAAATACAGCACGGGTGGAGAGAAGGCCCTACCAGTACCTCTATACGGACGATCTAGGATTGAATTTCATGCATCTGGAGACCTTCGAACAGATTCCCATACAAGTCGATATGATCGAGAATGCCGACCTGATGAAGGAGGGACAAGCTGTGGAGATAGTGGTACATGCCGATACCGAAACTCCGCTCACCGTGGACCTTCCTCCTTTTGTTGAGCTCCAGATTACCTATACAGAACCCGGGGAAAAAGGGAACACGGCCTCCAGCTCAGCACAGAAACCGGCAGAACTGGAGACCGGGGCCAAGATCATGGTACCCCTGTTTATTGATACCGGGCAAATGATCAAAGTTGATACCAGGGACAGGTCCTATGCTGAACGAGTAAAAAAATAGGAATAAGCGCACATGGGTAAATTTTCTGATAACCGGCTCAAGCTATCCACCTTCAAGCTAAATGCTTTGCTGGATATTACACTTGCGATCAATGACAATGTATCCACAAGTGAACTGATCCGCCGCTATGAGAAAATGCTTACAGATGACCTGGATATTGGAAAGGTCATAGTAATGAAATTCTCCGATAAGTGGGAGTGCCTGCTTAACTCGGGATTCGGCAACAGGTTTTTTGAAAAGGTTGATGTGAAGCGGGATCTCCTGCCCTATGAAGAGATTTCATTCATCACTTCGGAGCCTCAACACTTCCCCGAACTGGTAGATATTGTGATTCCTGTCTCCCACAAGGATGATGCCATTGCTTTTGTCTTAATTGGCGACATTGAAGAAGAAGGTGAAGGGGTGAGCCCCATTATCAAGCACCTTCGTTTTATCCAGACCCTTTCAAACATCATCACCGTTGCCATTGAGAACAAGAGACTGTTCCAGGAGTCCCTTCGCCAGGAGGCATTGAAACGGGAGATGGAACTGGCCAGTAAGATGCAGACCATGTTAATCCCGGCCAATGAAAAACTTCCCTCTAACAAATACATTCAGTTACAGGCCTTTTACCACCCTCACTTTGAAGTGGGTGGAGACTATTACGATGTGATCCAGCTTAGCAAGAATGAGGTGGGCTTTTGTATTGCAGATGTATCCGGAAAGGGAATCTCAGCAGCCATTCTAATGTCCAACTTCCAGGCCAATTTGCGTGCACTCTTTACAGCCGACAAAGGACTTACTGATACCCTGCACCGCCTGAATAAAACTGTTATAAATAGTGCCAAGGGAGAGAAATTTATTACACTTTTTATTGCCAGGTATCACTACCTTACCAGGGAACTAAAGTATATAAATGCAGGGCACAATCCTCCCCTGCTCTATGAGCCCGGATCAAAAAGACTGACCCAACTTGTCAGTGGTTGTGTGGGGATGGGAATGCTGGACGATCTTCCCTTTGTAAACGAGGCCGTAATGAGCCTTGAAGAGCCTGCCAAGCTGTTCTGTTATACCGATGGACTGGTGGAGGTCATCCAGGATTCAGGCATTGAATTTGGAACAGAAAACCTGGAAAAGGAACTAATCAATAACAATCCCCTGGAAGAGAATATCCAGACCATTATTAAAAATCAAAAAATCCTGGAAGGTTCTGCGGCGATCTTTGACGATATCTCCATCATTGGAGCACAATTTCCGGGAGTAAAAGGATTCTCTTAAGGCACCGCCACGTCCTCTTCGGGCTGATCCCGGTGATAGATATCCATGGCCACTAACATGGCTGTAAATCCCCAGAAAAGGACCGAAATCTTATCAGTATCCAGGAAATTGTTCAGTAGTCCATGCAGGTAGTAGGATACCAGTCCCACCAGCACGGCCAGGGAAAAGATCCTGATGCTGTTTCTCCGGGATGAAAAGTAAACCCGTATGCCCGTAAAGAGCGTGGTCCCAATGATCAGTAAAATGCTGAGTAAGCCAAATATACCCGATTCAGCCATTGGCCCCAGGTACTCACTGTGTGCATTACCCATGGTTCCGAAATCTGTACTGATGCGGGTTTTCTCATAGGAACGCTGATAACGGCCATATTCGAATTGGTAGGTGCCCGGGCCAAAGCCAAACAATGGTTTATCCTTCCACATCCGGATAGCACAGCTCCACCTGTTAAGTCTTTCAAGATTGGACTGGTCGGTTGAGATATTGGAGATGGATTGGACATGTTCAGAGAGTTCCCCCGAAGATTCTACCCGGTTTTGCTCCAGCTTAACCATCATCTCAGTCCGAACTGAAAAGAAAAGTCCCACCAGGATGGCCGCTCCCACGAATACAATCTCAAATCTGATCTTTAGTTTAAGAATGGCCCAGAACCCAAGAGAGGCCAGAATACTTACCCAGGTAGCCCTGGTATATGAGATCAAAGTGGCAAAAACAAACAGCAGGATCAAGAGTGCCATCAGAAACCTGGTATTCATATCCTCCCGTTTGATAAACAGGAAGAGTGCTACCAGTACAGGCAGAAGAAAGCCAAGGCTTGCTCCATAGGAAGTATGGTCCTTGTAAAACGGACTGGCTACTCGATGGGCCATAACCTGGTTATCGAGTCCGTAGGGAATATGATTGATAATAGCATAAATAATCACTCCGGTAAAGGCTGCTACAAACATCCATACATAGGTATGCATGCGCTTCTCCTGTCTGAATAGCTGGGTAGCCAGCAGGTAAAATCCCACGATAAACCAGAGCCTTGAAGCAAGCATCTTAAAGGAAACCAATGGATCGGTGCTGGTAAGACTGGTGATAAACAACCAGCTCAGGTGAAAATATATGGCCAGAGTTACAGGATGGCGGAGTACTTTTAAATCTATCCTCTGCCCCATCAGGTACTTGATCATGTATAGCAGCAGCAAGCCAGCAAGTAAAGGCTCTGTTGGAAGGTACATATCAATGGAAAGACCTTCCACAAGTCTGCTCAGTGGCACCGAGACTGGTACAAAGAAAACCAGTACCAGCAGGTACTTATCAGCCGCAACAAGGGCCAGGGCCAGAAATAACAAGACAACAGGAACAACAGGGATATAGAAGATCTCAAAGGCAAGCATAATGCTGCTCAATGCAATAAAAGAGATCAGGATCGCCCAAAGAAGAGTGTTGGGATACCTGGATTGGATTCCTTTTATCATTTCTCTTCCTGGATGGCCACCCTGGCCTTGATGTTATCGATGACAATCAACACAATCAGAGCAAACAAGAGTGAAGCAAAGGTAGATACAATTACAATCAATGATTTCTTCGGATAAGCCTTCTTCTCGGAAGGATAGGCCTGTTCGACCACAAACTTATGTGGCAGATTCTGTTCAACTTCAAGCCTGGCTTCTTTAAACTTCATGCTCAGGTCGGTTACCAAAGCAGTCTCGTAGCGAATCCTGTTCATCATAGCTATATACAGTACCCCGTTTTCAGAGATGGCTCTAAGCAGGTTATCAGTAGGATCTCCACTTCTATTCGTATTTTCAGAAAGCTGTCCGTTAAATAGCTCCATGGAGTCCCTTATAACCGACAGCTTTTGCTCAGACTCCAGGTACTCCCGTTCCACCAGGCGGAAAGCCTCCCGGGCCCGCTCTTTCTTCATGCCGTTAAAGACTGTATCCACAAGGGAAGAAATATCATTGGCTATATTGGCAGCATATTCCGGATCCTGATCCATCACAGAAATCTCCACGGACATATATTCCGTAAGACGGAAATTGATGTTTGACTGATACGTTTCATAGAGTCGGGTTAATGGGTACTTTTCACCCTGCTCAATCTCGTAATGTTCCATCAATTCGTATTTCTGAATAATCCTGGACCGTATTGGTTCGGAATTCAGAATCTGCAGCAGTTGCTCTGCCTCCTGCTCCTCTCCAAAGCCATGCACATTCTGTCTCCCTGAATAGTTCTGCGAAAGCAGATCCTTTGAGATCGATGCATTGGATGCGGGGAACATGATGACCGAAGACTGGAACATGGGAGTGATCAGCATTGAAATAACGATGGATGCTATTCCTGCAATAAAACCAACCCCGATCAGAACGGTTCGCTTCTTCCAGATGTAGATCAAAAGATCAACCGAAGAGAAATTATAGCCTGTTTGTTTAGCGTTTTCCATAAGAATGCGTTATTGTTCTTTGACTTTTATCAGGTAGTAATTCTTTTTTCCTTTCTGAACCAGCAGATACTTATTATTGATAAAATCCTTCCTGGTGATTCGCTGTTCGGGCCCACTTAACTTCTGCTTGTTGATGCTCACACCTCCCCCGGAAACCATGCGTCTTGCCTCTCCCTTGGAACTGAAAACAGCAGTATCCACAGCCAGGAGATCCAGTACGTCCCGATCCAAATCTGAGGAAGGAAGCTCAAACTGCGGTACTCCCTCAAAAACGGAAAGAAACACATCCTCCCTGATATTCTTAAGCGATTCCGTAGTCCCCTTCCCGAAAAGAATATCGGAAGCTTCAAGTGCCATTTCATATTCCTCACAGGAATGAACCATTACTGTAAGTTCTTCTGCTAATTTTTTCTGCATCAAACGAATATGTGGCGTCTCTGCATGTTCTGAAACCAGCGCCTCAATCTCTTCCCGCTTGAGCATTGTAAATATCTTCAGATACTTCTCTGCATCATCATCCGAGACATTGAGCCAGAACTGATAAAATTTATAAGCGGTGGTGCGTTCGGGGTCCAGCCAAACATTGCCCTCTTCAGTTTTTCCAAATTTGCCTCCATCCGATTTGGTAATCAATGGCCAGGTAAGAGCAAAGGCCTCCCCCCTTTCAATGCGCCTGATCAGTTCGGTTCCGGTCACGATATTTCCCCACTGGTCGGACCCACCCATCTGCAGTTTACACTGGTGGTCGCGGTAGAGTACCTGAAAATCGTATCCCTGTACAAGCTGATAGGTGAATTCAGTAAAGGACATGCCCGACTTGCTATCGGAGCCAAGACGCTTCTTTACAGAATCCTTTGCCATCATATAATTGACTGTAATGTGCTTGCCAATATCCCTGATGAAGTCCAGGAAAGAGAACTCCTTCATCCAGTCGTAGTTGTTCACCATCAGGGCCCTGTTCGAAGCCTCCGTTTCAAAATCAAGGAATCTGGAGATCTGCATTTTTAAGGCCTCCTGATTAGATCTGAGGGTGGATTCATCGAGAAGATTCCGCTCCTGCGATTTCCCGCTTGGATCGCCAATCATACCGGTGGCACCACCTACCAGGGCAATGGGTTTGTGTCCTGCATCTTGAAGACGTTTCAACATCATCACACCAACCAGGTGACCAATATGCAGTGAATCGGCTGTGGGATCGATACCCACATAGGCGGTAACCTGCTCCTTGCCCAGTAGTTCCTCTGTTCCGGGCATAATATCATGGATCATTCCTCTCCACTTCAACTCTTCTACCAGTTGCTTATCTATTGAAATCTTTCCCATTTATTAACTCATTAACTTACTAACCTATTAACCTTCATTATATTGCTAGCGGAACCACATTTCCCTCATCCTCTTTATTTTTCGGAATAAACTCTTTCCAATCCTGCTTCTTCAGATAGGGAAAAACGGCAGGAGCAAAGTCCGAAAGTGGCTTGTAAAGAATAGAGCCTTCGATTCGCTCTGGCTTAATTATCTGCCTCTCTGCATTAACCTGATTTATTGGCCAGAGTATCATACTAAGAACAAAAGCTGTCACCAGCAGTCCAATTCCCATTCCCAGCAAGCGATTGACCAGATTGAGTGCCACCGCTTTGATAAGTTTCTCCACCACAAAAGCCAGCAGATGTACCACCAGTACTATGGAGACAAAAGCAACTGAAAATGCGATCACATTCATATAGTCAGGTGAAATATTAAAAATACTGTCCAGTAGAGAAGCAAACACAGGCCGCAGCTTGATTGCCCCCAGGATTCCAAGCACCAGCGCGGCCAGGGAGGCCACCATATGGATCATACCTTTCTTAAAACCCCGGTAGAGTGCGAAGAGCAGGGGGACGAGAAATATTATATCAAGGAAATTCATAAAGAAGGGTTAAACGGCACAAATAAACGGATTTCTTGGGAGATTTGATAATATTTTTGTTTGCGTTAGGTCAAAAAAAAGCTGATCTTGAGTTATGAAAAAGGCAAACCATGGAGATCAGAAAATTTAGATCGGAATATAAACTGGAGCTTATTCCAGCTTCGCATGAAGGAATTTTTCTGGGAGACCTGGTATGGGATCCCATTCTCGGTCCACCTGATTTCTCAAGGAAAGGAATGCCAAATACCATCTATACCGCCTTCCTGGATGCCGGTCTACTGGGTGATTCAGAATGGAAAGAATTCAGGAAGGAGAACCAGGAAACACCACTTGTAGATGCACATTTTGCCACCCGCCAGGTGGATGTGAATGTGGAATTTATCAATGAACTTCAGCATCCTAAAATTGGCAGAATCAGCAATGAATTTAAAACTGAAAAGCTAAGTAAATTCACCTTCCGGAACCTGCAAATGAGGGAAATGGACGATCTGATGCGCATTAAAATTGACCGCTTCCTTGAACAGATGAAGGCATCCCACTGGAAGGATTACGATGGCAGCATTCGAAGAGTCTATCTAATCACAGAACTTTATTACGGCACCCTCCGGATGCTTATTGAGAAACATTTCAGTACAGAACTGGAGGCAAGTATGCAAAAAGCAGATCTTCAGGCCTCGGGTAAATCAGAGGGAAGGCATGCGGTGGAATATGAGTTCTCCCATGACAATGTCCCCTTTGCCATGCGTATCGAGAGAGTGCGTAATTTCAATGGCTGATCAGGTCCAGTACCTGCTGTAGTTTTTCCACCTTGAAGAAGCGCTTTGATTCAGGTTCTTCATCTACCTCTTCGTGGGCCCAGGTTGTATGATAGGGGACATGTATGCCCCAGGCGCCAAGTTCAAGCGGGGGAATAATATCAGACTTGAGCGAATTCCCAATCATCAAAAAAGCGTCGGGAGTAATATCAAGATGTTTAAGTAATTGAACATATTGTCTCTTCTTTTTGTCGCTCATCACTTCAATATGATGAAAATAATCAGCAATGCTTGATTTGTGCATCTTTCTCTCCTGGTCCAGCAAATCCCCCTTGGTAGCCACAATCAACCTGTAATGGGGAGCCAGCTCTTTCAGTACGTGCTTAACATCGTCAAGCAGTTCAATGGGGCGCTCAAGCATCGACTTTCCAAGACCTATGATCCGACTGATATCTCTGGAAGTAACACCCCCATCGGTCAGTTGAATGGCACACTCCACCAGCGATAATATAAATGCTTTAATTCCATAACCATAGAGCCTGAGGTTGACAATTTCAGTATCAAACAGAGCTCCTGCAATATTGCCACTTACCCCATAGGTGGTAAGCAGTTGAACAAACTGCTCCTCAACCTCCCTGTAATAGGGCTCATTGACCCATAATGTATCGTCGGCATCAAAGCCGATCACCTTAATTCCTGTAATCATCCTGTGAAATTTCGATTGCCAAAGGTAATGATTAGGATCCGATAGGCCCCAGATCTCTTGGAAAGATATCGTCACGAGTAACTGTAAGGCTTCGCATATTGTAGGAGTTAGCGGCGCCCTCCTCATGATCCACAAAAACCCCAAGTCCCGTAAGCCTTCCACTTAGGGTTGAACCGGAGTCAATACCCACCGAGACTACATCGCCCTGCACCCCATTCCTTCGAATAGCAAGGTCATTGCCTATGAAGTCAAAATGGGGATAGTGGCCTTCCTGGATAAAGCGTTTCAACGTCAGGGTAGGCGTATGGCCATGCACCACCATATATCCATTCCACCGCCTGGCCGGGCTGGAAAAAAAAGTCTCCCTGACCCACAGGAAGGAGTCTTCCATACCCAGCTGTTTATCCTGTACATATTGTTGCAAATCCTGGTAATCCTTCAGCAAGAGCTGATCAGCTACAGGGATGAATGGGGATATCCCGGCGTGGGTAGCCAGAATGCTCAAGCCGGGTCCGGGCTCGATAACATAGCTCATCAGGAGGCCCCGGAAGAACTTCAGGTAGCGGTCTTCCATTTGCGACTGGAAACTAAAAAAGCCAGTAAATCCAAAGGATTGCAGAGTTGCCTCTCCCCCATTACGATACCAGAGCTCCATAGGATTATATCCAAAAGCGGAATCTTCAAAGGCACTCAACATCATAAGTTCATGATTGCCCATCAGACAGGCCACAGGAAGTTCCAGACCCATAATACGGTCCACCACTTCCCTGGAATAAGGCCCACGGTCAATGTAATCGCCCACAAAAGTAATCTGCTGAGGGTCTTGCTTTAAGATAGCCTCAAGCAACTTATCCAGAAGTCCAATCTCTCCGTGAATATCTCCTATGAACCAGTAATTCTTCATCTCAACAGTCAATTAAAGTACTAAAAATTCTATTTTTACTCCATGTCTATGGCCAAAAAACATCGCTGGGGCTTAATTGCCTTTATTATCCTGATCATCGCCGCCATCCTGGTAACCAAAGAACCCTGGAAAAAATCTTCCGCTGAGATACGGGGCGCCCTGGATGCAGAGGCTCCTCCTACTGCCATTGTCATCAGATGGAAAGACCTGACATCGGGCTATCCATTGGCACATACAAGTGATACCATCCTCTCCTATGCCGGATTTCACCTGGCCTATAACGAACATTTCGAACAAGCTGCCTGGGTAGCCTATGTGCTGACCCGCGAAGAGATTGAGACAGGAACCATCGAACGCACCGATAACTTCAGATCCGACACTTCTATTGTGACAGGCTCCGCTACTCTTGCAGACTATCGTGGTTCCGGATTTGACAGGGGCCATCTGGCCCCGGCAGGTGATATGAAATGGGATCAGCTTGCCATGAGCCAGTCCTTTTTAATGTCCAACATGAGCCCGCAACTACCTTCATTTAACCGGGGTATCTGGCGTAAGCTGGAAACAGCGGTCCGGAACTGGGCCATTGAAAAAGATAGTCTTTATGTGATCACAGGACCACTTTTTTCATCTTCCGACTCACTGATCGGGAATAGTGGGGTTGGAGTACCTGGCTATTACTTCAAGGTGCTTGTAGATCTCTCTCCACCCGATCATGATATGATCGCCTTCCTGCTGCCAAATTCCGGGTCCTCGGAGGAACTAATTCAATTTGCCATCACGGTGGATTCTCTGGAGCAGCTCAGCACTTATGATTTCTTTGCCGGGGCACCCAACCAGGAAGTTATCGATTGGCTGGAGCAAAGGATTGAACCAGGCAACTGGAATTAATGTTGTATATTAATCAAGGTCTGTTCATGCCCAATCGAAGAATCCATATCATTCTTTCTGCACCTGTTTTTCTGGTGCTATACTCCTACACGGCCGTAGTGGTTCTCCTGATCCTGTTGATGGCATACATGCGATTCCGAAGCGGGATCACTTTCCTGATGGGTTTGTGGGCAAAATCAATATTTCCACTGATGGGAAAAAAGGTCCGCATCTCTGGAAGGGAAAACATCACTAAGGGTGAACGCTACATCCTGCTTGCCAACCATGCCAGCATGTTCGATATCATTGCCATTATGGCATTTTATCCGGACGTATGCTGGTTTGGACATGAACGCCTATTGCGAATTCCTCTATTGAAACAGATGCTTTTGATGACCGATTATATTCCTATGCAGATCAATAATATAAAGAATACACGTATTATGCTTGAAAACCTGGAGGAAAAGGCGAAATACCGGACCGTAGCAATTTTTCCTGAAGGGACCCGCACCCTCGATGGCAAACTTAATTCCTTCTACAGGGGATTTATCCACCTGCTCAGGGCCACCGAAAATGACATTCTTCCCGTAACGCTTAATGGATTCTACAAACTTAAACCAAAAAACAGATTCAGCATCCATTTCGGTTCCCGTCTGGGGGTGTCCATTCATGATCCGCTGGAAGGAGGTAAACTTGCTCGCCTGACCGACCGGGAGATTATGGATATGGTAAGCGAGGTAATTGAATCTGAAAATACTGATCTTGACTCCTATGGAAAATAAGCAAAAATGGTGTTTCATCGTGAATCCCACCTCCGGAGGGGGATTTGGAAAAGAGCTTCTCCCAGAGCTGGAAGAACAGCTTGCAAACCGATCCCTGAATGCCACCATTCTGGTCACAGAGCGGCATGACCATGCCATTGAACTTTCGAAACAGAGCCTGGAAAAGGGATGCACCCATATCATTGCCCTTGGTGGAGACGGTACTATGAATGAAGTGGCACGACCCCTGATCGGCCAGAAGCAGGTCACCACTGGTTTGATTCCTGCCGGAACCGGAAATGATTTTATCCAGATCCTGGGATTCCCCGACCGCTTCAGCGAGGAGCATTGGGATATTTTCTTTAAGCAGTCATCCATCAACATGGATGTGGGTGAAGTGAACGGGCTCTACTTTCTCAATGGGATGGGATTGGGTTTTGATGCCCAGGTGGCTGCAGAAAACTATGTGGAACCCGGGGAAGTGGCAAAGGGTGGCGGAAAAGGAAAATATATCTGGCATATTGTAAAAACCCTGCTCTTCTATAAAGAAGGTAAGGTCACTATTCACTCCCGTGATCAGGAGTATGAAAGCGACTGCTTTATCAATACCATTTCCATTGGACGACGATTTGCGGGTAGTTTTTTTCTTACCCCGGAAGCCATAGCAAATGACGGGCTTCTGGATGTCTGCATGATTAAGAAGCTAAATCTGCTGCAGCGTTTTAAAATACTTTCCATGGTAGGCAAAGGGACCCATATTACAGACAGGAAAGTGGATTACTACCAGACCGGGAAAATTCATGTGGATTTCGGAAAAAAAGTTCCCTTTCATGTGGATGGAGAACTCTATTTTGACACTAGCTTTGAGGTGGGCCTAAGGCCATCGGCCCTTCAAATAATTTATAATCCCCAAGGAAAGCACTTTTTCAATGCCTGATTTCGCTTATCCCGCCTTTTATGATCTGGACCATACCATTCTGGAAGGGAACAGTGCTACCTACCTGATACAGGAGGCCCGACTCAGGAAAGTGATGACCGAAAGGCAGTACCGTCATGCAGTCTGGCTGTCCATTCTCTATAAGTTTAACATTGGTGAACCCATCAGGATGATCGACCGGATGCTTTCCTGGCTGAAGGGCCTTAAGGAGGCAACCATCATGAAGCTTAGCCAGGAGATTTTCGATCACATAATAAAAGAAAATATCCGTCCCGAAATCCTGGAAACCATCAGGGAACACAAGGCCAAAAAAGCAGCAGTGATTCTGCTATCTTCGGCCACAACACCCATCTGCCAACCTGTAACGCAGTTCCTGGAACTGGATGATATGATCTGTACACAGCTGGAATCGAAAAATGGAATCCTGACAGGACACACCCATGGTAAATTGGTATACGGAGCAGAGAAAAAAGTCAGGATGCTTGCCTACTGCCGGGAAAAAGAATACAATCCCCAGAAGGCATGGTACTATGGTGACTCTCATACAGACAATTATGTGATGGAGGCTGTCGGTTTTCCTGTGGCGGTTTCTCCCGATAAAAAACTTCTGAAAATCGCTAAAAGAAGCAACTGGCCTATCCTCTTGTAATTGATCCTGCTCATACAACATAATCAATCATATCTTTCCCTTAGATACTAAACAATTCAGTGCCACAGGTGTTTTTAATTAAAATATTACCGCAATGCTTACAAAACAAAAATCAGGAAATGCATTCTATCACCCCAGCGAAGGAGTGAAAATGCGTGCACGCATTAAGGAGTATGACAAGCTTTATCAGGAATCCATCACAGACCGTGAAGGATTTTGGGCCAAAGAAGCCAAAGAGCTTTTTTGGTATCAGAAATGGAACAAAGTACTGGACGACAGTAAAAAGCCTTTCTACAAATGGTTCACCGGGGGGAAGACCAATGTAGTGGCCAATGCCATTGACCGTCACCTGGATTCGGAGACCAAAAATAAACTGGCCCTCATCTGGGAGGGAGAGCCTGGTGATGTTCGGACTTACTCATACTTTGCCCTGAACCGTGAGGTCTGCAAGTTTGCCAATGTGCTTAAAGCTATGGGTGCCGAAATGGGTGATATCGTAACCATCTACATGCCTCAGATCCCTGAAATCATCATTGCTATGCTGGCCTGTGCTAAGATAGGGGCAGTACACTCTGTAGTTTACGGAGGCTTCAGTGTGGAAGCTCTTGCCGAGCGGATTTCCGATGCACACAGTAGCATTCTTATTACCGCCGATGGAGGATTCAGAAGAGGTAAACCCACCAATCTGAAAACCATTGCCGACGAGGCCATGCGCCGCTCTCCGACCATCGATGTCTGTATCACAGTCAAGCGTACCGGCGAGGAATGTTTTATGGAGAATGACCGGGATTACTGGTGGCACGATTTGATGGGCATGCCCATAGCTTCAGCCTACTGCGAAACGGAACAAACTGATGCGGAGCATCCTCTCTTCATCCTTTATACCAGCGGTACTACTGGTAAACCCAAGGGCCTGGTACATACGCATGGAGGATATTCAGTTTATGCTTCAAGTACCTTTAAGTATGTATTTGACATACAACCTGATGATCGATGGTGGTGCGCTGCCGATCCTGGCTGGATTACCGGTCACTCATACATCGTTTACGGTCCCTTAATCAACGGAACAACCACTCTTCTTTATGAGGGCGCTCCCAACCACCCCTATCCCAACCGCTGGTGGCAGATGATCGAGAAATATGGTGTAAATATATTCTATACCAGTCCAACTGCTATCAGGGGCCTGATGCGCTATGGCGCCTCCTGGGCCGAAAAGCACGATCTGAGCTCTTTAAGGCTCCTTGGATCGGTGGGTGAACCCATCAATCCGGAAGCGTGGCTATGGTACCACAAGGTGATCGGGAAGGACAACTGTCCCATTATGGATACCTGGTGGCACACCGAGACCGGTGGCTTTATGATCACTCCACTGCCCATTACCCCCCTGAAACCGGGATCAGCCACCAAGCCCTTTTTCGGAAATGAAATCGCAGTGGTTGATGAATCGGGCAAGGCAGTAGAAAATGGAGCCGAAGGGAACCTGGTGATCAAGAATCCATGGCCCGGTATGGCACGTACCATCCTGGGAGATCCAGACAGGTTTATTGAGAAATACTGGAAGCTGTACGAGAAACAGGGTTGGTATCTGACCGGAGACTCAGCTAAAATAGATGAAGATGGATACGTATGGATCATTGGCCGGAACGATGATGTGCTAAAGGTAAGTGGCTACCGGCTTGGATCTGCCGAGATCGAAAGTGCCCTTGTGAGTCACCCGGCCATCACCGAGGCAGCTGCCATTGGCCTTCCCGACAAACTGAAGGGCAATATCATCCATGCCACGGTAATTCTGAAAGATGGATTCTCAGATTCCGATGAGCTGGCCAATGAGTTGAAGAAGCATGTGGACAAGGAAATTGGACCCATTGCACGGCCGGCTTTTGTTGTTTTTGCTGATGCCCTGCCTAAAACCAGGAGCGGAAAGATCATGAGGAGGGTTTTGAAAGCAAGAGTTCTGGACAGATCGCCTTCCTCCTGCCCCAGAACTCTTG
>PVMS01126777.1_pt1 | contig 18884 bp, 15 predicted proteins | sample 1853461 | NCBI WGS metagenome assembly PVMS01 (sample SAMN08582032, study PRJNA380276) | Marine sediment metagenome, whole genome shotgun sequencing project. | isolation source: ocean sediment barecode stripped | collected 2017 | reverse complement strand
TGAATGTCTGCTTTCACTAAAAGCGGACATTCAGGGTTTAAGCTAGAATTACCGTTAAACTATCGGCTGGGGAACGTCCGCTTTACACCCGAAAGCGGACATTAAGCTAAACTAGTCTTGAAGGGCCGCTATTGACCCGTAGCGGTCGTTCAGCTTGGGGCGTGATATAAGACAATTCTGTTTCGCTATTGCTGCGTTTATGCCCTTATGAAGCTCCACGTCCTCAGTGACATCCACATTGAATTTGAGTCCTTCGACGCGCCAGCTACCGACGCGGACGCAGTGGTGCTTGCAGGCGATATTCATATTGGCAGGAATGGTCTCGACTGGGCACTTCGACAATTCCCCGACAAGCCCGTCATCTACGTACTCGGCAATCACGAGTACTACGGCAAGGCAATACCAAGATACACGGAAAAACTCCGCGAGTTTGCGGCAGGAACGAACGTACACATACTGGAGCAGGAGGCTCTTTCGTTGGACGGAGTGACCTTTCTCGGGTGCACCTTTTGGACAGACTTCGAGCTTTTCGGTGATCCGCGCATCGCTGGATACGAAGCGACTCAGAAGTTGACTGACTATAAGAAAATCCGCGTGAGTCCGAAATACAGCCGCCTGCGTTCCGTGGATACTGCGGCCATTCACCACAGGTCTCGGCGTTGGCTTGATTCACAATTGCAGGACTCATCCGACGACGTGGTGGTCATTACGCATCACGCGCCTAGTCGGAAGTCCTTAGCTGACTCTCGTCAGGACGATCTAATGAACGCGGCCAACGTGTCTGATCTCGATGAGTTCGTAGGCCGTTCAAATGCGAAACTGTGGATTCATGGGCACCTACACGTTCCCAGTGACTACACGCTTGGGAAGACACGAGTTCTCTGCAATCCGAGAGGGTCCCCGGATGAATATAACGATCGGTTCATTCCGGACTTCGTGGTCTCTGTTTGATCAAATCGAATGACCGCTTGTGGCCGTTAGCGGACTGTCAAATCTGTACATTTCCCCCGATCTGAATGACCGCTTTTGGGAAAAGCAGACATTCGATCAAATTAGATGGGGCCGTCCCTGGTCCTACCCCTATCAGTATTGTCCGCCCATCCGTAGCAGTAATTACGAATTTAGAAAGTGCACGATCAACCGTATTATTCAATCTGAAACTAGGAGAACTGAGTAATGATGAATGAAACGGTACGACTTCGGGAGTATAAACAGGAGCCGGAATTGAGAAAGCGAATTGAAGATGGCCGCGTAAGCCGTCGGTGGTCGCGGCGCATGAATCTCGATGAGACTTATCGTGCGCCCTCCCATTTCACTTGGCGCTGCTGAATGTTGTAGGGAATTAAGGGTTTATAGGCCGTCCCTGGCCCTGAGTAACTTCATTGCTGGCTAAAGATATCCGGGTTTTCCCTTTCGATTCTACCTATGCACTCCTGGAGTGGCTGCAATGCCCGTTTGACCTTGTCGTCCATGAATCCGATGATCTCACTAGCAGTGCTACTGCCTGCTTTCTCCCTGATCTTGTCCAATGCCATAGACACATCGGTAAGCGGAGCCCATGCGTGGATAAGTTCGTCATGGGTGATTTCAGTTTTCATTTCATTTCTCCTGTTGAAGCCAGCGGGCACACAAAAAGCCCGACCACCGGCAAGGGCAATCGAGCTTTTCATTCTGATAGCATCGCTGTCAGCCAATTTCAGTACTCGTTTACTGGCTTTGGTTAGGGCCGGAGGGGTGTTTCAGCACCTTTTCGGCCCGTATATACTGAGCTACCAAATTCCTAGCAGAGTTTGCCAGGTAAAGACTTTTTGGTTAGCCCGTTATTTACCCTTTAAAAACAGGTGATTAGGGTTAGTGCCGGACCATTCGTAATGAGGAAGTCCGTGGTTCGAATCCGCGTACCGGCACCACAAACTCAACTACTTACAAACTGCAGATTTTCCCGCTGGGCAAATCCCGCATATCTACCCCGATCTGATCTTGCTTCCCGATCCTCCGATAGCTCGCAGCACGGCCATAATTAACCTCCTTCCATCTAACGGGTAAAGGACAGGATGTCGCCAATGATCGCGTATCCGGTTTCAACTCTGCCTGCCCCTGGGCCAATCAGTGTAATGTCGCCCAGGAGATCAGTGCTGTAAGTAATGGCATTGGTGGCACCACCAATACCATACAAAGGATGCGAGGCATCCAGTTTTGCCGGCTTGACGGAGCCTTTAACCTGGCCGTCCACGCTCTCGAGCGTTCCAATTAGTTTCCATCGCTGATTTTCGGCCTGCGCCGACTGGATGTGGGTACTCGTGACTCCGCTGATACCGGTACAGTCGACATCCTTCATGGTCATGCTTTGACCCATGACCAGATTGGCCAAAATAACGACTTTGGCGGCGGCATCGTGGCCGTCCACATCGCCTGTGGGATCAGCTTCCGCGTAACCCTTGGCTTGGGCATCTTTCAAAGCATCTGCGTAGTCCGCGCCGTTCTCCATCTCGTCAAGAATATAGTTGCTTGTACCGTTGAGAATTCCCTGAATTCTGGTGACGCCGGCTGCGGCCAGCATATTCATGCCCAGTGCCAGGGTGGGTGTACCGCTCATAACGGTTCCCTCCACGCCGATTTCGCCACCTTGTTCCTTACACAACTCCAGCAATTTCGGAAAATGCAACGCAGCCGGCCCCTTGTTTGTGGTGGCGACGTTCATTCCCGATTCGAGTGCCTGGATGATGTGGCTCAGTGCCGGCTCGCCGGTCTTGAGGTCGGTAAACGACAATTCGACCAACACGTTGGCGCCGCTTTTCTCGATCGTTTCACGGGCATCCCAGCCTTCATTAGGAGCAGGAAATTCTGTCAGGTCACCCATTTCGCTGACGTGATTCAGCAAGGCCTGAGGATCAAAGCCGTCAGGATTGGCAATGCTGCCTTTGTAGAGGTCGCAGATCGCGACAATGCGAATATCAACGTCAAATTTCTCAAGCAGCAGTGAGGCCTTTTGCGACAGGATTTCTGCCAGCCCCTGACCTACATTGCCAAAGCCGATCAATGCAAGTTTATATTCCATAGCCAGTCTCGCGATTACAGTTCTACAGCTTAAAGCAATGAGTATTCAGTTCGGTCATTTCGCGGATGGCGTGAGCCACTACTATGGCCTGACCGGGCGCATAGACTACAATGGTTCCCAAAGTGACCTTATCGTAACGATTACGTCGCCGAAAGAAAGACCGCCAGCGGAATAGACAGAGCAGCGGACCACCGACAATGATAGTTACCAAGCACTTCGTCTATATCCATACCCCGCGTACTGCGGAAACCTTCTTGAACAAGCTGATCCTCGAGCATGTGCCTGGTGCTCAGATGATCCAGTACCACGGTCATCTGAGAGACCTGCCTGGCGAATTCTCGCATCTGCCGGTCATCGGGTTCGTCCGTAACCCGTGGGCTTGGTATGCCTCAATGGTTTCCGATAATCAACGTAAACAACAGTATGTCTTTCAAATTATCTCTAACGGCGGTGCCCTTCAGGGGGAGGAAACGATTGCCCGGTTTTTGAAACTTGGAGATGACAGCGCCGAGAGCAGGAAACTATTGCAGCAACTGGTTAGCGCCGCGCCAAAAGTCATTAATTCCCAGACTCCTCCTCGTCGGCGTAACCCAGGTCTGCGTTCGGAGCACTTTGCAAATTTCCCCGAGAACCACGGCTATTACTCCTGGCTATTCCAGCTCACGTATGAGTCGAAAAATACTCATCGCATCCATATCGGACGATTCGAGAATTTGGGAGAGGAAGCGCTGCGCCTGTTTGAACAAACCGGCACAACTATTACAAAAGGCATCGCCACCAATCTAAACGAGGCCAAGGCGATAAACTCGAGCAAACGCTCCAGTGGCTATATCGGGTCGTACCCGGCGGATTTGCAACATTTAGTTGCGGACAAAGAAAAATATTTGATTGACCGATTTGACTATGACTTTTCGGATGCCAGTTGGTCCAAGTATCCAAAAGCGGATTTTTTTCGACGCCTGGGTACAGCGAATGTAAACGCCTTGGTAGAGCGCGTGAAGAACGTTCCAGATTCTCTATGGGTATCGGAAAATGAAGGCAAGCCGAATAAACTGCCCAAACTAAATGATGCGCACCACATTGTGTTTCGCTTTGTCGACGGTGCCAACAATGTATTCGACTATCATGATTTTCCGATATGGCACGAATGGAAAGACGATCTGTTGCCCATAATGGAGCAAGCAGCAAAAATCCTGGGCTATGAGAAATGCCGTTTTCCTCGCATCATGTTGGCGAAGCTTCCCGCGGGCGGCGAGATATTGCCTCATACGGACAGAACGGCCAGCCACTATATCCACAAGATCCACGTACCGTTGATCACCAATTCAGGAACGATGTTTCACGTTGGGGATCAGGTAAGGCACTTGCCGGCCGGTGAAGTGTATGAAGTGAACAACAAACGAAATCATGCCGTCGAGAATCATGGTGACCTGGACAGGATTCACTTTATCTTTGAGTGCTACAACATGGATGATTACGGCAAGCCTAGTTGACAAGGCTTCGAGCCGCCGTCTCTATAGTTCCTCGGTCGTAAGCTTCGCTCGCTCCCATTCAAAGGGTTGAACGGAGTCGCCGGCATCGATAGTCCGGGCACACTCGTGCCCGGAATACACAGCGTGCGCAATCGTGCCGGGCGCACGGCAGTCACCGATGCTTCGCAAAGAGCTCACGCCGGCCTCATGTAGCTCCTTGTACAAATCGTCCTTTCCGATTCTGACACCGACGATGACCAGCGAACCGCAGTCGACCGAAGAGACAGTCCTATCACGATAGATGCTGGTCAACTCCGCCGATCCGTTTGTGAATGCGGTGAGGTATTGCTCGAACACGGTACCGATACCGAGCTCGATCACCCGCTCACGGATATCACCCAACTCGTTGTTCATAAATGTCCAGGCCGATACCGCATTCGCCGGCGTTACGATCGTGACCTCAGTGCCGCGCTTGGTTAAGAGTTCGGCCAGGCAACTGCCCATGTAATAGTGGTCGAAGTCATAAATGACGATCGGGCCTTCGGGTTCCGCGCCCGCAAGGATGTCATCCGGCGTAAAGATTGCGTCGCCTTCGATTTCACAGATCGGATAAGCATCCGTGCTCAGGATCTCTCGAGTCCATCTGGCGCCCGTTGCGATGACCGCGTAATCACAGCCGAAATCGATGACGTCCTGTGCAGAAAGCCTGCTGCCACGATAGATATCCACGTTTCCCATCGCTTGAATCAGGTTCGTGCGGTAGTCACGCACGCGGGCCCAGGTTGCAAGTCCGGGTAATTTCGATTCGAGAGTCACGCGACCGCCGAGTTTCTCAGTCGCTTCCGCCAGTGTGACCGCGAATCCGCGCTGTCCAAGTGCGAGGGCACATTCGAGTCCGGCAGGTCCCGCGCCGACAATCAGCACGCTTTGTTCGGGATCGCCGGGCGGAATGCGCTCCGGATGCCACTTACGTCGCCATTCTTCGCCCATGGTCGGGTTCTGCGTGCAACGAAGCGGGACACAGTCGTGATAGCTGGACACGCAGATGTTGCAGCCAATGCATTCGCGGATCTCATCTTCGCGCCCCTCGTTAATTTTGTTTGGCAGGAACGGATCCGCAATTGACGGTCGTGCCGCTCCGATAAAATCGAGAATGCCGCGCTTGATCTGACTGACCATCGCGTCCGGCGAGGTAAATCGACCGACCCCAACGACGGGTTTCGACGTCAACGACTTGACGAAACTGTTAATCGGTTCCTGCGCGCCTTGTTCCGCAAACCGGGCCGATGCAGTTTCTCTGACCCAGCTCGAGGATTTCACATCCCACAGATCGGGGACGTCGGACAACATCGAGATGATCTCATGCGCTTCTGACTCCATCGTCTGGCCGGGCACATGGAGCAGTTCATCGGTGCTGAATCTCAAAGCCACGGCACAAGTCTGGCCCACAGCCTCCTTCATATCCTCGACGATCTCGCGTGTGAGCCTTACGCGATTCTCGAGGCTGCCTCCGTATTCATCGGTACGCTTGTTCATCCACGGCAGCAGGAACTGGTAGGGGCCGAAATTCATGCCGGCGTAGATATAAACAATGTCAAAACCGGCAGATTTTGCGCGCTTCGCTGCATCGACATGCCAGCGGCGATAGTCGCGAATATCCTGGCTATCCATCGGTCGGGAGCGTGTCAGGTTTATCCAGCCCGGGTATGTCGCATCATAAGAAACACCGGACGCGGACATTAACGGCACGCGCGTCAAGCGGTTACCCGTTCCGCTGCCTCCATGCCACAACTCAACGCCGGCCAATGCGCCGTGACGGTGAACAGCGTCCACCATTAATTCATGTACCTTGATGTCTTCATCGTCCCACAGGCGACAGTACGGCAATGGTGCATCATCCGAACTTGGGTGAATCGAACAGTAGCCGGTATTGACGACGCCCCAGCCGCCTTCAGCGCGGACTTCGCGCATTGCCGCACGGGTGTGAGGCATCTGATTTCCCGTACCGAGCGCGTGAGGCGTGCAATAAAAACGATTTGGCGCGGTTACGGGGCCGATCTTGACCGGCTCAAAAAGAATATCGTATCGGGAGTTTCTGCTCACGTCTTAAGCAGCTGTTTCCAGTCTTTCAGAATCTCCCGCGCAGCATTGTGCCCGGGGATTCCCGATACGCCGCCGCCCGGGTGCGTCGAGGAACCACATTGATACAGGCTGTCGATCGGCGAGCGATAATCTGCATAATGCGGTGCCGGGCGTTGGAAGAATAGCTGCTCGGGCGCCAGTTCGCCGTGAAAGATGTGCCCCTCGGGCGAGTTGATGATGCGCTCGATGTCATGAGGCAGGAGTACCTGGCTCTCGATGACGCCGTCACTAAAACCAGGGGCGACCTCGTCGATCGTCTCGAACACGGTGTCGACGAAGGCGGGGCGCTCATCGTCCCAACTCTTGCCGTCGAGTTCGTATGGCGCATGGCCGCCGAAAAAGTTGACGACATGTTTTCCGGGCGGCGCCAGGGAGTCGTCGACCATCGTCGGCACAACGGCTGTCATGAATGGGCGCCGCGAGAAGTTGCCGTGGCAGGCGTCATCGTACGCCGCCTGCAGGTACTCCACGTCCGGCCCGAGATGTATATAGTTCGGTGCCTCGAAGCCGCATTTTGCGGCATCGAATGCGGGAAACCTGGGCGGTGCCTCGGCGGCCACATTGATTTTGAACGCGGTCGAGAAGGTTCGGTAGTTGCGGATGTGTTTCAGGAAATCGGCAGGCAGATTTTCTTCGTCGACGAGCTGATCGAACAACACTTTGCAACTCGCATTGGACACGATTGCGTGAGCAAAGTATTGGTCGCCCTCGGCTGTGACAACATTGGTGGCGCGGCCGTTTACAACCTCCACATTGACGACTTCTGCATCTGTCTTGATAACCATGCCGTGCCGCCGCCCGGACTCGGCGATCAGGTCGCTGATCGTGCCCATGCCGCCACGGATGAAGCCCCAGCCGCCTGCGCCCTCGTGTTCGCCCATGAGGTGATGCAGGACGACGTAAGCCGAGCCCGGTGTTTTGGGTCCGGCGAACGTGCCGATCGAACAGAAATAACCGAGTACGCCGCGGGTCACACTGTGCTCGAACCAGCGCGAAAGGAAATCGTCGGCACTCATGGTCATCAGGTCGACCAGGTCGTAGAGCTGGTTGCCGATCTTTCGGTAACGCCAGACGAGGTCAAACATCTTGCGCAGGTTCTTGAAATCGTGCTTTGACGGGTCGACCGGCGTCTCGAAAAGGAATCGGCGCATGTAATTCGCCACCTCGTTGAGCCAGGCATCGAACTCGGCATATATTGCGCCGTCGCGTTTCGAGAATCGGCTGAACTGCTCTGCAGTTTTGGCGACGTCGCCTGCGAATATGATGTAGTCATCGGTGCCGATCGGGCAGCACATGTCGGTCGCCGGCAGCACCGTGAGCCCGAGTTCGCGCAGCTCGAGCTCACGGATAATTTTCGGGTGCAAAATGCTCATAACGTAGGAGAACGTCGAGGTTTTGAATCCGGGCGTGAACTCCTCGGTAACCGCGGCGCCGCCGATGATGGACCGTCGTTCGAGCACGAGGACCTTCTTTCCGGCCCTGGCGAGGTAGGCGCCGCAGGTCAGGCCGTTGTGGCCGCCACCGATGATGATGGCGTCGTATTTTGCTGCGCTCACTACCGATTCCTCGCGTTGTGTTCGTCAATGTACACTCGAGAAGTGAAGTCTAGTCGAATCGCTTCGCGATCCACAGTCCGATGTTTTGGCTTTCGATTGATAGGGCGAATGGCTAAGCGATTCACTGAGTATTGCGGCCAGTATGACTTCGCCCACTGTTGCGTCTGATGAATTGCTAGAACACTGACAGCAACAGGGACCTGACCAAAAAGCCCCCACACGTTGCCGTGTGGGGGCAGAGCCAGGAATACCGGAGTCTCGGGGAAGGAAGTCCGGGCTTACAAATCAGGGCTCAAGAATGTACACGAAGATCTTGTACGCTGTGAATACGTTGGTATCCGCATTGTAGTGACCTCGTGCGTACATGGATCGTGCTGAGTTGGATCCATCCAGCTCGTCCATCAATGCCGTGGCGAAGTCCTCGAAGTCCGCATAAAGTTGCAGGCTGTCGGTCGTCTTGACGACGAATAGTTTGCGTCCGGTCTCACGCGGCGCAATCAGCGTATCCGAATCCAGCGTCGTCAGATCGATGAGGACCGGACCCTGCTTGATGTAATGGCGCTGGTCGATATCCGGGTTCTCGTTGTGCAGAGTCAGGCCGATAGTGGCTTCAATCATCGTGAACGGCCTGAACGTGCCTGAACTACCCCAGCCGACACCGAGTGCACTAAGAACATCGGAATAGTCGATGATCGCGCGACCCTGGAAGTCCCATGGCGCTGCACCGAACTCGTTGGGGAAGCCCCAGGCGGCAACAGGCTGACCGCTTGCGTCGGCAACCAGCATTGGCAGATTGCCCGTCGATACTTCGTAATTGTCCGGATCCGCGTCGGTGCTGGCTTCGCAAAGTCCTGTGCAGGTGTAGTCCACGGCGCCTGCCCGAACACGACCGATGGTGTGTAGATCGATATCGACCTGCCCGGGCATGATCGTGTTGACCGTGCCGGTCAGCTTGGTGACATGCAGCAGCACAGCACCTTCGGTTGCGTCTATGTGCACGCCGAACTCGTCGTTCCGCGTTACGGTGCCACGCACGGTTGCGAACTGACCCGGCGAGATGGCGCTGATATCGAGCAATCTGTCGGCCATGCCAAGCGGTCGATCGGTAACAAAGGTTTTGTAAACGATTGTGTCCGGCCCGACGGTGACGGTGATGTCGTTACGGAAGAATGCTCGCTTCGCATCCGTCAGTGCCGTGTCGCTAAGTATTACCGTGCCGCCGCGCAATACGAAATCGTTGCCGGCCCGGCCGATGATGGTGCCCTTGGCCGCATCTTTACGATCGCCGGGAACGCTCGAACCAGCAAGCACGATATTGGCGACGAATCTGCGGTCGCCGACATGCAAGGTGCCCTGTGCAACGGTTGCAGTACCTTCGCCGGCCACATCCAGCGCCCGCAGGCAGTCGCCGCCTTTGAAGGATTCTTCGTTCACCTCGCACTCGGTGTCGTCCGTGACGTAAACCCGCATGCGACCAAAATCGGTGACGCGATCGTGGAAGGGCCGTACTTTAATGCCATACCACATCTCGTTCTGGTTAACGGTGATCAGCGGGCCGCGCACACGAAAATCCTTGCTATCTACCGGCCTGACCTCTGCGACGATAAAGGGCTCCGCTGTCACGAGCGCCGGCGTAGCAGAAGTGTCCACCTCATGCGATGCGTCGAGGTCGAAGTCAACCGTTAGGAATGAGATGCCACCTTTGCTGACGACCAGGCGCTCGGTCTGTGGCAAGACGATCTTCAGTGAAGTCTGAGTCATGGCATTGCCGTCTGCGTCGACGATGGTCGCCGCTTTTGCGATGCCGTTTGCATCGACAAAGACTTCGGCATTGCTGTAATCGAGTGTAATCGTGCCCGCGACAAAGGTGCCTGGTGGCACCGTCGCGACCGCCATCAACTCGGTCATGTCTACATATTCGGAAAAGTTGATACGCGTGTTGCTTGGCATCGTCTCGACGATCGAGCCGTCCGCCTTTTCCAGGGTCAGAGACAGCACATCGAGTGAATAACTTAAAAACTCGCCGTCGTCGTCGGTCAATCCCACAAATACGGTGCCGCATTCGGCCGCAGTCGAGGGGTCGCTCGGTATGCATTGAGCTGCGACGGGTGGATCGTTCGTTGTCGTGCCGCTGCTACCGCCACAGCCTGCGATAGCCAGAACGACAACCGTCAGCGCTACCCAGGTCCAGAAGCTCAGGGAATGGACGCTGCCAGGCAGGCAGCCGGTCGAGGTCTTCATGTGCGTCTCCTTCGCGTCAATAATCGATTCCTGGATTTAACGCGCTGGCCGGCTGTGGGTTGACTTGGACGGAGAACATAAAAAATAACAGGCACTTATCTTGTATTCCTCCTGCAACGTGTCAAAATGTGCGCGTAGCGGGCGTATTTCACTGGAATTCTCAGCAATACGTTAAGTCCGTGCCTGTAAGACCACAGACCCGCTAGACTTGGACCACGGGGATCACACAGAAGGCGGCTGAATGGCCACAGCGTCTGGCAGTAAAGTAGCGGGGGCCTTGCCCCACCGGAGTCGCCGACCCCGCGCCGGGGAACGAAATCGCGGCGCCGTCGATGCCATCCAGACCAAGATAGCCGTCAATCTTCAAAATCTCGATCCCGATACCTTTAAAGAACAATTAAGCGACAACATCGGCGAGCTGCCGGATGCGACCGGCTGCGATGCTGCATTTGTCGCGCTGTTCTCGGACGATGGCGCAAAAATCGAAACAGTGCTGACGTCCGGGACGATGTTCTCCGGCTGTAATCCGGAGGTGCTGACTGGCGAGTTGCTCGAAAACTGGCCCTGGCTCAGCAAGCGACTCAGTAATCTGCGTCTCATCGAGATAGACGACACGGAAGCCGGGCCGAAGTCTGCGGCCTCCGAAATGGCACGCCTTGCGGAACTCAAGATCAGTTCCTGTTTGATTATTGGCTTTGCCATTCAGGGCGAAGTCGCCGGGTTCCTCGCACTCGCAAACCAAAGACCGCTGGATACCTGGGATGCAAATCTGCAGCTGCTGATGAAGCTGGTTGGCGCATCGCTTGCCTCCGGATTGGAACGAATGCGAATGACCGAGTTGCTCGACGAACTCGAGGAACGCAATGATCTCGTCAGCCAAACGGCGAACGACGGCATCTGGGACTTCGACGGGCAATCCAAGCGAATCGAATTGTCGCGGCGTTGGAAAACGATGCTCGGATACGACGAAGACGAGGACGACGTATCCCCCGACTGGTACCGGCTTGTGCATCCGGACGACATGGCGCGGGTACAGGCAAAAATGCGCGAGCACCTGGAGGGCAAGACGCCACTTTTCGAGTCCGTGCACCGCATGCGTCATCAGAGCGGCGACTGGCGCTGGATGATGAGTCGCGCCAAGGCCAAGCTGGACGAGAAAGGCCGCTTGATTCGCCTACTCGGCGTCGAAGTCGACATCACCGAAACCAAACTTTATGAGGAAGCGCTTTTCCGCAAGACGGAAAGTGCCCAGATTACCCTGCGCTCGATCGGCGACGGCGTCGTTACGACCGACCACGAATGCAATGTCGAATACATCAACCCGGTGGCCGAGGAGCTGACCGGCTGGAAGGTGGATGATGCGAGCGGGCGGCCCGTCGACGAGATCTTCCGTGGCTTCCACGAAGAGACCTGCGAACCGCTGGAGAATCCACTGGCCGTCTCGATCCGACGCAACCGTTCAATCAAGTCGGTACGACCGACACTGCTCATTCGTCGCGACGGCAACGAACTCTATATAGAGAGTACGGCATCGCCGATCCGTGACGGCAAGGGCGATGTGACGGGCGGCGTTCTGGTATTCCACGATGTCAGCGAATCTCGCGAACTCAACCGGCGGCTGAGTTATCACGCGAGTCACGACATCCTGACCGGACTCGTTAACCGGCGTGAATTCGAGAGCAGGCTGGAGCGTGCGTTGAAAAGCGCCAAGGCCAGAGAAACCTCATACGCATTGTGTTACCTCGATCTCGACCAGTTCAAGATTGTCAACGACTCCTGTGGCCACAGTGCAGGTGATGCGCTTCTTCACCAGCTTGGCGCCCTGCTGAAATCGAAGATCCGCTGGCGCGACACCCTGGCGCGCCTGGGCGGTGACGAGTTCGGCGTGTTGCTCGAGAGTTGTAGTCTCGATGAGGCAATGGAGACTGCAGAATCGTTGCGAAAAGCGATCGGCGAGTTCAAATTCATGTGGGACGACCGCAGTTTCCGGTTGGGCGTCAGCATTGGTGTCGTGCCGATAACGGCAGACAACGAAGATGTTGCCGGCATGCTAAGCGCCGCAGACAGCGCTTGCGCGGCGGCCAAGGAAGCCGGCCGGAATCGCATCCACAGCTACCAGGAAAACGATATCGACCTGATGCGCAGGCGGCGCGAGATGCAGTGGGCGGCGCGAATCAACAATGCGCTCGAGGATGACCGCTTCGAGCTGTTCCGGCAGACCATTCAGCCGCTACAGGAGGAAGGACTGGGAGCGCATTACGAATTGTTACTGCGGATGCGGGACGAGAACGGCGCCATCATCGCGCCCGGACTGTTCATCGAGGCGGCGGAACGCTATGGCATAACGCCGAGCATCGACCGCTGGGTCATCACGAATGCCTTCCGATGGCTGGTATCGGAGGCCGATGAGCGTGAGCGACTCGAACTGTGTTCGATAAATCTTTCCGGCCAGAGTTTCAGCGACGAGAAATTCCTGCCGTTCGTCATCGATCAATTTCAGATGAGCGGACTCGATGCGAGCAAAATCTGCTTCGAAATCACGGAAACGGCGGCAATCGCCAGCTACTCGCAGGCGAATCGTTTCATCAATGCGTTGAAAGAACTGGGCTGCATGTTTGCGCTGGACGACTTCGGCACCGGCCTGTCTTCGTTCGGTTACCTCAAACACTTCCCGGTCGACTTCCTCAAGATAGACGGCAGTTTCGTCAAGGAAATTCTGCATGATCCGATCGATCGCGAGATGGTTCGATCGATTAACGAAATCGGCCACCTGACCGGCAAGAAGACGATTGCGGAGTTCGCGGAAAACCCCGAAATCATAACGATGCTGAAAGGCATGGGCGTCGACTATGCCCAGGGCTACGGCGTGTCCGAACCGAAAGCCGTCACGCGGGCCGTCGCTTAGGAAAAAATTCCTCGAAAGCTCTCGCGCAAGCGACCTTTCTCTATCTTCCCCATCGCATTGCGTGGCAACTCCTCAACGAAGACCACCCGTTTCGGTACTTTGAAGTTCGCCAGAGCCTGGCTCGATGCCTCGATCAGCTCGTGCTCGGCGAGCATGGTGTCGTCCTCTGCAACAACGATGGCGATCACCGCTTCGCCGAAGTCGGCATGCGGTACGCCGATCACCGCGGACTCATCGACGCCCGGCAGGTCGTCGAGAAACAGCTCGATCTCTCTCGGATAAACATTGATGCCGCCGCTGATCACGAGGTCTTTCGTGCGGCCGACGATTGACACGTAGCCGTCGTCGTCGATCCGTCCCAGATCACCCGTCCTGAAGAAACCGTCATCCGTAAATTCCTCGGTGGCCTTGTCCGGCAGATTACGGTAGCCCTTAAAAACATTGGGGCCGCGAACCTGTAACTCGCCGATGTCGTCGGCAATTCGAAGCTCGATACCCGGCAATGGCAGGCCGACAGTCCCGGGTTTGCGAACGCCGTGCAACGGGTTGGTGGTATTCATGCCGGTTTCGGTCATGCCATAGCGTTCCAGAATGCGATGGCCGCTGCGCGTCTCGAAGCCTCTGAAAGTCTCCTCAAGTAACGGGGCCGAGCCAGAGATGAAGACACGCATTTGCGCGCAAGCATCTGCAGAAAAATTCTCTTGCTGCAACATCCTCGTGTAGTAAGTCGGCACGCCCATCATGACGGTGCATTCCGGCAGGAACTTGATGACCCGTGCGGCATCGAAGCCTGGCAACCAGCGCATGCTGGCGCCGCTCAATAGCACACAATTGATGGCGACGAAGAGCCCGTGTATATGATAGAGCGGCAATGCGTGCAACAGCCTGTCGTCCTCCGAAAATTCCCAGGCGGCTGTCAGCGCCTCGGCGTTACTCAGCAAATTGCCATGCGTCAGCAAGATGCCCTTGGGCACCCCGGTGGTGCCGGATGAGTAGAGCAGGGCGGCGAGATCGTCAGAATCGCGCTGCAGCGGTTCAAAGTTATCTGTTCCGCTACGGTCTCTATGCAGGCTACTTAAGGTCCGAACCGTGGTCTTTTCGGCTAATGACAGGATTTTCGATTCATTCGCCATATCACAGACGATGACTTTCGGTTCCGCATCCTTGAGGAAGAATGTTAGCTCCTCAGCTTGAAATGCGGGGTTCAGCGGGTGATACACAAAACCGGCCCGCAGGCAGGCAAGGTATAGAAACAGGGCATGCGGAGACTTTTGGACCTGCGCCGAGATTCGGTCACCAGGCTTTACTCCGGCATCACGCAAGCTGATTGCCATATGTGCTGACGCACTATCGACATCGGCGTAGCTATAGGAGTCATTCTTTTCAGTGCAAAGCAATTCCTTGCCGGCATGCGCGCGGAATTGCCTCTGAAAATGGCTAAAGAGATTGCAGTCCTGGTTCGGCACTGCGGGCTAGTCGAAACGCATCGACAAATCGATCGCCCGGATGTTCTTGCTTATTGCGCCGACCGATATGTAGTCGACGCCGGTCTCTGCGACTTGCCTCAGTTGATCCAGCGTCAGCCCGCCGGATGCTTCGAGCTCGGCTAACGGCGCACCAGTCTCCCTGTTGATGTCGACGGCCTCACGAAGATCATCGATGCTGAAGTTGTCGAGTAGTAGACGCTTTGCACCGGCTTCGAGTGCTTCGCGCAATTCATCCAGAGACTCAACTTCAATTTCAATCATGACGTCGGCAGCCGACTCGAGTGCCGCACTAATCGCATTGCTAATGCTTCCCGCACTGAGAATGTGATTTTCCTTAATCAGGATGGCATCGAAGAGTCCGATCCGGTGATTGACGCCGCCGCCGCAGCGGACCGCGTACTTCTGCGCCAGGCGAAGCCCGGGAACGGTCTTGCGCGTGTCGAGAACCCTGGTGTCGGTGCCTTTCAGTGCCGCGACATAACAGGCAGTCGCCGTTGCCGTGGCCGAAAGTGTTTGCAGAAAATTGAGTGCCGTACGCTCACCAGTCAGCACGCTGCGGGCAGGCCCCTCGATCTCACAAAGCACGGTGTTTTCATCGATACGGTCGCCGTCGTCTTGTTGCCATTCGATTCGAATGTCGGGGTTGAGTTGTGCATAAACCTCATCGACCCAGGGACGCCCGGCCATGACGGCGTTTTCTCGGGCAAAAATACTTGCCGAAACGTTTGAAGTCTCGGGTACCAGGCTGGCTGTCAGGTCGCCGCCGCCGACATCCTCGGCGAGTGCGTCCGCAACGTTTTTTTGAATGGCTGCACCGAGTTGTTCATCGACGTTCATGTTTCACATCGCCTAATGAAAGAAGCCCGGCTCCTGGCCGGGCTCCATGCGCTCATAGAGCTTCAATTCCTACATGAAAATGCCGTGGCCTGCACCGACCATGCTCATCACCAATGGAATCGACATCAAAGTGTTCGAACGAGACGCCATGAAGGCGACCTTTCTGGCTTTCGCGATTTCATCCGCACTGGCCTCGACTATGCCAAGAATCTTTTTCTGGTTCGGCCAGATCAGGACCCAGACGTTGAACAACATAAACGTCCCGAGCCATGCACCAATGCCGATCGTCAATTCGTATGGCGGGTTCGAGGAGTTAGCGAGCATTCCTAATGCAAATGCATCGTCAAACTGGCCGCGATGCAGCAGGAATGCAGCGCCGGTCAGCCACGTAAGCAGCGCTGCCCAGCGAAACCACCACAACGCTCTGGGTGCGACATACTTGGTGATGCCCGCACCGCCGGGTCCGCCGTCGTCTGCTGCGGCGTCGGCGAGCGCCGGGACCTGCACAAAATTGAAGTAATAGAGGAGTCCGATCCAGGTGATGCCGGATAGTACGTGCAGCCAGATCATCACCGAGTTGACTGGCACTGCGCCGACCATATGATCGCCCATCGTTGCCAGGACAAGAATGACCGCGAGGACAACGCCCCCGATTATCGTGCCGGCAACCGAATTCAATGGATTCATTTTTTGTTCTCCCCGTAGTTTCGTTTTTGTGAGTTATGGCAGGGCGTCCATTATAGAGTCTGCCTGATGGAAAAGCAGTGCTCCCACCGCCATGGTCATTTGCGAGTTTAAATATTTGATAAGTAAAGAGAAATAGAATGTGTTCCTGTGTTCAATATGCGTACAATTGGCGTTTCTGGCGAAACCGAATCGGGCAATAGTATGCGGCGCTTAATCGTAATTCTCTTTATGCTGGCACTTACAGCTTGTACGGCGATGCTGATCGGTGGCGCAGAATCCGATCAGGGGCAGAAAAGCTGTGAGGAGTATCCGGACCAGGCGCATTGCGAATAGCTGTTGAATTTCTCCGGCCGGGTCGCATATTGAAGCAAACTCATTTCTCAGGTGGCAGAACGTGGATGTAAAAGAAAGAATCGAAGAGCAGCTCAGTTCCAATGACATACTGCTCTATATGAAGGGGACACCCGATTTTCCGCAGTGCGGATTTTCAGGTCAGACAGTTTCCGCATTGAAGGAAATCGGCAAGCCATTCGCCTTCGTCAATATTTTCGAAGAGCCGGAGATTCGTGAGGGGCTCAAGGCGTATTCGAACTGGCCGACGTTTCCCCAGCTCTATGTCAAAGGCGAGCTTATCGGTGGCTGCGACATCATCATCGAGATGTATCACTCCGGGGAATTGAAAACTCTACTGGACGAAGCTGCCTGAGTTGCTATAACAGGCCTTCCAGCCCGTCCAGGTCATTGATGACCTGCCATTGTCCACCAAATTTTTCGACTTTTGACCGCCAGTCGTCCAGCCGGGTGAGGTATTCGCGCGGATCGATGTTATCCGACCGTAGCTTTGTCACGTTCAGTGCGATGACATTGAAGCCATCGAGATCGAAGCTGATGTCGCGGATGTAACCGTCTTTCAGGTCTTCCTTCAAATCCGAAAAAATAAGAATTGTCTTGGTGCCTGTATTTTTTTCGTTCAGGAACTCGACAGCCTGCAACAGCCCACCGGTGATGTCTGTATAAGGCGAAGACTTGACCTCGTCGACGAATATACTGATTTCTTCCGCGAACAGTCGTTTCTGCCGGTTGACCGTGCTCGGACGATCATCGAACGTCGTTTTGGCCACGATGTCCTTCTCGCTGAAACTTGCCGTGTCGATTCGCGCCACGGCGAACGAGTCCTTGGCGTCAAGTCGGGACAGCGTGTAGCGAATAATCTGCTGGGCCTTCTGAAGTTCCTCGCGATAGGTGCCGGAGGTATCCAGCAACATGTAGATGCCCGTACTTGTGGGCGTCGATGAGGAGCTGCAGCTGATCAGGACGACGCAGCTTGCGATTGTGGTCAGGAGTCTCATGGCGTCACCTCACTAAGTGATGAATTGCCCGTGTTTTTTGAACTTCGTTGCTCCAGCCAGATCGGGATAAAGAGCGGCAGGTCGTACAAATGCTCTGCCAACAGGCCGAGGTAGCGAAATGAATTGCCGAGCACCCGTAGGCCTAAGGATATGAAGCGCAGGAAGCCGATCGCGAACAGCCCCAAAACCGTGCGCAGCGAATGCACGAACGTCTCCAACGGAATGGCAACGAACGTCAGTGCGAACGGCAGGATGAAGCCCATGCCCATCTGCGCCGCTGTCGTAATCCAGAGATACTGACCCGTCAGGGTCTGAGAGACGTCGCCGCGAAGCAGCGCACTGGTCGCCAGCTCATCGTGCAGCAGAACCTCTCGCATGTAGGCCAGACCTGCTTCAACAGTTGCCAGCAGGAACAGGATCGTAAACGTTATCCAGACCATGCGAACCCGCACCTTGTCCGGTAACGCGCCAATGACAGGAAACAAACGGGTGATTCGCAGGGACTCCATCAGGAAGAGACCCATCGAGATCTCGACCATGATGATGACCAGGGCGGCGATTTCGGATGTCCGATATCCGCCTATCATACTTGTGCCGCCGACCATCTCGGCCATGGGTCTCGCGATCAGTGAAAAGTTGATCGTGGCACCACCGATTGCAACGCAGAGTACCAGCATCGACACAAAGAAATAGACGAGCGACGACGAAGACAGTACAGATACTGCGCGGTCCTCGCCGGTCACCATATCCTCGTATTCCTGCATGTGCCGATCGATGGTTACCGATCGACTTAACAGGCTGTCGACATTCTTGCCGACCCGCCGCAATGTCTGTTGTATCTGCCGCCATTCCGGCCGCATCTTGCGCAACAGTGCGTGGCGCTTGGTGCTGGCCTCGCGATACATGACCATCGCTTCCTGATGCGCCTTGACGAGGGATTTGTGGATGTCGCTGAGCACGGTGCCCACGCGTACCCGGCCTTCGCGAGAATCAATATTCGCGACCGCCTCGACAGCCTTGACCCAGCCTGGCGGATCGGGAGGAACGTCAACGGCCTGTTGAGGCGGTCGCGAATATTGATTCTCGCGAAGGCCGGGTACGCGTGGGCACCGTGCTCAGCGACATCCACAAATCCCTCGTCAAGGCGCAT
>PVMS01032574.1_pt1 | contig 18889 bp, 14 predicted proteins | sample 1853461 | NCBI WGS metagenome assembly PVMS01 (sample SAMN08582032, study PRJNA380276) | Marine sediment metagenome, whole genome shotgun sequencing project. | isolation source: ocean sediment barecode stripped | collected 2017 | reverse complement strand
ACAAATCCTCCCAGGACCATGGCAATGGTAAAACCCCAGAATGCAGGACTAAATGCCCAGCCGATGGCTTCTTTCGAAAGTCCAAAAATGCCGCCTTCTTCAACAGGGCCAAATATTTCCTCAATTTTCGCCCTCATTGCAAAGGTCAGGGCCGTTACCAATAGTGCAAAACAACTACCAATAAATAGTCTTAGTTTGTTGTAGTTCTGTTCCATGAATCAAGGGTTGAGTGGTTAGTAGATGTGGTTCTAAAGTAGTTTTTAGTTTTCTAACTATGTAACGACTTGAAGATAAGCAATTAGCATTACTTTTTTTCGTTTTTGTTTTACATTTTTAAGTGCTAAATAAATGACCCGTTTCATCCCTGTGAGATCCACAATGTGTCCGATCAATACCATGGCCAGGATAAATCCCCCAAAAGCAGTAACCACAAGTGCTGTACAACTGGCATTAAAAAGAGTTGATTTTTTATTGTTTTCGATGATGGTAGCTTATGGGGTTTGAGTTGGTAGCCACCAATATAACAACTTATTGGATATTTTCCTTGGAACACAATGAAAACGAAATTCCAGGATCAATCCAGCTCCAGATCGTATTTCCCCAGAAGGCCACCAACTCCCTCCAGGGAGAACCTGGCTTTTTTCATTCTATTCAACTCGGGATCAATGGAGAAGTTCACAGCGGTTCTGAAGTCGGATTTCTCCAGGTTTGTTTGAAGGAAAACTGCACCCGAAAGATCACTTTGATGAAATATTGCTCCTTTAAGATCTGCTTCTGTAAAATCAACTTCCAGGAGCCTGCATTCAATAAACCCGGTTTTTGCCAGAGGGAGCATATGAAAGGTGGAGAAGTCCAGGTGGCATTGCTCAAATCCCACTGAAAAAAGGAGTTTATTGCAGGATTCAAATTTCACTCCTAACATTTTGCAGCGTTTAAATCTGATGTCTCTTATAGTTACCCCGGTCAGGTTCACCATACTTAAATCGCAATCCACAAACTCACAATCGCCGAAATTTGAACCATTCAGATAACAACTTGTGAAGGTACATCCTGAGAAAACACAATCCTCATAATCTCCAGTGGGGAGCTTATTTTCAGAAAAATCAATGTTTTTGAATTCCTGACCGTCCTGAAATACCCTGGTCGTCATATAATTAGTAGACTACAGTTAAGGTAATCTCGGGATGGTAATCAGGAGCAGTATAAGCATTTAACACCCTGAATTTAAGGTCAAAAGTGTCCATGGCTTCAAGCGTTTTAACCTGGATTCTGGTAGTTTCATGGGCCTTAGCCACAAATACAGAAGCTTTGTTGTGCAAAGTATAATCTGAAAGGTTTTCCAGTATAAAATCTGCATCAGAATGGTTTTCGATCTCAATATCCTGGACCAAAGATTTGCCCTGGGGAATGATCTCAAGAGAACTCTTTACCAGGGGACCAACAAAACGGGCATCTCCAACCAGGGTATTGCCAAACCAAACAGCTGTCTGACGATTCTCCATGGCTTCCTTCATGGCCTTCTTGCTCTTTTCACTGGCAAACACAAGGGTTACTGGTCTGTGACCTCCTTCAGAAACTTCGAATTGCCAGTCGATCAGTCCGTGAATATCGGAATTCCCTGTAACAGTCAGGTTGTAATCCTTTGCAATCTTCAGCGCTTCAACAGAATAGGTGCTATTATTAAAGATTTCAATTCCCGAAATGAGTCCCTCCTGAATAAGTTCTATTTGCATTTCTGTGAGTGTGGCTACTCCACTGGGTTGCTGGGAGGTCCAGTGTGGATGATTCCAGAATACAAATGCACCCTGTTTTTTAGCCTCTTTAAAAGCTTCCATGGGATCATCAACATTCAGAAGATTTGCATCCTTAAGAAAGAGGGCATTGGAGTGACCAGGTGGCATGGAACGTGTGATTTCGGCTCCATTTATGACTAAAAGATCTGTGTTTTCTGCCGCCTCAGAAGCCAACTGATAGCTCCGGTTAAAGTCAGAAGGAGAAACGTCATTTTTTTTAGGCTGGTATTCCAGGTGGTCGGTTATGGAGATGGCGTCCAGTCCGTCACGGAGGGCTTCCTGTACACGAATGTTAGGCCAGACATTGCCATCTGAAAAAACCGTGTGCATATGCAAATCGCATTTCAGGGTAAGGTAACCCGGAATATCAGGGAATTCAATGGCGCGGGCATTCTCCTGTGAAAATGCGAATTGTGTGAAAATAGATCCGGTAGTCAACAATGTGACGGCGAATAAGCTGAAAGTTTTAGCAATGGTCGTTTTCATGCCGTTAAAACTACTAAAAAGTATTGGGAGTGATTAACATATTAGGTTAAATTAGCAGGAGCCTAAGATTATTTAATAAGAAAACCCCATCAATGATCAAGAGAAACATAAGGCAGAACATCCTTACTCAGCTGGAGGACCCAAATATAGAATTTGATATCCTTATTATCGGTGGAGGTGCATCCGGAGTGGGAGCAGCCCTGGAAGCAGCCACCAGAGGATATAAAACCCTGCTCCTTGAACAATCCGATTTCTCTAAAGGTACTTCAAGCAGAAGTACCAAACTGGTTCATGGAGGGGTGAGGTACCTTGCCCAGGGAAATTTATTTCTGGTTCTGGAGGCTTTAAAAGAGCGTGGTCGACTTAAACAGAACGCTCCTCACCTGGTTAAGGATCAGTCCTTTGTAATTCCATGCTATCAATGGTGGTGTGTTCCCTTTTACACCATCGGATTGACATTATACGATCTGTTGGCAGGAAAGCGAAGTATAGGCCGATCGGTTCCACTTTCTAAACGGGGAGTTCAGAGCGCACTTCCAACCCTCAGGAAAAACAGGTTAAGGGGTGGTGTCAGGTATTACGATTGCCAGTTTGATGATGCCAGATTGAACCTAAATCTTTGCCAGACTCTGTTTGAACATGGAGGACTGGCCCTAAATTATATGGAAGTAACAGGCCTGACCATGGAAAATGGACAGGTGAATGGAGTGAAAGCGACTGATGTGGAAACAGATCGTGAATTTCTTATTGGTGCCAAATCTGTAATCAACGCCACCGGCGTTTTTGTAGATCAGATACTGAAGATGGAAGATCCAAAGGCCAGGGAGGTGGTGAAACCCAGCCAGGGAATACACCTGGTAATGGATCCGAGTTTTCTGCAGGGGCAGGAAGCACTGATGATCCCTAAAACTTCTGATGGTAGGGTTCTCTTCGCTGTACCCTGGCACAACAGGATTGTAGTTGGAACCACCGATGTGGAGAAGGAGATAGCCGAGCTGGAGCCTTTTGCAGAAGAAGCGGAGGTAAATTATATACTGGAAACTGCGAAGCTATACATGATTGAACCTCCTGGCCGTGATGATGTATTAAGTGTTTTTACAGGTTTACGTCCCCTGGCGGCACCATCGGCGGAAGGAAAGAAAACCAAGGAGATTTCCAGGGGTCATAAAATCCTTGAATCCAAAGGAGGGCTTGTTACAATTACAGGAGGAAAATGGACCACCTATCGAAAAATGGGCGAAGATGTGATCGATGTGGCTGTTTCCCGTGCGGGTCTTCCAAAAAAGGAGTCGGTAACAAAAGACCTGAAGATACATGGATATCAGGAAGATACAGATTTATCAGATCCCCTTTACTGGTATGGGAGCGACCGAATGATTCTGAATGAAATGATAAGGAAGGATCCAGAGATGGGGGAGGTTCTCAGTGAAAAACTACATATCTATAAAGCACAGGTGGTTTGGGCAGCAAGGGAGGAGATGGCCCGTACCCTGGAAGACTGTCTGTCCCGTCGCATCAGGGCACTTCAACTGGATGCCGGTGAAAGCATCAGGATTGCTCCCAGGGCGGCAGAAATTATGGCCCAGGAATTGGGATACAACAAAGGCTGGATCGATCGTCAGGTAAAGGAATTTACCCAACTGGCCTCACGCCATCTCCTAAAATAACTTACTAACCCACTAACCCACCTATGAAATACATCCTTTCAATCGATCAGGGCACCACCAGTTCAAGGGCCATTGTCTTTGATCATTCCGGCAGAATAGCAGGACTGGCTCAGAAGGAGTTTAGTCAGATATTTCCCACTCCTGGTTGGGTGGAGCATGATGCCCTTGAGATCTGGGACTCTCAGTTAGAGGTAATTTTAGGTGCACTTAAATCGGCCGAAATTAATGCTAAAAACCTTGCTGCCATTGGTATTACCAATCAAAGAGAGACTGCTGTGGTATGGGATCGAAAAACAGGCAAACCTCTGTGCAATGCCATCGTATGGCAGGATCGCTGGACCGCAGGATTCTGCGACCAGCTGAAGGCAGACGGGCACGAAGAGATGATCCGACAAAAGACCGGTTTGGTAATTGACGCCTATTTCTCTGCCAGCAAATGGAATTGGATGCTTGAGCATGTTCCAGGAGCAAAGGAAAAAGCCATGGCAGGGGAGCTTGCTCTGGGGACCATCGATTCGTGGCTTATCTGGAACCTCACCGGAGGAAGTGTGCATGTAAGCGACGTGACCAATGCCAGTCGCACCATGTTGTTCAATATAAATACCCTGGCCTGGGATCAGGAATTGCTCACTCTGTTTGGAATCCCTGAAAGCATGCTTCCTGATGTAAAATCCTCATCAGAAATCTATGGGCATACCGCAACGGGGATTCTATCAGATTCAATTCCCATTGCAGGGATTGCCGGTGATCAGCAAGCTGCCACCTTTGGACAGATGTGTCTATCACCTGGCTCAGTTAAGAATACCTACGGAACCGGTTGTTTTATTCTTTGCAACACGGGTGAGCAACCTGTTCTGTCCAAGAACAACCTTGTAACCACCATCGCCTGGCAGTTAAATGGCAAGACCACCTATGCACTGGAGGGCAGTATTTTTATAGGTGGAGCTGTGGTCCAGTGGTTGCGCGATGGGCTGGGCATAATCAGCAAATCGGAAGATGTGGAAGAGCTGGCCAGCAGGGTTGAGGATAATGGAGGAGTTTACTTCGTACCTGCATTTACAGGACTTGGAGCACCCCATTGGGATCCCTATGCCCGAGGTATGATTGCCGGTCTGACCCGGGGAGTCACTTCCGGTCATATCGCAAGGGCTGCACTGGAAAGCATTGCCTTCCAGGTATATGACGTCATTAGTGCCATGGAGGATGATGCCGGGATCACAATCAAGGAGTTGAAGGTGGATGGCGGCGCCGCTATAAATGACCTTCTGATGCAGTTTCAGGCCAATCTCATTGGAATTCCTGTAATTCGCCCGGAAACCATTGAGACCACCGCTCTTGGAGCTGCCTACCTGGCCGGACTGGCTGTTAAATTCTGGACTGGATTGGATGAGATTGAAAAACAGTGGGCCATGGACCGTACTTTTACCAGCGATATTTCGCAGGAGAGTCAGCGGGAGCTAAAAGAGGGATGGAATAAAGCAGTATCCAGATCAAAGAACTGGGAATCCCACTAACCTACTAACCCACTAACCCACTAACCCATTAACTATTAACTTTCTTCATGAATGAAATTATAGCAGAATTTATCGGAACATTCCTGTTGATCCTGTTGGGGAATGGGGTAGTTGCCAATGTGGCACTAAAAGATACCAAAGGACATGATGGTGGATGGATTGTTATCTCACTGGGGTGGGGACTGGGTGTATTTGTGGGTGTAGCTGTCGCAGGCCCTGTTTCCGGGGCCCATATAAATCCGGCGGTTACCCTGGGCCTGGCGATCTCAGGAATGTTTTCCTGGAGTCAGGTAATACCGTTTATACTTGCACAAATGGCAGGGGCCGCCCTTGGAGCATTTACTGTTTGGCTCTTTTACAGGCATCACTTTAACCGCACTGAAGATGCAGGAGCACAGCTGGGATGTTTTGCCACTGCGCCAGCCATACGAAAACCAGTCAATAATTTTATCAGTGAAGTGATTGGTACATTTGTATTGATCTTTGTGATTCTGTATATAGCCGAACCTTCCCTAACCCTGGGTGAAGAGGTGGATGCAAACATCGGGTTAGGAACCCTGGGGGCACTACCCGTAGCCCTTCTGGTAACAGCCATTGGATTATCCCTGGGAGGAACCACAGGGTATGCCATCAATCCGGCTCGCGATCTGAGTCCCAGAATTATGCATGCCATTTTGCCTATGGACCACAAAGGAAGCAGCGACTGGAGTTATGCCTGGATTCCGGTTTTTGGTCCATTCACAGGAGCAGCACTGGCTGCAATTCTCTACCTGCTTCATGGAATTCTGATCGCCTGATGCCTAATCGCAATGCAATGCTTCCACCGGGTTAATCCTTGCAGTCCGTATGGCGTGGTATAATACAGTGAGGATAGCCACCGTCCCTGTAACCAGAGCAGTGAGTAGAAAGAGATCTGCCTTTAATTGTATTCTAAATGAAAACTCATTGAGCCACTGACGCGCTATAAACCACACAGCTGGGAGTGCAATCACCAGGGATATAATGATATAGAGTGAAAAATCACGAATCATCATCACGGTGATCTGCCGTTCCATGGCGCCCATGGTTTTGCGGATCCCAATCTCCCTGGTGCGTCGCTGGGCTGTAAATGAAGCAAGAGCAAACAGACCCAGTGAGGCAATAATAATGGCCACCAGGGTGAATATCTTCAACAGGATAGCCATGCGTTCCTCAGTCCCATACATGTCGTCAATCACATCATTTACATAGGTGTATTCGAAGGGATACTGGGGGAGGATTTCTGCCCATTTCTCTTCAATAAAAGTCAGACCTTCCTGGGGACTCTCATCTGCCACCCGGATCACCATGCTCATTAAATTATCAGCTGGCATGGGCGCCAGGGCCATGGGTTCTATTTCGCTGCTCAGTGGTTGAAAATGGTAATCTTCCATCACCCCAACAATTTGTCCCACAATGCCCATAAAAGTGAGCTCCATACCTACAACTTCATCTTTTCCAATAATGTTTGCAAGTGTTTCATTCAGGATCCAGTTGGCTGTGGTGTCCCGGTACATATCCGACGGAAAGTCTTCCGTAAAATCTCTACCAGATTGCAGCACAATGCCCATGGTTTCAACAAAGTCGTAATGAACACCGGTAAATGAGACCAGTACATCCTGATCCGGATCTTTTCCCTCCCAATTGATCCCGCTGGAGTTACTCCCGATTCTATAGGGGGCCTGCATGGATGCGGTGGTGCTGAGCACCGATGGACTTCGCATAAATTCTTCTCTTAGCATCTCATAGTGCTGATTGAGGTTGCCCCGGAGTGCCACATGCACCAGGTTGTTTTTGTTAAAGCCCAGCTCGGCATTCCTCATATAAGTCAATTGCCTGGAGGCCACCATGGCCCCGGTGATCAGAATGACTGCCAGAGAGAATTGGAAGACCACAAGTACTTTGCGAAGCAGGCCACTTCCGGTTCTGGAATCTGACTGCTCCCTGATGGCTGTTAAGGGCTTCAGGGCTGAAAGGTATAGTGCCGGATAGCTACCTGCAAGAAGAGTGGTGATCAGAAGGACTGCTCCAATTCCAAGGATAAACTGAGCACTGAGCAGTCCCGAAGGAATAATGTCCTTTCCCGATATAAGGTTAAACTTGCCCAGAAGAAGCAGTACAATACAAAGGGCAAATACTACGGAAATGAAGGTCTGCACAAAAGATTCGAAAAGGTGTTGCCTGATCAACTGCCCCCGGGCTGCCCCATTTACCTTACGGAGACCGATCTCCTTGGCCCGGATGGATGATCGGGCTGTGGAGAGGTTCATAAAGTTGATGCAGGCAATCAGAAGTACAAAAAGTGCAATGGCCGAAAAAATATAGACATACATGATGGCTCCGGGTGACTTTCCAAATCCAAAGTAGGAGTGAAGGTGCATTCCTGATAGAGGTGCCACTGAGAAGTCAATGGTATTGTTCATCTTATAGATGTTGGTAACCTCAGTTATCTTTCGGTTTACCACCGTATCCACACTGCCCACCTGCAGTTTTACCATGGTCTGGATGGAGTTGTTGCCCCAGCTGGTGCTGTAGTATTGCTGCGATTCAATGTAGCGCCAGGGAAACAAGATTTTAAAACCCATTACGGTGTTTTTTGGTAATTTCTCCAGTACACCTGATATCATATACTCATCCTCCTGATTGACCAGGATGGAGAGTCCCACAGGGTTTTCGTCTCCAAAATATTTTTCGGAAACCTCTTCGGTAAGGATCAGAGTGTTGGGATCCCTCAGCACGCCTTCTTTGTTTCCATACTTAAAGGGGAAGGTGAACATCTCGAAGAAAGAGGAATCAACTGCCAGGATACCATCTTCAAAGAATTTATTTTCTTCATAGGTAAAAAGCTGTCCTCCAATGTATCCCAGGCGGCACTGCTCGATGATTTCAGGTACTTCATCCTTCCAGACCGGTCCCGAAATATGAGGGGTTACATTCACATGGTAGGGCTCGGCATCGGAGTAGTACTGGTCTTCTTCGACCCTGAAGAGTTGTTTGAAATCTTTATGAAACCTGTCAAAGCTGAGCTCATGCTCCACCCATAGGAGCATAAATAGGGCACAGGCAAGGCTGATGGAGAGTCCGGTGATATTGATAAGGGTTATTCTTCTCTCTTTGAATAGCAGTCTGAAAGTCTGCTTGAGGCGCTTAATGTTCATGTGGGAGTAATTTTTTTATAAAAGACGATTCAACTTTCCCGATATTACAGATTCAAAACATTAAATTTGATATTATTTTCAAAAAACGTTCAATATGAAGAGGGATATAGATCTATTTACATTTATCGATCATGAACACAACCGCCAGAAAAGGGGAATTGAACTGATCGCATCAGAAAACTTTGTGAGTACTCAGGTGATGGAAGCCATGGGTTCCTGCCTGACCAACAAATATGCGGAAGGGTATCCGGGACATCGCTACTATGGGGGATGTGACGTGGTTGATGAGGTGGAGCAACTGGCCATTGACAGACTCAAAGAGCTTTATGGAGCGGAATATGCCAATGTGCAGCCCCATTCCGGAGCGCAGGCTAATATGGCTGTATTCCTTACCGTTCTTCAGCCAGGGGATACTTTTATGGGACTGGATCTTTCTCATGGGGGACACCTTTCACATGGATCACCGGTAAACAGTTCAGGCATTCTCTACAATGCTGTTTCATATGGTCTGGATGAACAGACAGGTCGTGTGGATTATGATCACATGGAAAAAGTAGCCTTAGAGGAGAAGCCCAAACTGATTGTGGGTGGGGCTTCGGCCTATTCCAGGGAGTGGGATTATAAACGAATGCGAGCCATCGCAGACAAGATTGGGGCTATATTGATGGTGGATATGGCACACCCTGCCGGATTAATTGCAGCCGGTTTGCTGGATAATCCACTTAAACAGGCCCATATAGTGACATCAACCACCCATAAAACCCTCAGGGGACCAAGGGGAGGAATTATCCTTATTGGAAAGGACTTTGAAAATCCCTGGGGACGAACCACAAAAAAAGGAGTGGTCCGGAAGATGTCCTCACTGATTAATTCTGCCGTATTTCCAGGGATCCAGGGCGGCCCCCTTGAGCACATTATAGCGGCCAAGGCAGTGTCTTTTGGAGAAGCCCTTTCCGATGAATTTACGGCCTATCAAAAGCAGGTGAAGAAAAATGCCTCCGAAATGGCCAAGGAATTTATAAAACAGGGGTATAAAGTGGTTTCAGATGGCACAGATAACCATTCCATGCTAATCGATCTTCGTACCAAAGTGGAAGACATCACCGGTAAGCAGGTAGAAAAGATTCTTGAGGAAGCAGATATTACCGTAAACAAGAACATGGTGCCCTTCGACTCCAGATCCCCATTTCAGACCAGTGGAATCAGGGTGGGAACGCCTGCAATTACCACAAGAGGTGTAAGCGAAGAGCTCATCCCAACCATTGTGGGATTGATGGACCGCGCAATCACCAATATTGATGATAAACCCGTTATTGAAGCTGTCCGACATGAAGTAAACGAACTGATGGCAGATTATCCCATGTTTGCTTCATTCTGATCCCATGGAGTGGTATCTCTATCTGGTCGTAGTTGCCGTTGGAATTGTGGCAGGCATCATTAATACGCTGGCAGCGGGAGGCTCCCTGCTAACCCTGCCGGTACTTATGGCGCTGGGTCTTCCTCCCAACATGGCCAATGGGACCAATCGAATTGCCATTTTTCTTCAGAATGTGGTGGGGGTACGACAGTTTCACAAGGAGAAGGTGATGGATTTCCCATCAGGTTTTAAGGTAGGAATCCCGGCAGCCGCAGGAGCCATTGCAGGAGCGTTTATTGCTGTAAATCTCAATGATGAGGTGATGAACCTGGCCATCGCGGGAGTGATGATTCTGGTCTTCTTTCTGATATTATTAAAACCCAATCGCTGGATTAACAGTCATGAAACACATCCTCCCATACCTTACTGGGTGCAAGTGATTGTCTTCTTTTTTGTGGGGGTTTATGGGGGGTTTATACAGGCAGGGGTAGGCTTCTTTCTGCTTACCAGTCTGGTTCTTGGCAGCGGGTTTGAACTGGTCAAAGCCAATGCCCTCAAATTGCTGATTATACTTCTTTATACTCCCCTTGCACTCCTGATCTTCTTTATGAACGGAGATGTAAACCTCTGGATTGGGCTGGTGTTGGCGGTTGGGAATATGACCGGAGCCTGGATCGGAACAAAGATTGCTGTAAAATGGGGAGCCGTCTTAATTCGCTACTTTGTTCTGGTGGCCATTCTGGTAGCTTCTACCAAACTGATCCTGGATGCTATTAAGGTGTTATGATGTATTTTATCCATCCGGTCTGCCTGTAATTGGCATTCTGGTTAGCTGAGAAGCGGCTCAATTTGGCGGCAGCTACCACGGTATCCCAGATGCACTTGTCCTGGAAAGTTCCGCTCCGGACAATGGCAGTGATTACTTTTCCATCTCTGTCAACCTGTATATCAACCGTAATTTCAATTTTTTGAGTTACCTCACATCCTTCAAGATTTGGCTTTGGAACGCTACCGCCTCTCGATCCCAAACCTCCAAATGAGATTCCATTCCCCAGACCACCTCCAGTATCATACCGGTCCGCATCCGGACTTCCGGTAGTCACTCCCTGGTTGCCATCTCCCTCAGTGATGCCTTCAGAGCCTTCAGTCTCGCCCACTCCCTGGTTGCCAAATGCATTTCTTCCTGCATTGTTGAGTCTGGCAGCTTGTTCCTGGCGCTCTTTTTCAATTCGTTCCTGCTCCTCACGTGCTTCACGTTCGATTCGTTCCTGCTCAATTCGTTCCTGTGCCTCACGTTCGATTCGTTCCTGCTCAATTCGTTCTCTCTCCAGCTCTTCGGCAGTGGGTTTGGGATCTTCCTTTACCTGAACCTCCTCCACATCCTGGGTATTATCCACAGGAGTTGGATCGGGTGGGGTATAAGTCTCCACTACCTCCTGTACAGGCTCTGGTATCTCTTCAACAAATTCGGGCGTTTCTTCCACCACTGGTTGCTCAGGCTCACCTGCCTGCTGATCATCGCCAATGGGCTCAAAGTCACCCAGGCCGGTTTCATCGGTGCCAAAATTGACCAGAATTCCCTCTTCCTCCGGTGGTGGGTCGGGGAAGGTGAGTCCGGCAAACACCAGTAAAAGAATCAGCAGTGTGTGATAGACAATGGTTGCTATGAGGCCTCTTCTATTGAGCTTCATGATTGAATGATTTCATTCAGTTGGATGGTTTTGTACCCAGGATCACCTTATATCGATTTCGTTTGGCGATATCCAGAAATGCAAATACTTCATCCATATTAAGGTCCCTGTCGGCATTAAGCCTTACCGTGGGGGCTTCTCCGTAACCTTCAAGTTTTTTCCTCAATACACTTTCAAGTTCACCAATGGAATACGACTGGTCGTCTACATAGATGGTTTTATCCAGGTCAATGGAGACCACAAGTACAGGATTTGATTGGGTCTGGTTGTTGCTCTCAGGTAATTTTACATTTTGAGAGGCAGGGACCACCAGCGTGGAGGTAATCATAAAGAAAATGAGCAGCAGAAATACGATGTCGCTCATCCCCGACATGGAGAAGTTTTTATTGGTCTTATTTCTTGACTCAATGGCCATTATAACTGTTTTAGGACAACGGTATAATTCCTTTCAGCTGCCACATTCATAATTTGCACGGCATCTCCCACAGAGACAGAAGATGAAGTAACTACTTTTATGGTGGGTTCAGCCAATCCCTCTAATCTGGATTCCAAAACCGTGCCAAGTTGTTCCAGGCTCACTGTTCTTCCATCCACAGTGATGCGACTGCCACTATGTATGGTTACCGTGGGGATGGCGGACTCCGATTGAATGGTCACCTGCCCCTTACTGGGTAAAAGCATCTTCAAGGCATTGGGTGCTATCAGCGTGGAGGTGAGCATAAAAAAAATCAATAATAGAAACACAATATCGGACATTCCCGACATGGCAAAATTATCAAGTACCCTGTTTCTGGGTTTTAATGCCATGGATTTCTATTTTGCAGGTTCGTTAAGCAGGTCAATGAATTCGGAAGTTCCGGCCTCCATGTTATTAATTACCTTATCTACCCTGGCAACCAGGGAGTTATAGGAAAAATAAGCGATAATCCCTACGATCAGACCAGCCACAGTGGTGATCAGTGCTGTATAAATACCACCCGAAAGCTGACCCACGTTAATGTTGTTTCCTGCGGTAGACATCTGGTGGAAGGCCTGGACCATACCAATAACGGTGCCCAGGAATCCGATCATGGGAGCTCCACCTGCTACGGTAGCCAGTGTGGGCAAACCCTTTTCCAATTTATAGATCTCCAGGCGGCCCACATTCTCGATGGCTGCATTCACATCATTCAAAGGGCGGCCGATCCTGCTGATTCCTTTTTCAATCATTCTGGCCACCGGATTATCTGTGGACTGGCATAGTGCCTGAGCCGATTCCACTTTACCCTCCATGATATAGTCTTTGATGCGGTTCATAAAATTCTGATCCACTTTAGCTGCCTTCTTAATTGCAAACCATCTCTCGAAGAAAATATAGACGGCCACGAAACTAAGAAGGACAATGGGAAGCATCACCCAGCCGCCCTTAATGGCTATATCGATAAATGATTCTGTGGAAGTTCCTTGTATACTACTGGTATCCAGATTGGTAACCTGAAGAAAAATCAAGCTTTTCATGCGTTATAAGTTTGCGTCGAATATATAACAAATAACGGGATATACTTGATTGTAGTATACCCCGTTATTAAAGATTTAGTCCTTTTATTAACAGCTAGTAGAACAGTTGTACCTGAAGGTAATAAGCACCGGCACCTGCCAGGTAACCCAAAAGGGCCAGCAGGGAGATACGTTTCATATACCAGATGAAATCTATTTTTTCCATTCCCATGGCCGCTACGCCGGCAGCAGAACCAATAATAAGTATGCTTCCACCAGTACCTGCCGTGTAGGCCAGAAATTCCCAGAAAAGTCCATCCTGCATAAAGTACTGTGCGTAAGCAATGGCTTCGGGATCGGTTAATGCGGCTATAGAGGTAGCATCCTCAATGGGATACATGCCCATGGATCCGGCAACCAGAGGAACGTTATCCACAATGGCAGACAGAACTCCGATGGCCAGGTCAATGGCATATACATTACCCAGGTTGTCATTCAGCCAGGTGGCCATTACTGTGAGCTGGCCTGCACTCTGGAGTGCAGCAACAGCCGAAAGAATACCCAGGAAGAAAAAGATGGTAGGGGTATCTACATGCTTGACGATGTGTATACATTTCAGTTGTTTTTTAATCTCAGCAGACTTATTGGCATGCATCAATTCAGTTACCAACCAGATTATGGACAGAGAAAGCAACATGCCCATGTATGGGGGCAGGTGAGTTACAGTCTTGAAAACTGGCACAAAGAGCAATCCACTGACTCCCAGAATAAGCATCAGCTTGCGTTCTTTAAGGGTGGTATAGATCTTTTCGTTTTTATCAACTTCCGGCCTTTTAACATTTCCTTTCATGGTGAATGAGAGCAAAGTCAGAGGAACAATCATGGTAATCAAACTTGGGAAGATCACATGTGAAATGATGCTTCCTGCTGTAATCTGACCGCCAATCCAGAGCATGATGGTGGTCACATCCCCGATGGGAGACCAGGCACCACCCGCATTAGCCGCAAGGACTACCATGGAGGCAAAGAACCATTTGGTCTCTTTGTCCTGCATCAGCTTTCTGAGTAAGGCAACCATCACAATGGTAGTGGTCAGGTTATCCAGTGCTGCTGACATAAAAAAGGTCAGGATGCTGAGGATCCAAAGCAGTTTCACCTTTTTGGTGGTTTGTATCCTGTCGGTAATGATCTTAAATCCATCGTGTTTATCAATGACTTCTACAATGGTCATGGCACCAAAGAGGAAGAAGAGAATCTCCGAGATCTCACCCAGATGGTGGATAATCTCTTTATCGACAATAAAATGTCTCATCTCCTTGATTCCCGGTTCGCCATGCCCGTGAGCATCAAGGATGTAGCTATTCCAGGCCTCACTGAGTCCTGCTGTGAAAATGTCAAATGCCCCAAAAATATAGAGTACCCACATCAATGAACCGATCATCAGAGCCGGAACCGCTTTGTCTACGCGCAATGGGTGTTCGAGGGCAATGGCAAGGTAGCCCAGAACAAAAACGACAACCATTATAATAAACATGATCTAAAAATTTAATTGTTGGAAATAGTAAGCCGCAAAGATAGGAAAGTTTTACTCTTCCAGATCAGGCTCTTTGGACTTTTTCTTTCTCTTTTTCCTGTTGGATAAGCCCTCCTTATAACGCCTTCTTAGTTGCTGAAAACTATTAAATTCTTCCCGGTAGGAGATACCCACTCCCTGCTTGTATGGAGCGGTTTCATATAGAAGTTCATCCCTGGCCCTGTTAAAGGCAAGTAAACTCACATTATCAGTTAATTTAAACTCAACATCAAAATCCCCCATAATATAGGGATTGTTGGCTGCTCCGCTTGATGGATTTGTCTCCTGTCCTCCCACATCCACATTTCCGCTAATGATGATCCGGTCATTCAACAATTGGGTGGAGAGTGCCAGTTCCACCTGATCTCTGGTCACCTGATCACCTGGCCTGTAGTTGACCCCAATATCAAAATCATCGCTGATTTGTGAAAGCCAGTTGGTGAGCTGGTTGGAGAGCAGTTCACTTGCTGTAACCCCTGCCACACTGCTGTTCACACCTCCGATATCTCCTCCTCCATACCCAGTGACGCTGTAAAAATTATTGATCACAAGGAGAGATATAAACTGTTTCATCAACTCCTCCTCGGTCCTTGTGGCACTGGTTAGCAGTTCCCGGGTTTTTGCATCGGCAGTGGGTAATTCAATACCGGTGGAAATGATCGGGGATTGCAGTTCACCCAGCAGGTTGAGCCTGCATTCAACGGGAATGCGCTTTTTTAATTGCTCTGCTTCGCTTGGATCGCCTGGATAGAGGTTATAGGGAGCTGTTCGGGTGGTGTAGATGGCCCCCAGGTCAATGGTCGCATCGGTGGGCGATCCATTAAATATGATCTTCCCTCCCTGCTCTATTTCGAATCGTTTGTTGATCACATTCTGAAGGGTAAAGAGGTAGTCACCTTTCAATAATTCTACATCTCCAAACATGGTAAGACCACTGGTCTGATCTAGCAGGATACGCAGATTGCCCTGGCCACTGGTTTCAATAATATCACCAAGTTTTGGATCGAAAATCATTTGAACTTTAGCCTCTTCAGTGATATCCAGATCCAGTTCCATCTCAAGTCCCCCAATCTTTCTGGTATCAAATGGATCCACCACTGCTTTCACTTCATTCTTAAGTATAAAGGAGATGAAATCTGAAGATTGTACTTCCCTGGCCGTATAAAGGGGAAGGTAGATGGCTGTATTCTCCTCTGTGGTAGCCTTAACACTTATTTTAATCGCATCGAATGGTCCGTTTATCCCCACATTCCCGGTGACGAAAATGGAACCATATACAACATCGTTATCAACTGATGTAGTATTCAGACACATCAGGTTATTGGCTTCAATATTTATATTGGTTCGAAAATCTTTGAAATAGGAATTGGTCAGAGTGCCGTTTATACGGGCTGAATTCCCCAGTTCATCCATGGCCATAAAATCTTCCAGGTAGATATTGTTGTGATAAACCCTGGCCTTGTCGTTAAAGATGTAGTGTGTATTAAGAAATGTGATGGTGGCTTCTCCCTGATCCAGATTAAGGGTGCCATTCAGCTCAGGTTTATCAAGGGTCCCGTCGAGGGTGAGGTCTACATTGACCATGCCGCTAATATCTTTTAGCCCTTTTTCAGCGTAAGGATTGAGAGCCTGAAGTTTAATATCATTCATATGAATGTCAAAATCCAGTCCTCGGTTCTTAGGTGAAAAGGCCCCATCCACATCCAGGATCTTTATACCCTCAGATTCAGAGATAAGTCGCATATTGATGGCCCCCTTCGTATCATCCCAATCCGCCTTTAACTGCGTTGTCCCAAACATTTGATCATTGAAAATTAGGGTATCTACTCTCAGGTCTGAAAAGATATATGGAGTTCCATCCAATTTTTGAAAGTTGGCGTTTCCGCTTATTCTCCCGGTTAGAGATGCATTTAGTCCTGCCAGGTTTGACAATTCATTAAGGTTCATTTTATTAACCTCCAGGTTCAATACCTGCTCTTGTTGAGATGAAATATATCCATCTGCGAGCAGGTACCTCTCCCTGTTTTTTACCATCAGGCTGTCGATCTTAACATACTGTTTGCGTAACAATACAGAAGACCTGGAAAGATTCCACAGATCATTATTGATATAGAGGTCGGTGGGCTGTATCTGAATCAGAAATCCCCTGTCACCCAGAGAATCAGTTTGCAGAGTCCCGGTTAAATTAATGCTCCCCTTGAAACTGGGATCTTCCTGGTTATCCCAGGACATATCCAGTTGGGTGGTGTCATTTGCTGCTCGAAAATTGAAGGTGTGATCCACCAGGGAGATTCTATTACCATACGTCAGACTGTCAGAATTAAAACTAAGCTGAAAATCATCTTCCCTTATCTCCGTCAATATTTCAACATTGGCCCACTTGTTCCCTTTAAATTGAAGCTCGGTGAATGATCCGTAAGTAGTACTATTGGGCATTAGGGGATCAAATGTGCCTCGCAATTGGCTGTGATCGCCGATTTGCAGATCGGGATAAAAATAGTCTAGCAGTGGATTTACATGCTTAAAATCGAACTGGTAGGTGAAACGGGTCAGGGAATCAATAAAGGGTTCATTCTCCACATCTACATTCATATATCGGTCCACAAGGTTATTGAAGGATACAGGCAAACCTGATAATTTGTATTTGCCCTGGATATGTGCATCGAAAATTTCCGAGTTCACAAGTATCTCAGAAAAGTCCGGGGTGTTGCTGATGGAAATATTAAAGTCGTAGAGCTGCACCTGTGCGTCTCCCCTGGAAAACAAACTGTTCACTACCCTCACCTCGCCATTCAGTTCATCCAGGTTTTTTCCCGAAATATTCGTTTCAATCAGAAATGATGCGAAGGTATTGGGCTCCTGGTTACCGAGCTTGAGATAGTATGGACGGGCACGGGCCACATCCGCTGTGAAATTGTAAACAGGGACTTCGCCCGAGAAATCCATCTTTCCCTGGAAATCCATTTTTATATTGGGATCACTTATGCTAACACCCCCGTCAAATGTGTTGTTTGTAAATTCACCGTCCAGGGTGATGTTGCTATATGCGTACTGGTAAAACTCCAGGGAGTCGATTTTGCCGTCAAGCCTGGCCTCAATCTGCCCGCTGGAAATACTTCCATCCGTGTTAACATCCATATCCAATTCAGAGAGAAACTCTTCCTGATCCAGAAACGCTCCCAATTTAAAATCGTTGGTTTTCAGGTGACCATTAAATTTCAAGCGATTAGACGAGTCCGGCTTAAACGAGAGGTCCATTACCATTCTCCCCATATCGGTACCCAGTAGCCCCGATGCAACAAAGTCATCCGGATAACCGGTAAAACGACCCCTGAAATTCAGGTTGCCCAGGTTATTCCAGGGGTAAAGAAGGTCTCTTTTGGTGTCCTGTATCTCTCCAACCAGGTCATTTAATGCACCTGCAGATGTATTTAGCTCCTTGAAGTTCAATTCAAGAAAGGTGTTTTTAAATTGTGGCAAACCAATCATGACAAAATCAAATTCCAGGGTGCTGTTTTGATCAAAGGTCAAAATCAGATCCTCACCGCGAAGGTCATTTAACTTCCCAAAAGCCCTTCCGTCAATATCGATGTGATCCAGCAGCCCCATGGTAGCGGAAGCATGGTAGGCAAGATCTCTTATTTTCAGGGTGGATTGATTAGATTCAAAGACCAGGTCCACCTTTCGTGAGAAGTATTTGAAATCCCTGAAGTGCTCAAAATTAAATTTGAGTTCCGGGATATTCAGTACAGAGCCTTCAGTCAATACATCTAATTCACTTAAGTGCATGTGGGATTTACCCAGAGACAAAAAAGAGGTGAGTGATTTAATCTCAAAACCCGATTTCTCCCGGGTGGCCAGGGAGACAATATCCATGCTGACCGTATCCTTCTCACTGATCAGGTCATCTACCTTAATCTGCAAATTCCCCAGTTGGTAGTTGGAGAAATTGATCTCATTCTCATTCTCCGTTTTTACCATTTTTGAGAGTGAGAATCGGCCGTCGATCAGTTCAATTTTCGCGATGTGTATCCTGGATTTTCGCTCCGGAGGAACATGTGGTTTTATTATCATGTCTGTGAAATACTTGATATTTACCACATTGCTGCTATCGATAACCAGGTTCAACCAAAAATTCTCAAGGGTGACTTTTTTT
>PVMS01064612.1_pt1 | contig 18909 bp, 22 predicted proteins | sample 1853461 | NCBI WGS metagenome assembly PVMS01 (sample SAMN08582032, study PRJNA380276) | Marine sediment metagenome, whole genome shotgun sequencing project. | isolation source: ocean sediment barecode stripped | collected 2017 | reverse complement strand
CCGCGGGCCGCACTTCGCCCACGCCGGCGCCCTCTTCCTCGGCAGCCAACTCAGCGAGCCGCGAAGAGATCGCATCGAGATGTTTGCCCTGACCGGTCGCGATCACGAAGTTGACGGCCGCAACGGTCACCTTGCCGGCCCTCGGGCCGAGGAGCTCGTCCACGATCCCCTGTCTGCGTTCGACAGGGATCAGGGGATCGACGAGCGTGTCGCGCAACTCGACGTTCGCGTCGAGGGCGTGAACGGCGCGGTAGAACTCATCGGTGAACTCCTCCGGCTCGCCCTCGGCGCGGGCGATGTCGAGGAGCGCCGCCGCGTACCCGTCGATGCGGGCCGGATGCGCGGTCGTGTCCATCGGCTAATGCACCCCTCCCAGGTCGTCGATGTAGCGGTCGATCAGCTCGCGTTGGCGTTCGTCGTCGAGACTGGCCCCGACCACCTTCTCGGCGACGTCGATCGACAGGTCGGCGACCTGGCGCCGCAGGTCGCCGGTCACCGCGTCGCGTTCGGCCTCCATCTCGCCGCGGGCCCGATCCTTGATCTGCTCGGCCTCGGTTTCGGCGCGACCGACGATGTCGGCCTTGACCTGGTCACCGGACTCGCGGGCATCCTCGACGATCTGGGTCGCCTCGGTCTTGGCGCCGGCGAGCTGCTGCTGGTAGTCCGTGAGCAGGTTCTGTGCCTCGACCTTGGCGGATTCGGCGGCGTCGAGTTCGCCCTTGATGGCCTGCTGTCGAGCTTCGAGGGTCTTGTTCAGCACCGGTATCGCGAACTTCCACACGAAGAAGAACACGATCGCGAAAGCGATGATGCCGGCGATGAGCTCCTCGGTCGCGGGAAGGAGCAATCCGACACCGCTCTCCTCCTCGGCCACAGCTTCGGCCTCGGCCTCGGTGAGGAACAGGAGCAACTGTGCGAACACGTACTGCATGGCAGGACTCCTCTTATGCCAGGAAGAAGAGCACGAAGCCGATGAGAGCGAGCGCCTCGGTGAAGGCGATGCCCAGGAACATCGTGGTTCGTACCATGCCTGCCGCTTCGGGCTGACGGGCCATCGCTTCGACCGAGCTGCCGGCGATGAGACCGATGCCGATGCCCGGACCGATCGCAGCGAGCCCGTAGCCGATGAGGGCCAGTGACCCGCTGATGTCGCCGGTCAAGCCGCCGGCAGCCTCTTGGGCCAGTACCAGCGTCGCAAGAAGTGCTTGCATCCGGTGTTTCCTTTCTCTGTATCTCTGTCGAACGGAACTTGACGAAAACCTAGCTAGTGCTCCGGGTGGAGCGACGTCTCGATGTACACCGCGGAGAGCAGCGTGAAGATGTAGGCCTGGAGCAGGATGACGATGACCTCGAACATGTAGATGCCGAGCCCGAGCAGCCACCAGGCGATGCCGAAAGCGCTCTTGACGAACCCGATCTCGCCGATCGTGAGGAACGAGACGAGACCGGTGACGAGCAGCAGCGAAAGCATGACGTGACCGGCGACCAGGTTGGCAAAGAGTCGGACGGCCAGCGAGAAGGGCCGGACGAAGAAGATCGAGAAGAACTCGATGACGCCGACGAGGGGCTTGAGGAACACCGGGACCCCGGGGGGCCACAGGATGTGACCGACGTACCCGAGACCCTGTCGCTTGAGCCCGGCGAAGATGAAGATCACCCAGGTGACGAGGGCGAGGAACAGCGGAAGGGCCATGCGCGAGGTGATCGGGAAGTTGATGAACGGCACCACCTCGAAGATGTTCCCGATCAGGATGAACATGAACAGCGCCAGCAGGTACGGGAAGTACTTGATGCCCTCGGGGCCGATGATGCCGACCGCGACTTCATCCCGGACGAACAGGACGAGCTGTTCGATGGAGAGCTGGAACTTGCCCGGTTGGATGGCCTTCTTGCGGAGGCCGAAGAACAGGAGCGCGATCACCGTGAGCGCCGCGAGGAAGATCAGGACGACGGTGCGGGTGATGGGGAAACCGAAGATGTCGAACATGACGGTGCGGAACTCGAAGAGCTCGGTGACGTCCTCGGGTGCACAGACCGCAGAATCGGTGAGATCGCACTCGCCGCTGGCCAGGATCAGTTGCTCCACTCGATGTCCCTTTCCGCACCACGGGTGACGGCCACTGCCTCCCAGGACAGCAACACGAGGTAACTCAGGACCACCGAGATGCCCATCGCCAACCGGTCGATGTCGGTCACCGCGGCGATGAGCAGCATCGACGCCGTGATGAGTCCCAACCGGATGATGAATCCGAACAAGGCGGCGGCATGATACAAGCTCAACGAGATGCGTGCCGCCGTCGACATGATGTATCCGCCCAACACGAAGTTGCCGGCAACGATGGCGACGCCGACCGCCGCGCCGATGGCGCTTTCCCAACCGCCGAACACACCGAACCCGACCATGAGCACCGGAGCCACGAAAACGGCTCGCTTCGCGGTGTTCCTGCCGATGATCGCCTCGATGGGCCGCTGATCGGGTACCGGCAGGTGTTTGACCACCGGATCGATCTCAGACGCCATGGCTACGTTTCCTGCCTTCTTCTTCGAGGTCGGCAGATCGTTGCCACATCCTCCAGAAGCCCACGGCGACGCCTGCGAGCATCCACACGATCGTCATCACCGGAGCGATCCCGAGTACCCAGTCGAGGAACAGGCCGATCGCCAACCCGGCGATGACGTACGAGATGAAGTCCGCACCGCCGGAGAACCCGCCGGTGATCGCTTCTCGGGACGGCACCGAATGCCGCTTCGTACCCTGCATCTCGTCATCCCTCCCGGGATCCGGGCCGGTCACCGTGACCCCCGGAACTGCCTCGTGAATCGGTTCACAAGTCGCGCCCGCGAGGTTACCGACGCGTAGGTGCCATGAGAAATCCCGGAAACACGGTCCGCGGCGAGGTTCAAGATCCGCTGCTCACACGTAGCCGCGGAACTCCGCGGGATACGCCGGGAACTCCTCGACGAGATCGACCACCGTCTCACGGTGCTGTTTCATCGCAAGGTCGTCGGCGCGGGAACGCAGGATCTCGACGATGACCCGCCCGAGCGTGACCATCTGGTCTTCCTTCATCCCGGCCGTGGTGACCGCCGGGGTCCCGATCCGGACCCCCGAGGTCACGAACGGCGACCGGGGATCGAACGGGATCGCGTTGCGGTTGAGCGTGATCCCCATCGCGTCGAGCAGCGTCGCGGCCTCTTTGCCGGTGAGGTCCTCGTCGAGGGACCGCAGGTCGACCAGGAACATGTGGTTCTCGGTGCCTCCGGAGACGATCCGGGCTCCTTCACCGGCCATCGTGTCGGCGAGCACCGCGGCGTTGCGAACGATCTGGGCCGCGTAGGCGGCGAACTCGGGCTCAGAAGCGCGCTTGAAGGCGAGCGCTTTGCCCGCGATCTGGTGGTTGATCGCCCCACCCTGACCGCACGGGAACACCGCTTTGTCGATCGCCTTGGCGTACTGCTCGGTCGAGAGGATGAGGCCGCCGCGAGGACCGCGCAGCGACTTGTGGGTGGTCGCGGTGACGATATCGGCGTCCGGGACCGGGCTCGGGTGGGCCCCGCCGGCAACGAGGCCGGTGAGATGCGCCATGTCCACCAGGTAGATGGCGCCGACTTCGTCGGCGATCTCGCGGAACTCGGCCCAGTCGGGGATCCGGGAGTACGCCGAGTACCCGGCGATGATCAGTTGCGGCCGGTGCTCATGAGCCAGGCTCCGCACCTCGTCCATGTCGATGACCTCGGTTTCGGGGTCGAGGCCGTAGGCGACGACGTCGAACAGCTTGCCGGAGAAGTTGACCGGGGATCCGTGCGTGAGGTGCCCTCCCTGGTCGAGGCGCATCCCGAGGATGGTGTCGCCGGGTTCGATGACGGCGAGATAGGCGGCCAGGTTCGCCTGGGATCCGGAGTGGGCCTGCACGTTGGCATGGTCCGCGCCGAACAGGTCCTGGGCTCGTTCGATGGCAAGACGTTCGATCTCGTCGACGACGTCGCACCCTTCGTAGTACCGCCGGCCCGGGTATCCCTCGGAGTACTTGTTGGCGAGAACCGACCCAACGGCCTGCATGGAGGCGAACGTGGCGAGGTTCTCCGAGGCGATGAGATCGATGTGGGTTCGCTGTCGATCGGTATCGCGGCCGATGAGTTCGGCGAGCACAGGATCGGCCTGTGAGAGCGGCGTCATGTCGGTCATGGAGATCTCCCGGGGCGGTAGCTGGACGGCGCGGGTCGAGGGTAGTCACCTGCTCCGAGCCAAGGCGCCGCACCGGTCGCTGAAGTCGGTCGGCACGACCGGTGCGTTCCGATCACTCCTTCGCCCGTTCCAGGATCCAGTCCGCAGCCCCGACGGCGGGCAGCGGAACGAGCGGGGCGAAGAACGCCCACAGCGGCGGCGACATGAAGCCGACGATCACCACCGTCACCGCGGCGGCCCCGGACGCGATCAGGCGCGCCGACAGGCGCTTCGGATCCCCGATCGGGGGCATGGCGGCCGTCGCGCCGACGCCGAGAACCACACCCGGGATGAGGAGGCTGATCGTCCCGTTGCCGGTGACACCGAGCAGCACGAACATGAACGATCCGGCGATCAGACCCAGCACCGCGGCACGATTCGCCACCCGGAACGGGTCCGGTGCTCCGCCGAACCCGGCAAGCGCCAGCATGGCGAGGATCGTCCCCAGGGCGAGCAACGTGAGCGCCACCGCGATCGCCGAGCCGATGAGGAACAGACCGAGCCAGAATCCGGCCGCGGCGATGGCCGTCCCGACCGCGATCCCGGGCCATCGACTCCGCATCACCGGCCGCAGATCATCGGCTGCGGTCACGGGGTCACGGCTGGATCGGGCCTTCCCGCAGGACCCACTCGGACGGTTCGGTGAGGTCGAGGATCGTCGAGCTCGCGCCCCCGGGTGCGGTTCCCGCCAGGTAGCAGGCTACCTCGTCGCCGAAGATCGCTTCCGCCTCGACGTTCGAGACGACACCCGACTGGCCGCTCACGTTCGCGCTCGTGACCGCCAGGGGACCGCTCACGTCGAGCAATTCGGCAACGACGGGATGATCCGGGCACCGGAGACCAACGGTGTGCCGCTCGGGATTGCCGATCCAGTCGGGAACCGATGACAGCCTGGGCAGGATGAGCGTCAACGCCCCGGGCCAATGTTTCTCGGCGAGGTCCAGGGCGCGATCCGAGAACGCGGCCAGCTGTTGGGCCTGGTCGAGCCCGGAAACGAGGATCGCCAAGGGTTTCAACCCGGGCCGGCCCTTGATCGTGAAGATCCGCTCGAGCGCATCCGGGCTGAACGGGTCGGCGGCAAGGCCGTAGAGCGTGTCGGTGGGAACCCCGATCACCTCTCCTCGCCGGATCGCTGCAACGGCTTCCTCGATCGGCATGTCCACGACCTCCTCGTCGGCCCCAACCTACTGCGCCGCCGGCACCCTTCCGACGATGAACCGGTCCCGTCCGTTGAGGTCGGGGAACACTTCGCCCCCCAGGCTCGCGAAATGCGCGGCGATCGCGGGACCGTGGAACTCACCGATCTCACAGACCACGACCCCGCCCGGGCGGAGCCAACGGCCCGCCTGTGCTGCGATGCGCGCCAGCACCTCGTCGCCGTCGGCACCCGCGACGAGAGCCGCGACCGGTTCGTGATCGCGGACGTCCACGGGAAGATCGGCGAGCTCTCGTTCCGCGAGGTAGGGCGGGTTGGCGACGATGAGGTCGACCTTGCCCTCGAGGTGCCGGGGAAGAGGGTCGAAGAGGTCACCCGCGCTCACCTCGATCTCGAGACCGGCGTCACGAGCATTGCTCTCGGCTACCTGGACCGCGTCCGTCGAGATGTCCGTTGCGTGGACGACGGCTTGCGGGAAGGTGTGTTTCAGCGCCAGGGCCAGGTTCCCGCTTCCCGTGCACAGGTCCACGATCACGTGGGGATCGGCCGATTCGCTCACTGCGAGCTCGAAGAGCTGCTCGGTCTCCGGACGAGGAACGAGGACCCGCGGGTCGACGGAAACGTCGATCGGCCCGAACGGCAACCGGCCCTCGATGTACTGCAGGGGTTCCCCGCCGCGGCGGCGCGCGGCGAGCTCATCGAACCGAGCCGTCGTCTCGTCATCCAGATCGATCCCGAGAAGGAGCTCCGTCCACGAACGCCCACTGGCCACCCCGAGCAGTCGCTCGACTTCGTGGCGGGGGAGATCGTCGGCCGAAGCCAGGAGGTCGGTGGAGGTGGTCATCCTTCGTCCAAGCTCCTGGCGGCTTCATCGGCGATGAGGGCCTTGTGGAGCTCCTCGAGGTCGCCGTCGAGAACGGCGGGCAGAGAGTGCACGGTGAGGCCGACCCGGTGGTCGGTGACCCGGTTCTCCTTGTAGTTGTAGGTGCGGATCTTCTCGGATCGCTGCCCGGAACCGACCTGCGATCTGCGCACCGAGGCGCGTTCACCCATCTGCTCCTCGATCTGCTGTTGGTACAGGCGGGCCCGGAGCACCCGCATCGCCTTCGTCTTGTTCTGCAACTGGGACTTCTCGTCCTGGCAGGAGACCACGATCCCCGTGGGTTTGTGCGTGATCCGGACCGCCGAATCGGTGGTGTTGACCGACTGGCCGCCGGGCCCGGTCGAGCGAAAGGTCTCGATGTCCAGGTCGTTCTCGTGGATTTCGACCTCGACGGCCTTGGCCTCGGGGAGCACCGCGACGGTCGCCACCGACGTGTGCACCCGGCCCTGGGATTCGGTTTTCGGCACCCTCTGCACTCGGTGCGGCCCCGCTTCGAACTTGAACCGGGAGTAGGCCCCCTTGCCTTTGACGGCGAAGGTCGCGTCCTTGAAGCCGCCGGTGTCGGCCCCCGAGAGGTTGATCGGATCGACCGCCCAGGTATGACGTTCGGCGAACCCTTCGTACATGCGGAACAGGTCCCCGGCCCAGATCGCCGCCTCGTCACCTCCGGCGGCGGCGCGGATCTCGACGATGACGTCACGGTCGTCGTTGGGGTCTTTCGGGACGAGGAGGAGACGCAGCCCGGCTTCGATGTCGACGAGTTCGGCTTGCCTGGTGGCAACGACGTCTTTGAGGTACGCGACCATCTCGGGGTCGTCTTCGACCGCGGCGAGCTCGGCAGCATCGCCCGCCTCGGTTTCGGCCTCGACGTACTTGCGATAAGCGTCGACGATCGGCTTCAGCTCGGCGTGACGGGTTGAGACCTCGCGGTAGCGGGCCTGGTTCCCGAGCACCTCCGGATCGGCGAGTTCGGCAAGGGTCTCCTCGTAGGAGGCTTCGCTCCGACGAAGGCGTTGACCCAGTTTGTCATCCATCGGTCCCGGTCCCGAGGTCGTACTCGGCACGCAACGCTGCGGCGGCAACCGGCCCTCGCGATTTGACCTCGACAACCGCGTCGTCGTCGAGCGCCGCGAGCAGCGAGGTAACCGCGACCTCGACCTGGTCATCGGACGGTTCCTTGGTGGTGATCGCTTGGATCCAGAGGCCCGGCCGCGACGCCCATGCCAACCAGCGCTGCCCCGCGGCCGCCCGGAGGATCTCGTAGGAGATGCCGGCGATGACGGGGATCAGCGCCAGCCGAGCGATCACCTGCAACCAGAACGCGAGCGGTGCAAGGAAGAGGAAAACCACGAACGCCACCGTCGCCACGATGATGATGAACGACGTCCCGCACCGAGGATGGCGGGGGCTGTAGACCTGGATGTCCTCGATCGTCAGCGGGTCACCGTTCTCGAAGGCATGGATCGTCTTGTGTTCGGCCCCGTGGTATTGGAAAACTCGCTGGATCTCCTTGCTGCGCGAGATCAGCAAGATGTACCCCACGATGAGCCCGATGCGAACCAACCCATCGACGACGACGAACGCGATGCCCGAACCGCCGAGGTACTGCTTGAGGAACCCGGCGGCGAACACGGGGACGAAGATGAACAGGGCCAGCGCGAACACGATGGCGATGACCATCGTGCCGACGACGGCTTTCTTCGACATCTCCTCTTCTTCGTCGCCTGCCTTCTGCGCGGACCAGGAGAGTGCCTTGAATCCGAGCGTCAACGCCTCGGCAAGCACGAAAAAGCCGCGCAAGAACGGCATCGATGCGAAACGGTTCCGGCTGGTCGCGGCGGGCAGTTCATTGCGTTTGGCTTCGATGACGCCGTCGGGACGGCGGACGGCCACCGCCCACGAAGCCGGGGCGCGCATCATGACGCCTTCGATGACGGCCTGACCGCCGACCGTAGCGCCCGGGGAGCGGCTCAATCAGACCTCCGCGTCTGGGGAGGTCTCGCCCTCGGTGGCACGGCCCTTCGACTGATCGGTGTCGATACCGGCCTTGGCGTACCGGCGACGGAAACGCTCGACGCGTCCACCGGCGTCGACGAGCTTCTGCTTCCCGGTGAAGAAGGGGTGGCACTCGCTGCAGAGCTCGAGATGGAGCTCATCGACGGTGGAATGCGTCACGAACGTGTTGCCACACGAGCACGTGACGGTGGTCTCTTTGTAATCGGGATGGATTCCGGCCTTCACGATCTGGCCTCCTCGGCTTGGGGCGAACGGAACTGTGGCGCTCTGCTCACTGACCGCTCTTGGCGATCGTCAGCAAGAACTCCGCATTGGACTTCGTCGACTTGAGGCGGTCGATGAGCAGCTCGAGAGCGGCACCCGGTTCGAGCGCCATGAGCACCCTGCGAAGCTTCCACACTTCGACCAGCTCGTCAGGATCGAACAACAGTTCCTCACGTCGTGTTCCCGATGCCTCGATGTCGATCGCGGGATAGATCCGTTTGTCGGCGAGCTTGCGGTCGAGGCGGAGCTCCATGTTCCCGGTGCCCTTGAACTCCTCGAAGATGACCTCGTCCATACGCGAACCGGTCTCGACGAGTGCGGTGCCCAGGATGGTGAGGCTGCCGCCCTCCTCGATGTTGCGGGCCGCGCCGAAGAACCGCTTCGGCGGATACAAGGCCTGGGAATCGACACCACCGGAGAGGATCCGGCCCGACGCCGGGGTCGCCAGGTTGTGGGCACGGGCGAGACGGGTGATCGAATCCAGGAGGATCACGACGTCGTCGCCCGCTTCGACGAGACGTTTGGCGCGTTCGATGGCGAGTTCCGAAACCTGCGTGTGCTCCTCGGCAGGACGGTCGAAGGTCGAGTAGATCACCTCGCCTTTGACCGAACGCTGCATGTCGGTGACCTCTTCCGGCCGTTCGTCGACCAGCACGACCATGAGGTGGCATTCGGGGTTGTTCTCGGCGACCGAATGGGCAACATCCTTGAGCACGGTCGTCTTGCCCGCCTTCGGCGGTGAGACGATGAGCCCGCGCTGACCCTTTCCGATCGGGGCGATGAGGTCGATGATCCGCGCCATGATGTCGTTGGATTTTCCGTCGACCTCGAGGCGCAAACGCATGTCGGGGAACAGCGGAGTCAGTTGGGAGAACTTGCGCCGGTCCATGGCCGCTTCGGCATCGATACCGTTGACCGTGACCGCGCGCACGAGGGCGGGGAACTTCTCTTGGGCACGGGCCGGGCGAACCGGGCCGGAGACGACGTCGCCTTTCCGGAGCTTGGCCTTGCGCACCACGTTGACCGACACGTAGGCATCATCGTCTCCGGGGAGGTACCCGCTGGAACGGAGGAACCCGTAGCCCTCGGGAAGGATGTCGAGGATCCCCTCCCGGGTCTCGAGTTGGGATTCGTCGATCGGTTCCTGTTGTTGTCCGCGACCGCGCCGACGCCGGCGGCGTCGACCGGAACTACCCGACTCTTGCTGACCACCCCGCTGATCGTCGCGCTGCCCGCCGCCCGACCCGTTGTCGGATCCCGCCGGACGCTGGCCTTCGACAGCCCCGTCGCCCGCTTCGGGCGCCTCGGGGATCATGGTCGGCACGAACTTCTCGGAGTCGAGGATCGCGGTGATGAGCTTCGTCTTCTGCAGACCCGCGGTTTCGACCTCGACCTTTCCCGCCATATCGCGAAGGTCGTCGAGTCCAAGCTCCTGCAGCCTTGCTCTCGTTGTGCTCATGTGGCTGGTGCCCCTTTCCAGCGTGGCATTGCGATGGACCAGGAAGGTCCGAAGAGACGTGACGAAAACGGACGGATACCGGTCGGTCACATGGGATTCCACCACCCGAACCGCGCGCAGAGCGCCGCCGGAAGGGGGAATGGATGACGGGAGTGTACCGCCCTTCCCCGGCTAATCAAGCACACGTTCGCTTCACAGACCGCGAACGTCGCCTACCAGTCGAGGATCTCGAGGACCGCGTCGAGGCGAGGGGGTACCGCGGCAGGCAGGTCGGCTTCGATCACCGCGGTCTCCGGATCCTTGAGACCGTGGCCGGTGAGGGTGCACACGATGGGGCCTTCGGGCAGATCGTCGCGGAACTTCAGGATCCCGGCGACTCCCGCCGCAGACGCGGGTTCGCAGAACACCCCCTCCCGGGACGCGAGGAAGCGGTACGCCGCGAGGATCTCATCGTCCGTGACCGCCTCGATCCGGCCGCCCGACTCGTCGCGGGCGGCAACGGCGCCGGCCCACGATGCGGGGTTCCCGATTCGGATCGCCGTCGCGATGGTCTCCGGCTCGTCCACGATCTCGCCGTACACGATGGGTGCAGCCCCGACGGCCTGGAACCCCCACATGCGTGGAGTCTCGCCGTCCGCGGTGTAGCCCTTCCAGTAGGCGGTGATGTTGCCGGCGTTGCCCACCGGGAGCGCGTGGGTGGCGGGTGCCGCACCGAGTGCGTCCACGATCTCCCAGGCCGCGGTCTGCTGACCGGCGATCCGGTACGGGTTCAAGGAGTTCACCAACACCACGTCCTGGCTCCCGGTCAGTTCCAGAACCAGAGCGAGGGCGTCGTCGAAACTGCCGTCGATCGGCACGATCGTGGCCCCGTGCACGATCGCCTGCGCGAGTTTCCCTCGGGCGATCTTGCCCGCGGGAAGGATCACGATGCTCGAGATCCCCGCCCTCGCGGCATACGCCGCTGCGGACGCCGACGTGTTGCCCGTCGAAGCACAGGCGATGGCGCGGGCTCCATCCTCGATCGCTTTCGATACGGCGAGGGTCATCCCGCGGTCCTTGAACGATCCCGTGGGGTTCAGGCCCTCGAACTTCAGGTAGACGTCACGCCCGACTTCAACAGACAGCGCGGACGCCGGGATCAACCGGGTATCGCCTTCGAGCAACGTCACTACCGGGGTGTTCTCGGTGACCGGGAGCCGGTCGCGGAACTCCTCGACGACACCTCGCCAGGTCACGCTTCGTCGCTTTCGACGCGGAGAACGGCTGCCACCTCACGAACGGCGTCGAGCTGAGCGACCGCCTCGACCGCGGCCCGCTGGCGGGCCTCGGCAGCGCGGTGGGTCACGATGAGCAGCAACGCCTCGTCACCCGCCCCTTCCTGCCACACCGACTTGATCGAGACGCCGGAGTCGCCGAAAGCACCGGCGACGCCGGCAAGCACGCCGGGTCGATCCTCGACCTCGAGACGCACGTACCACTTCGTCGCAACGTCGTTGAAGTCGACCAATTCGGTCGCCGAGAACCGGATCCGGGGCGCCACCTGGGCGCCGGCGAGGACTTCACGTGCGGCGTCGATGACGTCGCCGAGGACCGCGGTCGCGGTGGGGCCGCCGCCCGCCCCGGGACCGGAGAAGAGCAACTCCCCCACCGAGGTCCCCTCGATGAACACCGCGTTCGTGGCGCCCCTGATCGAGGAGAGCGGATGGTCGATCGGCAGCATGACCGGGTGGACCCGCGCCGACACGCCGTCGTCGCTGCGTTCGGCGACGGCGAGGAGTTTGACGGCGTATCCGAAGTCGGCGGCGAAGGCCAGGTCGATCGGGGACAGGTCTTCGATGCCTTCGTAGTGCACATCGTCGAGACCGACCCAGGTGCCGAAGGCCAGCGAGGCCAGGATCGACGCCTTGGCGGCGGCATCGGCCCCCGAAACGTCGGCGGTGGGATCCGGTTCGGCGTAGCCGAGCGCCTGGGCTTCGGCGAGCGCCTCGCCGTAACCGGCGCCCTCTTCGGCCATGCGGGTGAGGATGAAGTTGGTGGTTCCGTTGACGATGCCCATGACCCGCTCGATCGGTTCGCCGGCGAGGGTCTCGGACAGCGGCCTGATGATGGGAACACCGCCCCCGACCGCGGCTTCGAACAGGAGCGAAACGCCGGAACGTTCGGCGGCGGCGATGAGCTCCGGGCCCCGGGTCGCGACGAGTTCCTTGTTGGCGGTGACGATCGGCTTGCCCGCCTCGAGCGCGGCAAGGACGAGGTCGCCCGCCCGATCACGGCCCCCCATCACCTCGACGACCAGCACCACCTCGGGGTCGTTCACCACGAGCCACGGGTCATCGGTGAGGACCCCGTCTGCGATGTGGAAATCCCGCGCCTTGGCAAGGTCGCGGACCGCGACGCGCCGCACCTGGAAATCGAGTCCCGTCTTCGCCTCGATCGCCGCGTGCTCGTCGACGAGACGCCGGATGAGTGTGCCCCCGACCGTGCCCGCCCCGAGGATGCCGATCCCGATAGTGGATTCCATAACCGAGACGATACCGGATGATTGTCGTTGCGAACCCTGGTTGTTCCCAAGCAACATGCCTCAGGGGGACACGTCGCGGCGGGTGAGGTCGTCGTAGGTTTCGCGGCGGACGACGAGTCGCGCGTCGCCGTTGCGGACGAAAACCACTGGGGGGCGGAGGACCATGTTGTAGTTGGACCCCATCGAGTGGCCGTATGCCCCGGTGACGGGGGTTGCCAGCACATCACCCACCTGCAAGTCCGCGGGGACGGCGGCGTCGTCGACGATGACGTCCCCGGACTCGCAATGTTTGCCGACGATCCGGACCCGCCGATCCCGGACCGCCGTGGTCGCTCGGGGAAGGAACGCTTCGTAACCGCTGCCGTAGAGCACGGGGCGTGGGTTGTCGCTCATGCCGCCGTCGACCGAGACATAGGTGCGGGCCCCCGGGACCTCTTTGATGGTGCCCACCGTGTAGAGGGTGACGGCGGCACGGGCCACGATCGTGCGCCCGGGCTCGGCGAGGACGCGCGCCGTGATGCCGTGATCGGCACACGCTCGCCGGATCGTGTCGGCCCACTCGGCGATGGTCGGTGCCGCTTCCCCCTCGACGTAGGCGACACCGAGGCCGCCCCCGATGGAGAACTCCTCCAGATCGAGTGGGGCCACGAACGGAGCCAGCGTCGCGATCGCGTCGCGGAACGACCCGATCTCGAAGACCTGACTCCCGATGTGGGCGTGCACTCCCAAGAGTTGCATCGCGGGGGAACGAAGCGCCCTCGCGACCGCGGCCTCCGCATCGGAAGCGAGCCCGAACCCGAACTTGGAATCGGCGACACCGGTCTGGAGATACTCGTGGGTGTGGGCTTCCACCCCGGGATTGACCCGGATGAGAACCCGCGGTGGGGCACACCCCGCGGTGACGAGATCCTCGATCCGGTCCATCTCGTCGAAAGAGTCGACGACGATCCGGCCCACCCCGGCCGTGAGCGCCATCTCCAGTTCCCGCAGCGACTTGTTGTTCCCGTGCAGGACCAGGCGCGTCGGGGGAACACCCGCGTTCCGTGCGACGTGGAGCTCACCGCCCGTGGCGACGTCCAGGTGCATCCCTTCCTCGCAGGCGAGGCGGGCCATCTCCGTGGTGAGGAACGCCTTCGTGGCATAGGCCACACCGTCACCGAAGGCCGCCACCGCGTCCCGGCACCGCGCCCGAAGATGGTCCTCGTCGTACACGAACAGCGGAGTCCCGTATCGCGCGGCAAGAGCGATGACATCACACCCTCCGATCGAGAGCCTCCCCGACTCGTCGACGGCGGCGCTGTCGGCCAGCAGGGAGAGGGGGAGCCCGCCCGCCATCAGACGGTCCCGTGTCGCGAGCCCAGTCCCACCGGCTACATCCTCTCCGGGATCTCGATCCCGAGGAGATCGAGGAGATCCCGCAGCGTCCGCAGCGTCAGATCGACGAGCGCGAGCCACGATGCTTGCCGTGCCGGGTCCGCCTCGCTCAGGATGTGGCAGGCCTCGTAGAACCGGTTGAATTCGGTCGCGACCTCATAGGCGTACTCCGTGATCGTGTTCGGTGCACGCAGGTCCACGGCACGCCCGATCACCTCGGGCAGGCGCACGAGCCGGAGCATGAGGTCGCGTTCCTGAGCGACGGTGGGCGCCAGGATCTGACCCGGTTGCAGCCCGCGTTCGGCGGCCCGGCGCAGGATCGACTGGATCCGGACCGCACCGTACTGCAGGTACGGCCCCGTCTTGCCTTCGAACGAGGTGAACCGATCGAGGTCGAAGATGTAGTTCGAGGTGCGGTGGTTCGACAGGTCACCGAACTTGAGGGCGCCGAGACCGACGCGGCGAGCGATCAGGTCCCGCTCTTCGACCGGGTAATCCTGAGCGATCTCGGCATCGTCGAGCCGGGCGCGAGCGGCTTCGGTGCCCAGGTCCATGAGGTCGCTCAACCGCAACACGCCGCCTTCACGAGTCTTGAACGGTTTGCCGTCGGGACCGTTGACGGTGCCGAAGTAGGTATGTTCCAACCCCACGCCTTCGGGCACCATGCCGGCGATCTTGGCGGCGCGGAACACCTGCTCGAAGTGGAGACCCTGCCGGGCGTCCACGACGTACAGGACCAGGTCGTAACCCTCCTCCATCCGCTGCTCCAGCGTCGCCAGGTCGGTCGTGGAGTAGAGATAGGACCCGTCCGAACGTGTCAGCAGGAGGGGCGGCATCTCCTTCTTGTCGTCGGGCAACGCGACGTCGATGATCAGGGCACCGTCCGATTCCTCGGCGACATCCTCCGCCAGCCGGCGGACCAGCGGTTCGAGACGATCATGGACCGTCGACTCACCACGCCACAGGTCGAACTCGACGCCGAGGGCTTCGAAGTCCTTCTTCTGCTCTGCCACGGAGACGTCGTGGAAGTGCTGCCACAACGCCACGTACCCGGGTCGACCGCTCTGGAGCTCGAGGGTGGCTTGCCGGGCTCGCTCCGCCTCCGCGGGGTCTTCAGCGCATCGAGCCACGACCACCGGGTACATCTCGGACAGATCGTCGAGCGTGACGGGCGACTCCTCCGGGTAGGAACCTTCGGATCCGGCGTCGAAGTAGGCGAGATCGGGCCGGCGCCTTTCGAGCTCGATGATCAGCTGCCCGACCGGCATCCCCCAGTCCCCCATGTGGATGTCGCCCGCCACCTCGTGTCCGGCGAACCGGAACAACCGCTTCAGCGACTCACCGATGATCGAGGCGCGGAGGTGACCGACGTGCATCGACTTGGACATGTTCGGACCGCCGTAGTCGATGAGTACCCGGCGCCGGGGGGCGGGATCGGGAACCGAGAGCCGGTCGTCGCTCTCCATCGCCTGGACGTATCCGGCGAGCATCGCGTCGGGGATGGTGATGTTGATGAAACCCGGTCCGGCGATCTCGAGGCGCGCGTACGACTCTCGACCGGGGAGTTCGTCGATGACGGCTTGGGCCAGTTCACGCGGATCGCGCCCGGCGACCTTGGCTGCGCCGAGCGCGCCGTTGCATTGGAACTGGGCGAGCTCGGGATGCTGCGACGGCAGGACCTCTCCGTAGGACCGGTCCAGGCCCAACGCGGCGAAGGCGTCTGCGAACGAGTCGGAGAGATCGGATATGAGGGACATGGAGTGACCTGGCGCTCGGGTTCTCGGGATGGGCAGTTTTCTGGGGATCGGCAACTCGAAGCGGCTTGGCGGGGTCGAAGGTTACAATCCTCGGGACCCGCCCCAGTAGCTCAGGGGATAGAGCGCCGGCCTCCGGAGCCGGGAGCGCAGGTTCGATTCCTGTCTGGGGCACGACCAGCCGACCAGCCAACCGACCGATGGGGGGAGAACCAGCATGGACAATCTCACCGTCGGTTGGTGGGCCAGCCTGGGAGCGTTCGCGTTCGTCTTCTTCTTCTTCTCGCTGGCACTCGTGTACGTGACCTTCGAGAAGGGCAAGAAGGGCTTCGGTTGGCTGGGGATCCTGGGTTTCCTCTTTCCGGTGCTCTTGGTGTTCCCGCTGATCGGGGCCTCCCGGATCGCGAAGCCGTCGTCCGACTTCGCCACGGACAACTATCACGAGGGGAAGATGGGGGTCGCCGTCGAGCGGTTCCCGGATGACCCCGGGCCCCGCCCCGACTGGATGCGCCACCACATCACCTTCGGGGAGTGACCCCCGTGGAGAGTCCCGCCGCCGTGTACGCTGTGATTTCGCGAACGCGGCGGGGAGGCAGCGAATGCGACCGATCTGGAAGGGTGCTATCTCGTTCGGGCTCGTGACGATCCCCGTCGGCCTCTATTCGGCGACCGAGAACAAACGACCCAAGTTCAAACAACTCCGTGATTCGGATCACAGCCCCATCCGCTATCGGCGTGTCGCCGAGAGCGACGGCAAGGAAGTTCCCTACGAGAACATCGTCAAGGGCTACGAGATCGACAAGGGCCGCTACGTGGTGTTCACCTCGGAGGAACTCGCCGGGATCGCGAAAGGCCTTTCGGGTGGCGTCGTGAACGTCGTGTCCTTCGTCGAGCAGGCAGCCATCGACCCCATCTACTACCGCTCTTCCTACTACCTCGCTCCGGAAAAGACCGGGATCAAGGCCTACCAGATCCTCGTGTCGGCGCTCCAAGAAAAGGGAATGGTGGGAATCGCCCGGGTGGCGATCCGGGAGCGGGAATACCCGGCCACGCTGCGCTCGAGCGAGGGCGTGATCGTGCTCGAGACGATGTACTGGCCGGACGAGATCCGCGAACCCCAGTTCGAGAGTCTCGAGGAGCAGGTCGAGGTGAGCCCCGAAGAGGTCAAGATGGCCGAGATGATCATCGACAACCTCGCCGCCTCGTTCGATCCGTCGGCTTGGAACGACGACAGCCGGGAGGCCGTCGAAGCGGCCGCGCAGCGAAAGGTCGAAGGTCAGGAGATCGTCGCTCCAGACTCGCCGCAACCGACCGGCGTCGTCGACCTCATGGCCGCGCTCAAAGCCTCCGTGGAAGCCACGAAAGCCAAGGCGGGCTAACGCGACTCTCCGGCGCGCCGCTACGAGTTGAGCTCTTCGTTGACGAACCGGGCGACCCGGGCACCATCGAGACCGTCGGCAGATGCCATGACCGCGCCGATCACCCGGCCCGTCATCTTCGGATCGTCGGCTCCGAGCTCGTCGATGGTCCGCCGGACCAGCGCGAGGGTGTCCTCGTCGCTCATCTGTTCGGGGAGGAAGCGGGACAGGTATTCGATCTCGAAGCCGAGTTTGTCGGCCTGTTCGCGGCCACGGTCGCCCAGAGCCTCGTATTCGGTCCTCGCCTTGCCCATGCGTTTGACGTACGCGGTGATCGTGGCGAGGTAGAGATCGTCGTCGACCTCACCCGAGAACCCCGGCTCACTCTTCGCCACAGCGACCTCGGTTCGAACCTGGCGGGTGACGTTCAGGGTGGGCTTGTCCCCCGCTTTCATCGCCTTCTTCTGGTCGGCGCTCAGTTGCTCCTGGATGTCCATCTCTCGGCTTTCGTCGGATCGCGAAAAGGCTACCGCTCGGCACCGTTCAGCGGCGAGAAACCACTTGCGTTCTTCCAGTACATGCCAATACAATCTCGGTCAGCCGGGACCGGGTCCCGGTTGACATTGAGGGGACTTTGTGAAAGTATTCACATTCACAACCTCCTATCGACCTGGCCACGAGGAGTGAAGACGTGCTCACCGTCACAGACTGGCGAGAACTCGGTGCCTGCCGAGACTCGGACCCCGATCTCTTCTTTCCCATCGGGACCACCGGGCCGGCGCAGGACCTGATCCGCAAAGCAGTCGGGATCTGTTCCGCCTGTTCCATGCAGGAAGAATGCCTCCAGTACGCACTGGAAACCAACCAGGAAGCCGGCATCTGGGGTGGCTACCCCGAAGACGACCGTCGCCGGCTCCGCAAGCGGTGGCTGGCCGAGCGTCGGAGACGACGCCGCGCGAGCTGACCGACCCCTCCCCTATCTACGGGCCCGGATCCTTCCCGGGCCCGTCGCGCGTCCGGACTCAGCCGTCGATGGAGAAACCGACGTCGCGGCGCGTGGCCGACTCGATCTCGAGGAACGCCACCTTGTCCATGACGATGCCGTGCTGGTGATTCTGGCTGTCCCGGACCCACAGCAGGTCGTCGCCGTTCGCGACCGCCGCCTCGAACTCCGCTCCGACATCGTGACCGGGCTCCACGTGGATCTCGAGTTCGCGGGTGGAGACCATCCCGAACCTGACCGTGGTCGTCTCGCTCATCTCATCCTCTCGCCGTAGGGAACCGGGGCATCGTACCTTCGTCCCCGGTGACGGGGTCCGGTCGACTCCTACCGGATGATGAGTTCCGGGTGCGACCGGAAGCGAGGCTTGCGCTCCTCCAGCTCCGCGGCGAGCCCGGCGAACGCCTTCGTCGCCTCACCGTCGGGATCCGCCAGGGACGCCGGAACGCCGCGATCGGCGCCTTCCCGCACCGCGGGAACGAGCGGGATCCGGGCCAGCAGCGGCACACCGAGATCGTCGGCGAGTCGCTGCCCACCGCCCTCACCGAAGATCGTGTACCTCGTGCCATCGTCGCCGGTGAACCACGACATGTTCTCGACCACGCCGAGGACGTCCTGATTGACCTTTTCGGCCATGAGGCCCGCTCGCGCCGCGACCCGCTGCGCCGTTGGCTGGGGCGTGGTCACGATGATCGTCTCCGCCTTGGGGAGGAACTGGCTCAGTGAGATCGCCACGTCGCCGGTGCCGGGCGGCATGTCGATGAGGAGGTAATCCGGGTCGTCCCAGTGCACGTCGGACAGGAACTGTTCGAGTGCCTTGTGCAGCATCGGCCCCCGCCAGATCACCGCCTGTCCGGGTCGGACGAAGAAGTCCATCGACATCACGGCCACGCCATGGG